>Ga0256833_1001017_pt1 | contig 21168 bp, 26 predicted proteins | sample 356284metaG_FD_190535 | JGI IMG/M metagenome (GOLD analysis project Ga0256833, IMG submission 190535) | Hydrothermal vent microbial communities from Mid Atlantic Ridge, Atlantic Ocean - 356-284 | ecosystem: Environmental > Aquatic > Marine > Hydrothermal vents | place: Atlantic Ocean: Mid... | reverse complement strand
GGCCAACGAAGACTCCAATGGCTAACATTTCCTGGAAAAATTCTTTCATGTTCCCGGAAAAACCTCCTCATATTTTTACCTTACAAAATATCATCATATAATCGCCAAGCGAGTCACTTAACCAACCCTGGCTCCCGGTTAGTGGAGTAGAAAAAAGCTCTTGGCTCTTATCTAATGGCGAATGGGTAATGGCGAGTAGCGATTGGCGAATGGCAAGTGGGGGACTTAGCATCCCCTCGTAGGGGGAGGGAGATCCACTTCGCCACTCACTAGCACACCCTTTGGGTGAAAAAGTTAAAGAGAGCATTTTTCCTTGAAATATAATACCGAAAAGCTCTTCTCTACTCTGCTAACCGGAAATTAAGTAATACCAAAAATGAAAAACGAGTTTTTCATGGAACACTATGTTTTGTGGTAAATTATCTCGCTGAGTCCCTGCAAGAACTCAGGCATCATAACTTTACGGAGGTTATTGATCGCTATTTTTCTCTGGGTTCACATTTAAATGCGAGAGATGTGAAAGCGGTGCGAAAGACGATCTCCGGCCTAGTTAAACTCATTTATCCCCATGATGAAATTTCCAAAGAGGAACTTGCGAGCTGGTTGAAGTAGACCTTGAAGGCCGCCGGCGTGTTAAAAAACACGCTCAAAAAATGGGATCCTTTGAATATCATCAGACTTCTTTTTCTTACATAGACAAAGAGACTAGAGAAGAACGATTTGGAGGCGGGGCTTTATCGCCTGGAAGTAGGCTGCTCACCGGGAACCGGAAAATTACATATTGCCGGTGGGATAAGCAGCCCGATAAAAGAATCCATCAAACACACCTTTGCCTACATTAACGCTAACAAAGGGCGTATAGGGCTTTGATCCCTTTAGAGAACAAACGAAACTTTCTTGAAGTCTCTGGTGACATCATTGAGCGTGTGGCCCCCTTCTTTTACTCCGATCCTCTGACAACCGCCATGAAGGCCCTGGAGATGGGGTAAGGGGAAGAAATCCTCCCCTTCTTACTTAAGCCTTAACATCCTACTTCTTCCCAGCCGAGAATTATGCCTCGCAGGTGAGAATACCAGGGCCTTCCGGTCGTTGAGAGGTAGGCATGAATGATCAAAAAGAAAAGGAAGGCAAAGGCCCCGGCCGTATGATAATAGGCCACCTTTTGAAAGGTTGTCTTTATCCCCAGCTGGGGCCACCACTGATAAGAAACCAGCAAAAAGGCGGTAATGAACTGTAAAGGATAAAGTATCAGCTTTAGAAGCAGATAGGCCAGCCTCTGTAAGGGGTTGAGTTTTTGATCCGGGCGTTTTTCAAAAGGATGGGGCTCACCGCGGAAGATACCAACGGCATAGTAATAGCAAATTTGGGGGATCTTTTCTTTTACCGGCCAGTAATGGCGCCAGGCACCGGTAGTAAGGTGCCAGAAAATAGCAAAGGCCGTAAGCACCACCAGGGCCACTCCGGCATAGACGTGCCAGAGATAGGCCTTTTCATAACCAAAGAGCTCCAGGCTGCCGTGAATTTCAAAACCTGTGAGGAGGAGAAATATAATCAAAATAGCCTGGGCCCAGTGCCAGAGCCTCTCAAAACGGGAATATAAATAAAGTTTCTGCTTCATGGCTCACCTCCTACTTGCGCTTCAAAGAGATAATGATCCTTGCCAGACCGTGAACAGAGACAAAAAGTAAGGCGATCAAACAAAGAGCCTGGCCTATTTTGTCAAGCTCCACGAGCCGATCTCTTCCCGGGAGATAGACTCCAGAAATATTGGCCAGCCTTCCTCCCTGGCGAATATGACAGGCCTCACATTTAAGGGCCTTGTCTTTCGGAGCTACCATGTGGGAAAGGGCGTGGTAGTAAACGGTTTCTATAAAATCTACCTGTCCGCTAAAGGGCAGGCCTGCGGCAGCCATTCCCGCAGCAGCCGATTTTTTCCAATCAAACTCTGCCCAGAAGGCACCACTACCTTTGGGGCCAAAGAGCTTGGGAACAATCAACAATTTGTTTACGGGATCATAAGGTTGTTTGCCAAAATGGGGCTTGAAGGGAAAAATACGGGCTTCAGGATCCTCAGCTGAACCGTTGGGCCTGATAATCACCACCGGTTCTCTTTTCTCTACCCTTTCTCCGGGCAAAACATAGGAATAGGTGCCGTTATACCAGAAATAAACCGGGACCAGATTTTTTCCCCATTTGAGAGTCCCCTTTTTGGTATGATATTCGGGCCTCCCGAAAGGCCCCTTTTTCACGATGGGTTTTCCGTCTTTGTGTCTTCCTGCTGTGGACCAGTCCCAGTAGATGTTGGTGGGCTTACCCCTGGCGTAAAGGGGAATATGGCAGGTCTGACAGGCCACCCGGTCGGTGTGATCATTCAGTTTTACCAGGCGCCAGTCAAAGAGCTTTTTGGAAGGTTTGTGCGGCCGCACCCCATGGCAGGACTCACACCTCACCCGGTGCCCTTCATAGCGCGGAAAAGCAAGCTCCCTTCTGCCCGGAGCCGGGCTGTCATAATGCCTGCCATCTATCTCGTGGGCCACCGTGGTATGACAGGTGCTGCAGGTAAAATTAAGCCCCTTGGCATCCATGTGCACGTCTATCTCTTTTGAGGGAGCGATGAGGGTAGAATCTATATCTCCGCGCTTCACCCCGTCTCCTCCACCACTGTAAAAATGGCATTTACCGCAGGACTCCCGGGTAGTATGCCCCACATGCTGGGCTACATAGGAAAGATTTACCGCTTTAAAAAGCTTCTTTCCGGCAAAGAGCTTGTCTTTTAGAGGAGGATAGCCGCAATCGGTGGGAAATTTTTTGTAGGTGCCAGTGGTATCGTGGCATACCAGACAATCGATTTTTTCTTCAGAGAAGTCGAAGTTTTTATCCTTCCACCCGTAACCGGCATGGCAGCTGGTGCACCTGCACCAGTTGGAAGTTACCGCCACTCAGTAGTTGTTGATGACATGGGCCTTTCCCAGCAGGCGGCCATCTTTGCCCTTCCAGGTCCAGGTAAAATGAAGACTCTTTTTAAGCTGTTCTCCCGCCTTGTTGTGACACTTAAGACAGGCCCTGGTAACTTCTTCAGGGCTTTTAAAATCTTTTTTCAATTCCTCAAACTTGGAATGGTCTGCCGTAAGGGGCGGAGGGGCAAAATATTTGGGAGAGGCTATTTGGGCCCCTGCATTCTGGCCCCTTACAAAATCCGCCTTACAGGGAGTTATTAAAAAAAGGACCAGAAAGAAACTCAGGAACCAGAGACGCATAAAGGACCACCTCCGTAAATGAGAATTAATTACAATCTCTAATCAATAAGGTGGGCTCTCAAGGAAGAAAGTCAAGAATGTGAAAGGGGGTTGCTTTGGGGATCTATCGCCAGGCAATTACCACCCTTTCTTTTGGCCTCGTAAAGGGCCTCATCGGCCCGCAGGATTAAATCGTCAACATCTTCGATAAGGGGTCTTTCTTCCTGGCGGAAAAACCGTGCTACGCCAGCCGAAAGGGTGGTAGGTTCAAAGCCTTCGGACTGATAACGATTTATGATGCGGGTTACCACTTTGCATACCCCCGGCGTTTCGCTCTGGGGAATCACCAGGGCAAACTCGTCTCCACCATAACGGAATGGCAGGTCCACAAAACGCCTGGTGGAGGAAATAAGAAGATTGGCAAAGCGTCGCAGCAACTCATCCCCTGCCTGATGACCATAAGAATCATTGTATTGCTTGAAATTATCTATATCGAACATGACCAGATGAAGAGGGTACTTCTGTCTCCAGGCACGATGACATTCTTCGGGAAGTTTCTCTTCGAAGTAACGACGGTTAAAGATACCTGTTAAAGGGTCCCTGATAGTCAAAATGCGCAGCTTCTCACGCAGCTCCCGCTCTTTTAAGATACGGTCTATTTTGGCCTCAAGCTCGTCAAGATCAAAAGGCTTGCGGATAAAATCACTCGCCCCGGCCCGAATAACGTCCGTATATTTCACCTTTTTGGCGTGCCCTGTGATGGCAATAAGATCGATGTCTGGCCAAGTTTTTTTGATCTCCCGAATCAACGTAAGCCCATCCATCTCTGGCATGACGATATCGGTAATAACGATGGCAAAGGGCCCGTCGTGGGAAACCTTCTCTAGGGCTTCCTTGCCGTTAGCAGCCGTTTCACAGGAGTAACCCAGAGCATTCAGATAATCCTTAAGGGCCTTTCGAACCAGCTCCTCGTCATCAACAACGAGGAATTTTAGTCCGGAAGGCTTTTCGAGCCAAAAATTTGCCTTTTCCATGTCTCCATTTTAGATAATCTGCCAAAATCCGGCTATGATCAAATACTAATTTTTCGAAAGGAATTTCTTCCGGGTGAAAAAGTTGTGCTCTTAAGGCGTCATCATGGCCCTCAGGCTCTCCTTCTGCTTCGGCAATATAAACCGTGGTAATGGTGTGAAAACGCAGATCACGAGTGGGTTCAGAATAAGTATAGAACTGACATTTAATCTTCACTTCCAGTCCGGTCTCCTCTCTGGCCTCTCTTAAGGCCGCTTCTTCAAGGCTCTCTCCATAATCCACAAAACCTCCGGGTAAGGCCCAGCCGTGAGGAGGATTCTTGCGCTCAATGAGAACAATTCTCTCTCCCACCTCAATGATGATATCCACGGTGGGAAAGGGATTTCGGTAAACTTCTATCTCTGCGCCACAATGGGGGCATTTTATCTTTTTCTTCATGGCACATAGCGGGAAGCGATGGGTATCAGTTCTTCATGAATAAGGCCGTTTGAGGCAAGGATATGATTTTGAAAGGGGTCATAAGGCTCGCCACGATAGTTGGTAACCTTACCACCGGCCTCTTCAACCAAAAGGATACCTGCGGCCGTATCCCAGGGTTTAAGGAGAGGTTCCCAGAAACCATCAAACCTTCCACAGGCCACATAAGCCAGATCAAGCGCCGCCGCCCCGGCCCTCCTCACTCCCTGGGCCCTTACCAGAAAATCCCGAAAAGCCCCTACTACTTTTTCAGGTTGTTCATGAATTCCATAAGGAAAACCCGTGGCCAGAACCGCATCCTTAAGAGAGGTGGTCTGAGAAACCCTCACGGGCTTACCATTTAAAAAGGCTCCTTTCCCTCGCTCCGCCCAGAAAAGCTCATCAAGCATTACGTGGTATATCACTCCGAGCACGGGCTCTTTATCTTCCATAAGGGCAATACTTGGTGCAAACCAGGGGAAACGATGGGCGTAGTTGGTAGTGCCATCAAGGGGGTCAACCAACCAATAACGCCCGGTGGGTTCGGTCTTGGCCTCCTCCTCTCCGAGAACAGGTATCCCTGAAGGGGAAAGGATCTCGACGATAAGGGCCTCACTTTTGAGATCCACCTCGGTAACGAGGTCTATCTCTCCCTTATGCCTTACCTCAATCGGGCGGGAAAAATATTCTCTCTGGAGTCTTCCTGCAGCAAGAGCTGCGGCCCGGGCCAGCTGGAGAAGATTCATACCCCCTCCTTAAAAAGGGCTTTAAGACTTTTCTCATAAGGGGCTTTGGCCACGGCCACCTCGGTAATAATACTTTGCACATAGACGGCCGGAGTAACATCAAAGGCCGGATTTGCCGCTGAAACCCCTTTGGGGGTGAGGCGTTTTTCTCCGCAATAGTGGACTTCTTTTGGATCTCGCCATTCGATAGGAATAGCCTCCCCTGTGGGGGTAGAAAGATCTATCGTAGAGCGGGGAGCAGCAACGTAAAAGGGTATTTTGTTTTCTCTGGCCAGAACCGCCACACTGTAAGTGCCGATCTTGTTGGCCACGTCTCCGTTGGCAGCAATACGGTCCGCCCCGACCACACAGGCGGATATTTTCCCTTGACGCATGAGACTTCCCGCGGCTACGTCCGGGATCACGGTCACCGGGATACCCACTTTTTTGAGCTCCCAAGCCGTGAGGCGGGCCCCTTGGAGCCACGGACGGGTCTCATCCGCAAAAACTTCTATTTCTTTACCGGCCTCAAAGGCCGCTCTGATGACTCCAAGGGCTGTCCCGTAGCCACCGGTAGCCAGAGCCCCGGCGTTGCAATGAGTAAGAACGGCTCCCTTATCTGGAAGAAGAGCGGCCCCCAGGCGCCCCATTCTCCGATTGGCCGCGATGTCTTCTTCCCAGATACTTAGGGCTTCCTCCCGTAAGGCCTCAATCAAATCAGGGGAAGAAAGATCTTCATCCTCGGCCCTTTTGAGGATCCTTTCTACCGCCCAGGAGAGATTGACCGCCGTAGGCCGGGCCTTTTTGAGGCCTTCTCCGATCCGGCGCAACTTGGCCAGGAAATCTTTTCGACTCCGGGCACGGATCTTTTCTGCACCAAGCACCATCCCTATGGCAGCCGTAATTCCGATCGCCGGAGCACCCCTTACCACCATCTCTCGAATGGCCTCACGGACTTCTTGCCAGCTCCGCAGACGCAAATATTTTTCCTTCCAGGGTAAAAGCCTCTGATCCAGCAGAAGAAGGCCTTTTTCGTCCCAGAGGATAGGATGGATGAGATCGAGATTGGACGGCAAATATTCCGGCATTTTTATCCTTCCAGTAATTTGGTAAGAAGCTGATTTACCAGTTTGGGGTTGGCCTTTCCCCTGGTTTCACGCATCACCTGGCCCACGAAGAAACCGATCACGTTTTTCTTTCCCTTGCGGTATTTTTCTACTTCTTTTGGGTGTTCCTCAAGGATCTTCTGGCAAATGGCAAGAAGGGCTTCTTCATCACTTTCCTGTTTGAGGCCCTTTTCTTCAACGATTTCTTTTGGCCGGCGACCGGTCTGGTAAACCTCAAGAAATACTTTTTTGGCCGTGGTGGAGCTTATGGTCCCCTCTTCCAAGAGGGTGAGAAGTTCGGTGAATAGCTCGGGTGTTAACCGCGTTTCGGTTACTTCTTTTCCTTCCCGGTTGAGTTCCCTTAAAAGTTCGGTCATGATCCAGTTGCTAATGAGTTTTGGTTTGGGAAGGAGCTTACAGCAGGTCTCAAAAAATTCTGCAAGCTTTCGGGAGGAAGTAATAATTTCCGCATCATAAGCCGGAAGGTTATACTCTTCTATAAAGCGCTTTTTCTTTACATCTGGGAGTTCCGGAAGGGTTTTGCGAATTTCTTCCACCCAGCCACTTTCTATTTCCACCGGAACGAGATCAGGATCAGGAAAGTAACGGTAATCATGGGCCTCTTCTTTGCCCCGCATAGGTTGCGTTACCCCCCGCGAGACGTCAAAGAGCCGGGTCTCCTGGACAACTTCTTTGCCATCGAGAATAAGGGCTATCTGCCGCTTGATCTCATATTCAAGCGCCTTCTGAACGTGCTTAAAGGAATTCATGTTTTTAAGTTCCACTTTGGTCCCAAAGGTGTTGCTTCCCTTAGGTCTTACCGAGATGTTGGCATCACAGCGGAGGCTTCCCTCTTCCATGTTGCCATCACAGATTTCAAGATAACGCAAAATAGAGCGCAATTTTTTGAGATAAGCCACCGCCTCCTCTGGGGTGCGAATATCCGGTTCGCTAACTATTTCCAAAAGAGGGACTCCCGTGCGGTTGAAATCCACGTAGGAAACAGGCCTGGTCTCGTCGTGGATAAGCTTTCCGGCATCTTCTTCCATGTGAATCCTTACCAGCCCGATTTTCTTCTTCTCCCCCGAAACTTCAATTTCTATGAAACCACCTTCAGCCAGCGGGAGCTCGTATTGAGAAATTTGATACCCCTTTGGAAGATCCGGATAAAAGTAATTTTTCCGGGCAAAAACCGAAACCGGATTGATCCGGGCGTTGGTAGCCAGAGCCAGACGAATAGCAAACTCTACCACCCTTTTGTTGAGCACAGGTAAAGTGCCCGGCATTCCGAGGCACACCGGGCAGACATGAGAATTGGGAGCGGCACCAAATTCCGTGGAACAGGAACAAAAAATTTTGCTTCTGGTAAGTAGTTGGGCGTGAACTTCAAGGCCTATAACAGCTTCAAACTCCATAAAATAGACCTCCCTTACACATTAAACCTGAAATTAGCTCAGGCCTAAACTTTGTCAATTAAAAAAATAAGAGGGCGCCTAGGCGCCCTCTTGCTAAAAATACTAGTGGGGGATGGGCTGGTTTAAGCCTTACCAGCTGCTTTTAACTCCTTTACAAAGGCATCAATTGGATTTTCTCGCTTGCCAACTTTCTTCGGAATATTAACTCCTCTTTTTCGTAATTCGGTGACAATTTTCATTACTTGAAACTTACTAATTCCCAGCTTTTCAGCAATTTCAGTTGCGGACATGTTGAGATAATTTTCATACACAAACTTCACATCCTCTTTCGTTACCGGTCTGCTGCGTTTCCTAGGCATAGGACAATCCCTCCCTTAATTTTTTCTTTCTAGTTAGATAATTTGCGAGAGGATGTCAAGCCTTATAGGCTAAAAAAATATTTTCCAGGAAGAAATTTCTTCTAGTACTTTATGAGAAGTGAGGTTGTAATGAAGGGGAGTAATGGTAATATATCCCTCCCTCAAAGCCATTACATCTGTTTCTGGATCAATTTCGGTAAATTTTTCACTACATTGCCAGTAATAAATATTTCCGTGGGGATCTATACGACTTTCAAATTTTTCTATTAATGGAGCCGTGCTTTGTTTAACAAATTTTACCCCCTTAATTTTATGGGCCGGTAAAAAGGGAATATTTACATTTAGACAAAATCTTATTTTTGAAATCTTTTTCTCCATAAAATCCAGCAAACAGCTCACAAAATAGGCCGCAAAGCAATAATCTGGGTCTTGATACTCATTTAACGAGACGGCTACTCCCGGATAGCCCATAATTACGCCTTCGGTTGCCGCCGATACCGTCCCGGAATAAAGCACATTTATACCTACATTTGCCCCCCTATTAATACCGGAAAGTACCAGATCAATGTCAGGTCCTATCAGTTCGTGGAGGGCTATTTTGACACAATCAGCAGGTGTTCCATTTACCGCGTAACCAAAAAACAAATTCCCTCTTTTTACTTTTTTTACTCTCAATGGATCAGCAATAGTGATGGCATGCCCGACGGCACTTCTTTCAGCCTCTGGGGCAACTACAAATATTTCGTGCTCATGACAAAGGACATCGTAAAGGGCACATAATCCTTCAGCAAAAATTCCGTCATCATTGGTTAACAGGATGCGCATTATTGCTCGCGACTTTTTTCCAGAAAATGGATCATACAGGATTTACGATGAGGACAATAATCTTTAGGATGGCGACAACCCTTAGAAAGGGGACTATATTCCCCATCTTTGGCACAAAAACCCATTTCTTCCTGCTCTTTTTTAGGTCCGGTATTCGGCGTTGATTTTGACATATTCATAAGAAAGATCACAGGTCAAAACTTCGGCAGAACTATTACCCTCTCGCAATCTGATTGTCAAAACAAATTCCGGGGCCTTCATTTCCTTATGCGCTTCTTCTTCCCATTCTTTTCCTTTTCCAAGGCCTCTTTCTACAATTTGGATCTCGTTAACGAAAATATCTACCTCATAAGGATCAAATTCTACCCCGCTTCTTCCCATCGCTGCCAGAATTCTTCCCCAGTTTGGATCCTCCCCAAAAAAGGCCGTTTTTACCAGGAGAGAATTAGCAATAGTTTTGGCCAAAATAAGAGCTTCTCTTTCTGTTCGCAATCCTTCTACCTTGACTTTCACCAATTTTGTAGCCCCTTCCCCATCTTTTACGATAAGCCGGGCCAGCTCAGAACAAACTTTTAAAAGTTCTTTCTGAAAGATTTGTTTATCTTTAGAGGTTTCAATTTTTCCTGAAAGACCATTGGCCAGAAGATAAACCGTATCGTTGGTGCTGGTATCTCCATCGACGGTAATACGATTAAAACTAACTTCTACCGCCTCTTTTAAAGACTCTTGAAGAAAATCTCTTTCAACTTCCACGTCGGAGAGGACAAAGGCTAGCATGGTGGCCATGTGAGGGGCGATCATTCCGGCCCCTTTGGCAAATCCCAGAAGAGTTCCCCTTTTTCCGGAAGAAAGGGTGAAGGAGCGCGAGACAATTTTTGGAAAAGTATCTGTGGTCATCATGGCCTGGGCCAAAAGATCATATCTTTCCGGTGAAAGGCCCTCCCAGAGCTTTCGGAGCCGGCTTTTTATGCTTTCTACCGGCAAACGTTCTCCAATTACACCGGTAGAGGCTGGAAGGATGGCCTCAGGAGCAGTATCTGCTATGACCGCCAGGTCTTTAAGAATCTCCTGAGCATCTTTGAGACCGGCTTCTCCGGTGCAGGCGTTAGCACAACCGCTATTTACCAAAATTCCCTTTATGAGAAGGCCTTTTTCTAAAAAGTCCCTCCCCAAAAGGACTGGTGCCGCTTTAACGAGGTTTTCCGTAAAGACTCCAGCTGCCTGAGCCCCCTTTTCACTCCAGATAAGGCCCAAATCAAGGCCTGTCTTTTTTATCCCCGAAAAAAGACCGTTAAAAAGATAACCGCGTGGTAATTCCATTTCTTTTCAGGTTAAACCTTTCCTTCTTGAACCAGACGGGCAAAGTGCTCAAAGGAGCGGTCCCAGGTGCGTTCAGCTTCTGAAGGGAAACAACATCCCGGAAGTTCCCTCCTTGAAAGATGATATTTGAGACATTCACAGCAAATCCCTTTCTTAGGACAGGGTTCGTAGGTGCAGTTGCACCGCTTGAGATTTTTCTCTTTTTGGCACTCCATAAGGACCTCCCTTAAATATCAAGTTCTCGGTATTCCAGGGCGTGGGTCTGGATAAAGTCTCGGCGGGGCTCTACCTTCTCTCCCATGAGGGTGGTAAAGAGTTCGTCTGCAGCGGAAGCATCACTTATATCCACCCTCAGAAGACGCCTCTTCTCTGGATTCATGGTAGTATCCCAGAGCTGATCCGGATTCATCTCCCCCAGGCCCTTGTATCGCTGGATGTGTAAGCCCTTTCGACCCTCGACACGGATGTATTCCAGAAGATCTCTCAGATTTTCAAACTTTTGCTCTTCGCCCCGAGAAATCACTTTTATTCCTTTGCCAAGAAAGCTTTTGAGGCCTTCATGTTTTTTGAGGGCCTTTCGATATTCCCGATAAATGGGAATTTCCGGCCCTACCGTAAAAAAGAGATAAGAAAATTCTCGAGAGGTAACATCAAATTCGTAGGCGTCGTCACGGCTCCTGCTAAGCCGCACCACCCCGGTTTTAAAGCCTTTATCTTTAAAAAAGGATGCCAGATTTTCTACAAAGGTGCGATCGGAAAACTGATCAGCCCGCTTGACCCCGGCGTTTAATAACACCAGGGCTGCTTCCGGCCAGATACCTTTGCGGGAAAGCTCCTGAAGGGCCTCTTCAAAAGCCGAAAGATCCTTTAAGAAATCTCTGGCTTCCTGTAAAGGAAGCGTTCTTCCTTCTACTTCAAGCCGTATGTTTTTGATCGCCCTCTCAAAGAGATAAGCATCAAGGGCCTGATCATCTTTGAGGTAGATTTCCTTCTTTCCTTCTACCACCCGATAAAGAGGCGGCTGGGCAATGTAGAGACACCCCCTTTCAATGAGAGGGGCCATCTGACGGTAGAAGAAGGTAAGAAGAAGCGTTCTAATGTGGGCTCCGTCCACATCGGCATCGGTCATGATGATGATCTTGGAATAACGACATTTGTCAGGATCAAAATCCTTCGGGCCTATTCCCGTCCCCAGGGCGGCGACAAGTTGCCTGATTTCTTCAGAAGAAATCATTTTATCAAAACGGGCCTTCTCTACGTTCAGGATCTTTCCTCGAAGGGGAAGGATGGCCTGAAAACGCCTGTCTCTGCCCTGTTTGGCACTTCCCCCGGCGGAATCTCCCTCCACAATAAAGAGCTCTCTTTCTTCCGGATTCTTGGATTGGCATTCGGCAAGTTTGCCGGCCATCATGACGTCCAGGGCCTGGCCCCTTTTTCTCACCAGCTCTCTTGCCCGGCGGGCCGCCTCTCGAGCCCTGGCAGCTTCGACGATTTTTCCCAGAATCTGGCGAATTTCTTTAGGATGCTCCTCAAACCAGCGACTAAGACCTTCAAAAACAATAGATTCTACCAGAGGCTTTATTTCACTATTGCCGAGTTTGGTCTTGGTCTGGCCTTCAAATTGGGGCTCTGGCATCCGGATGGAAATTACCGAGGTCAACCCCTCACGCACATCATCGCCTTCGACTTTGATCTTCAGGGCCTTGGGAAGATTTTCATGGGTGGCAATGTAGCGATTTATGGCCTTGGTAAGGGCCGCCCGAAATCCGATTACATGGGTTCCGCCTTCGCGAGTGTGGATGTTATTGACATAGGAATAACAGATTTCATTAAAACCGGTGTGATACTGAAGGGCTACTTCTACCTGGACGAGGTCTTTTTCTCCGGAAATATAGATGGGTTCGGTATTTATAACCTCCTTCCGCCGGTTTAAATACTGGACAAATTCTATAATTCCGCCTTTAAAGTGAAATTCCTCTCTAGCCCCAGCCCTTTCATCAATGAGAATGAACTTCACCCTGGAATTTAAAAAGGCCAGTTCCCTCAAACGGTGTTCGATGATTTCGTATTGAAATTCCTGCTCTCCAAAGATTTCTGGATCCGGTTTAAAGGTGATTTTGGTACCGGTGCGGCTGGTCTCTCCCACAATTTCTACCCGGGTCTCAGCCTCACCTCGCCGGTATCGCTGCCGGTAAACCTTCCCATCACGATGAACCTCGGCAATCAGCCATTCTGAAAGGGCGTTTACCACCGAAACCCCCACTCCATGAAGGCCACCTGAGACCTTGTAAACACTGTGATCAAATTTGCCCCCGGCGTGAAGTTTGGTCATCACCACCTGAAGGGCCGGCACTCCTTCGGTAGGGTGAATGTCTATGGGAATACCACGGCCGTTGTCCTCAACCGTGATGGAATTGTTTTGATGAATGATGACTTTGATCTCCGTGCAATAACCTGCCAGGGCCTCATCGACAGCGTTGTCAACCACCTCCCACAGGAGGTGATGAAAACCCTCTACCCCTGTAGAGCCAATATACATGGCGGGCCGCACCCGCACTCCTTCCAGGCCATCAAGGACTTTTATTTGCGAGGCTTTGTATTTTTCCCCCATGGTTATACACTCGTCATCGGCATTACGAGACCAAGAAAACCATGATCCTCCGGGCCTGTAATAATACAGGGAATATCTTCATCGCGCATGAATAGTTCGACCTCTTCGGAATCCATTACATCTAAAACATCAATAAGGTATTTGGCGTTAAAATTAAGGGCAAATTCTTCTCCCTCATAAGCCGCCTGCACCTTCTCTCTTCCCTCACCCAGATCAGGGTGCTGAGAAACCAGAATAACGGTATTTGGAGAGACATTTAAAGTTACCGAACGATATCTTTCTAGAGAAAGAACAGAAATCCTTTTCAAAGCTTCGAGAAATTTTTTCCGCGGAACTTTGACGGGATTTTCCCTCTCCTGAGGAATAACAGCCCGATAGTCAGGATACTGACCATCAATGAGACGGGCCGTAAGGACCAGATGGGGAAGAGCGAGAACCACCTGATTATCTTTAAGGCCAAACTGAACTACCGGATGATCCTGGGCAATCTTTTTCATTTCCTGGGCTGCTTTGCGGGGAACGATTACTCCTGGAGAAAGACGAAGGGTCTCTATCCCCGAAACTTCACGATCTATTAAAGCCAGGCGGTGACCATCTGTAGCTACAAACCGCAAGATATTTTCTCCTTCAGGTTGTTCTACATAGATACCCGAGAGAATAAAACGGGTTTCTTCCGTAGCAACACAAAAAAGGGTTTTGGTAATCATTTCCGCAAGAAGGGAGCCTTCCAATTCCACGAGATCTGCATCGTGAACCTCTGGAAGGGCCGGGAAATCTTCAGCAGGCAAACATGCCAGCCTGAAAAAGACATCTTCGTCTCCAGGAGAAGTGATTTTCAACCAGCCGTTTTCTTCTTCAAGATGAATATTTTCTAGAGGAAAATCTTTTATTATTTCGTAAAATTTTCTGGCAGGGACAGCTAGTTCCCCTGGAGTTTCTATTTCTGCCTCAAGACGTGAGCGAAGGCCTATTTCCAGATCTGTAGCTGAAAGCTCGATAATACCATCTTCGGCCTTAAAAAGAACCGTCGAAAGAATGGCCATACTTGACTTTTTATCCGCCACACTCTGAACCCGAGAAAGAACCTTAAGGAGATCCTCTTTTTCAACTGTTAACTTCATAACTTTCTCCTCTTTTAAAAAATTTAAAAGATTTATCTTTAATAGAAGTCGTTGATTTGTTGAAAAAGGTTTCAAAAGATTGCAGGTTAAGGGATAAATTCTGTTTAAAATTTTGTTGAAAATTTGGAAATAACATTTTCAACACCTTTTTCAACATCTTACTGACACGGAAGAGTTGAAAATTTTTATCTTTTTAAACCATTCCAACCCCGGTTAAAATATATTTTTTTGAAAGATATCCTGATATTTACCACGAAGGATGGTAAAAGAAAAAATTTTACTTCATATCTGCTGTGGGCCATGCACTCTTTATCCTCTCAAGGTCTTGCGAAAAGAGGGATTTGAGGTTCAGGGCTATTTTTACAATCCCAATATACACCCTTACCAGGAGTTCCGCAGGCGTATCAGGGCGCTGGAACGGGTATCAGAGATAAAAAATTTTTTCGTGATTTACGAAAAAGAATATGGCCTGCGGGATTTTTTGCGGGCCACTGTTTTTCGGGAAAATAAGCGCTGTGAAACCTGTTATCTGATGCGCCTTGAAAGGGCTATTCAAGTGGCCAAAGAGATGGGTTTTGGGGCCTTTACCACCACGCTTCTTTACAGCCGCTATCAGGCTCATCAGCTTATAAAAGAGATTGCAGAGGATCTTTCTTTCCGTTACGGAGTAGATTTTTTCTATTACGATTTTCGTGAAGGTTGGGAGGAAGGGCAGGAAGAGGCGCGAAGCCTTGATATTTACCGGCAGCCTTATTGTGGTTGTATCTTTAGTGAGCAGGAGCGTTACGATAAAAAATGGCGCAAAAAGATGAAAAAAAAGGCCCAAAAGGAGGTTCAACATGAACCCGTTTGAAGATCTGGCCAAAATTCTCATATTTATGGGTGTCATTATTTGTATTTTGGGGATTTTTCTTCTGGTGGGAAGCAAAATTCCTCTTCTCGGGAAACTCCCCGGTGATATCGTGATCCGTAAAGGAAACTTTACTTTTTATTTTCCCCTGGCCACCTGTATTCTCTTAAGCATCCTGCTGACACTTATTCTTTCTGTTATTTTTCGGAGGTGAGCTATTTGCCTTCAAGTTCTTCGAGGGTAAGGAGTTTGTCTTCGGCCTTGAGGGCCCACCTGGACTCTGGGGCCAGTTGAAGGATGGAGCGCCAGATCTTCCTGGCTTTTTCCACTTTTCCCAGCCTGTAATACACCAGCCCCAGAAAATAGCGGGCTGCCATGTCCTGGCGGTTAAACCGCACCGCGCGCCGAAAATTGAGGCGGGCCTTTTCCAGCTCTCCCTTCTGAAAGGCCATCATGCCCCGGTAAAAATAGGCCAGAGGATAACGGGGATTGTATTCCAGGGCTTTGTTGAGATAATAAAGGGCTTTTTCTTCATCGCCCTTTTTGTAATAGGCCCAGGCAAGATTGGTATAAGCAATGAAGGGCTTTTGGTAAAAGGGGTTCTTAAGGGCCTTTTTGAAGTAAGAGATGGCCTCCTCGGTTTTATCAAGAATTAAATAAAGAGATCCCAGATTGTTTAAGGCCTCGGGGAAATCAGGCCTTATTTGCAGGGCCTTGCGAAAATTTTTTTCCGCCAGGGAAAGATCGCCTCGGTCCATGTAAATAAGGCCCAGGAGGTTGTAAACTTCCGGATCATCCGGATAAACTTCCCGGGCCTTAATTGCTTCTGAGAGGGCCTCAGCCAGCCTGCCTTCACTGTAGTAAACAAAGGCCCTCTGGAGATATACCGCGGCCCTTTCGTGATAAAACTCAGCTGGTGGTTCGACGCTCTGACAACCATAGAAGATTAACAATAAAAATAGCCAGAATATTTTTCGCATCTAAATGACTTTGTTCAGGGCATATTCAATAATTCCCTGGGCCCCTGCTTCCAAAAGTTTGGGAATAAGTTCTCTGACTTTGTCCTCTGAAACCACCGTCTCCACTGCAAACCAGTCTGTTTGATAAAGAGGTGAGATCGTGGGGGCATTAAGACTGGGAAGAATGCCAACGATCTTCTCAAGATTTTCTTTGGAAACATTCATTTTAAGCCCCACCAGACGATCTGCCCGCAGGGCTCCCTGAAGCATCACCGCGAGCTGTTCGATCTTTTTTCTCTTCCAGTTGTCTTCCCAGGCCTCTTTATTGGCGATAAGTTGGGGATAGGTCTGCATCAATTCGTGGATAATTTTGAGACCGTGCGCCTTAATGGTGGTTCCGGTCTCGGTGACTTCAACAATGGCGTCGGCAAGCCCCTGAACCACTTTGGCTTCTGTAGCCCCCCAGGAAAATTCGACCTCTACCTGGATCCCTTTTTCGGCAAAATACCTCTTGGTGAAATTTACCAGTTCCGTGGCGATCTTTTTCCCTTCCAGATCTTTGAGATCTTTTATCTCTGAGTCGGCAGGCACGGCCAGGACCCATCTGGCAGGCCTCTTACTTACTTTGGAGTAGATCAGATCAGCCACGGTTATTACCCGGGAGTTGTTTTCAAGGATCCAGTCCTTCCCGGTAATGCCACAATCAAGGACCCCTTGCTCTACGTATCGGCTCATCTCCTGGGCCCGACAAATGGCACATTCGATCTCTTGATCATCTATTTCCGGGAAATAGCTCCGGTGGTGGACGTTTATGCGCCAGCCAGACTTCTCAAAGAGTTCGATGGTAGCTTTCTCAAGACTTCCTTTGGGAATGCCAAGTTTAAGTTTTTTTTCCATAGACTACCTCGGGATCAAAGATTTTTTCACCTACAATTTCGAGCTTACCGTCTTTCAGGCGGCGGTAAAAACAGCTCCGATAGCCTGTGTGGCAGGCTGCCCCTCCCAGCTGTTCCACCTTGATAAGCACGGTATCAAGATCGCAATCAAGATAGATCTCCTTCACCAGTTGAACGTTTCCAGAAGATTCACCTTTAAGCCAGATTTTTTGCCGGCTACGGCTGAAATAATGGACTTTTCCCGTGGAAAGAGTCTTCTCCCAGGCCTCTTCGTTCATATAGGCCAGCATAAGGACCTCACCACTTTGCCAATCCTGAGCAATTACAGGGATAAGACCACCACTTTTTTCAAAATCGGGTTTGATCATTTCTTCCTCCCAACCGCACCATAACACGTTAGAGGTTTTAAAAAAGAGGTGGGCTGTGGACAATAAAAAGCCTCAGGGGTTCTTTTCCGGTATTTTTGACCCCGTGCTCTTCTTTTGGAGGGACAAAGATATAGTCTCCGGCCTTTATTTTTTCCCAATTTCCGTTCACATAGGCCTCCCCTTCACCTTCCAGCACGTAGATGGAATCAATCTGTTCGTCGTGGGTATGGATAGGGATTTCTATACCGGGATCAATAAGAAGCATGGAGACGCCAGCCTGAGAACTCTTTTTAGAATCTATTAAAAGGGCCCATTTAACACCCTTAAACCTGGGGTGATCTGAAAAAGTGATCTCCTCGCGCCGATAAAAAAAGGCCATAAACACCTCCTCTTCTGGTATTCTGCAAAGTATATAAAACCTTAAAGATTTTTCTCAATGGAGGATCCTATGAAAATTATAGCCATTATTCCTGCGCGTTACGCCTCGGTGCGCTTCCCTGGAAAACCTTTGGCTTTACTGGCCGGAAGACCCATGATTCAACACGTCTATCTTCGCGCCCGAAAAAGCCCTTTACTTGAAAAAGTGGTAGTCGCTACCAACGATGAACGGATCAAAGAGGCTGTAGAGGCTATAGGTGGGGAGGCCATTCTTACCAGGAAGGAACACACCTGCGGCACCGAAAGGATTGCCGAGGCGGCGGAAACTTTGCGCCTGGCCGAAGATGATATTGTGGTCAATATCCAGGCCGATCAACCCCTTCTGGAACCGGCTTTGGTGGAGGAACTTGTGCGTCCCTTACTCCTTCATGCCGAAATCCCCATGGCCACGGTAGCGGTTCCAATCTCTCGCCCCGAGGAAAAAGAAGATCCCAATCGAGTAAAAGTGGTTCTCAACAGAGAGGGGTATGCCCTTTATTTTTCACGCTCTCTGATCCCTTATCATCGCCCCCCGGGTGAAAGCCCTCTTTATCTCAGGCATCTTGGCCTTTACGCTTATCGTCGAGATTTTTTGGATACTTTTGTCCGATTGGAACCCGGAGTGCTTGAGAAGGCCGAAAAACTGGAACAGTTGAGGGCCCTTGAATATGGCTATCCGATTGCGGTAACCATCACGAAATACGACTGCCCCGAAGTGGATACCCCAGAGGATCTTAAAAGGGTGGAAGAAATGCTCAAATAAAAAAAGCCCCCGAAAGGGGGCTTTTTAAGCTGCATCTTTTATGAAGAACTATTCTACCACTACCACATTGGCAGCCTGTTCCCCTTTGGGGCCACGCGTGATCTCAAATTCCACCGTCTGACCCTCCTGGAGGGTTTTAAAACCGTCCATCTGGATGGCAGAATAATGCACAAACACGTCTCCGCCATCTTCCCGCGAAATAAAACCATAACCCTTCTTTTCATCAAACCACTTCACTTTACCTTTAACCATGTTACAAAAATCCTCCTGTAAAATTATTACTAAGGCCATTATAATCCCTGGGTAAATAATGTAAAGAAAAAAAAGAGAGATGACAAAGTTAATAAAATTTTTGGTAAATCAATTTTAAAAATAAGCTCTAATAAAAGCAAAATCAAAATTTAAATCCTATGGAGGAATAAAATGGGTTTTATCAAAGATCTTGGTGAAATATATCTGGCAGCAAACTACCAGAGATTTCCGGTGGCTTTTGTGCGGGGTGAAGGAACCCGCCTTTATGACGAAGAAGGGCGGGAGTATCTTGATTTTTGTGCCGGGATAGCGGTTTGTGCCCTGGGTCATGCTCCGAAAGAGTTGTCTCAAGCCATTTGTGAGCAAGCCCAAAAACTCCTCCACGTTTCCAATCTTTACTGGACAGAGCCCCAGGCCCGCCTGGCAGAACTACTTTGTGAAAATTCTTTTGCGGAAAAGGTCTTTTTCTGTAACAGCGGTGCCGAAGCGGTGGAAGCAGCCTTAAAACTTGCCCGAAGATACGCCTGGAAGAAATTTGGCCCTGAAAAATACCAGATCGTGGCTCTAGAAAATTCCTTTCACGGGCGCACCTTTGGAGCCCTTTCCGCCACCGGCCAACCCGCTTACTGGCAGGGATTTGAGCCCCTGGTGCCGGGCTTTAAACACATTCCTCCAAATGACATCAAAGCCCTCAAGGAGGCGGTATCCCAAAAAACCTGTGCCATCATTTTAGAGCCCATACTGGGTGAGGGTGGAGTTATTCCCCTTGAAGAGAGCTTTTTAAAGAAAGCCCGTGAGCTTGCTTCCCACCACAAGGCCCTTCTTATCTTCGATGAAATTCAAACCGGAGTCGGCCGCACAGGAAAACTCTTTGCCTACGAATGGTTTGGGGTGGAGCCCGATATCATGACCCTTGCCAAAGGGCTTGCCGGAGGTCTTCCCATAGGGGCCATGCTTTCCCGGGAAAAAATCATGGCCTTTCTGGAACCCGGAACCCATGCCTCCACCTTTGGAGGTAACCCTGTGAGTTGCAGTGCGGCTAGAGAAGTGTTAAAAATTATTCTTAAAAAAGATTTCTTAAAAGAAGTTCAACTGAAGGGCCGCGCTTTGGAACAGAGACTTAAGGCTATCAAAGAAGAATTTCCGGAACTGGTAGAAGAGGTAAGGGGGAAGGGCCTTTTGCAGGCCCTGGTTCTTAAGGTTTCCGCAACACCGGTTTTATTTTATCTCTTCGAGCAAAAACGGATCCTGGCAACCTGTATCAAGGACCGTGTTTTGCGCTTTACACCACCTTTGATTGTCGCTTACCGGGAGATAGACGCCCTTTATGAAGGATTGAAAGAAGCCCTTAAAAACTATCAGGCATAAGGAGGACAAAGATGCTCAGCGAAAAAATGGAAAAGGCCTTTAACGAACAACTCAAATGGGAGTTTTATTCTGCTTATCTTTACCTTTCCATGGCAGCTTACTTCGATAGCATCAACCTTCCTGGCTTTTCCAAATGGATGAAAGCCCAGGCCGTAGAAGAGTCCATGCACGCCATGAAGTTTTATAATTTCATCAACGAACGAGGGGGCCGGGTCATTCTTCAGAACATTGATCAACCCCCTACGGAATGGGAATCTCCCCTGGCGGTAATGGAATTTGCCCTGGCTCACGAACAGGAAGTTACCAGGAGAATCAACAATCTGGTGGAACTGGCCCAGCAAGAGAAGGATCACGCCTCTCAGATCTTTCTGCAGTGGTTTGTAACCGAACAGGTGGAAGAAGAAGATTCATTTGGAAGCATCGTGGCCCAGATGCGCCTGGTTAAGGACTCCCCTGAAGCCCTTTTTATGATTGACCGGGAACTTGCCAGCCGCAACATGGATTTCACCGCCCTTTCTGGTGAAGTAAAGTAAAGTTTCTTGACCTGCCCCTGGCCTTTTGGTATCCCTTTGCCCAAGGCCAGGGGCTGCGGTTATGGAATTCCACCACCGTCATATACTGGATATTTCTGCGCTAAGTGCAGAGGACATTAACCACATTTTAAATACCGCTGAAAATCTCAAAGAAGTTCTCTCACGGCCCATTCCCAAGGTTCCAACCCTGAGAGGGAAACTGATTGCCAATCTCTTTTTTGAGCCCAGCACTCGCACAAGGCTTTCTTTTGAAAAGGCTGCCAAGACCCTTTCAGCTGACGTCTTTAATCTCAGTGCGCGGATGAGCAGCGTGGAAAAAGGGGAGACCCTCCTTGACACCGTTTTAAATCTCAAGGCCATGGGAGCAGACCTCTTTGTTATTCGCCATCCTATGGCCGGGGCCCCGCATCTCATTGCTCGTCTGGCTCAAACCAGGGTTATCAACGCTGGGGACGGTTTTCACGCCCATCCCACCCAGGCCCTCCTTGATATGCTTACCGTCCGCGAGAAAAAGGGCACTCTTTCCGGGCTTAAGGTAGCCATTGTCGGAGATATT
>Ga0256833_1001016_pt1 | contig 21174 bp, 22 predicted proteins | sample 356284metaG_FD_190535 | JGI IMG/M metagenome (GOLD analysis project Ga0256833, IMG submission 190535) | Hydrothermal vent microbial communities from Mid Atlantic Ridge, Atlantic Ocean - 356-284 | ecosystem: Environmental > Aquatic > Marine > Hydrothermal vents | place: Atlantic Ocean: Mid... | reverse complement strand
TAACCACTTCTAACTGAAGAGTAAAAATCCCAACAACGGTTGAGAGAGATGCAACCACACCGGCCAGCAGATCCCCACCTATTATTACATCATTTGTGATAGCCACACTATTCAGAATCGCAGCCTGATAGGATGAAGCTTCAAGGGTTAACCTGTCAACATTCCTCTGAAATTCTCTTTCCAGTCTTATCCTCCTGATATACTCCATACTCCATAACCCCACAAAGGTCACAACAATCAAACTCAATGCAACTAAGACATTAATGAATCCTCTTTCTCTCATCCTCAGTTAACCCTTTAAGTGATGCAAAATTAACCGGAACAATTTCAGATGAGGAAAGTTTCACAGCATAAATTCCAAGGTAGTAAAGGTAGGGATTGCATCTATCCTTATCAACTACACTGAACTGTGGAAAATCGGGAATATTTCTCTCAAGGAAACTCCTTACCTCTCCTTTAATGCTATTCTCATACCCATACACCCGGCTCCAGAAGCTCTGCAATTTATTTTGAAAGATATTATCCAGGTATGAAACGGGGTCTGTATTGACATTCTTTATTTTTTCCAGATAACTATTAACCCTTTTCTTCAAAGATATGTAACCCCCTGAAAGTTTACGGTATTTTTTGACAAATTCACCTACATCATCCCTGCATATCCCGACAATTCTGCCATTCATTGAGTTGATTTTTTCAACAACAGGGACAATAAATTTCCTGAATTGCCTTAATTTTCCTGCACTCATGGAACAGAATTTTTCTCTTTTTTCTCTGAACTCTTCAATTCTTCCATAAACACTTCTGGATACCCTCTCTGCGTAATCCAGAGAAGCAGATATTTTCTCACTTTCCTCCACCCAGCTGTCCAGTTCCTTTCCTATTTTTCCACAATTCCTGAGGATTTCTCCCTTATACACCTTTGCCTTTCCACTTAATCCCTGGATATTTTTCGCTCCCTCAACAATCTCATCTGTAATCATTTCACAGTACCTCTTCCCCTCATTAACACTCTTACTGCAGATGTCAATAATCTCATTCTTTCTCTCCTCAACTCTGTTTATAACCCTCACTGTCGAAGATGTGATCCTCCTGTAACCATCAAGAACCTTTCTTCCTGTTCCAAAGTATGAGATATACTCTTCGTAACTGACAGAGGGGGGATAGTAATCTTTAAAATCAATATCTGCCCTATCACAGGGTAAATTTATCTCCTCACACGAGGGAACATTGAACTCTGGAATTGAAGGAATTTCTATTTTCTCAATCTCACCACAGCCCTCTGCAATAGTGTTACTTATCACCAGGCCATAACCTTTCACACTTCTCACGCCCCTTTTAATCTCATTCTCAACCCGGGTAATCTCTCCCGCCACAGAATTAAACCTGTTAATCACCGTATCAAATTGATCATCTCCCGCAGAAAGACAGAGATTTTCAAAGTCATTGATTTTACTATCAATTTCCCCAAGTTTTGTATTAATTTTTGACTGGATTTTTTCAGTTACCGCTGTAAGATCAGAACAATAACCCGAAACCCTGGTTACATATCCAGAAAAAGAATCCATTAAATTATCAATTCCGGAGGTGAAACTGCTGACCTGATCTGAAAAGTTCTTAGCAATCTTTCCAAATGAATCGGAAAATTCCCTTACCCCCTCTCCAATTCCTGTAAGGAGTTTTGAGTAGTATTCCTCCACCTTTTCAGAAATAAACATATTCACATTTCCCATCTGATCATCAATCCAGTCCTCAACCCTCTCCTCAATTTCTCCCCTGCTTATGGTAAACTTTGTGCAGTAAATTTTTCCAAAGACTGGCAAAAGGGGATAGTTAAAGTCTACAGTTACCTCGAAGGGGAAAGGTATTGAAATGTCGTTAAAAACACCTTTACTGACTGCCTCTTTTATTTTCCTGGGATCAAAATTTTCAGGAGGGATAATTTTTACTTTTGTAAAAATTGCCGCATAGATTGCCCTGTCCAGAGCATCAACAAGTTCAGAAGGACCTCTGTTCTTAAGCTGGTTAAAAAGATTTCCCAGCTTTTCCTTAAGGTCTGCAACCTTCTTTAAATCTAAGAACCCTCCCACACTTCCCAAGGAGTTAACAGCCACTTCACTCAGAGGCGGAGAAAGAGGAATCAAGTTTTTTATTGCCAGTAATTTTAATTTTTCACCCGAAATTTCACCCTTTTCTGAATGCAGTACCTTTACAGGATTCATCATTATTTCCCGTGCAACTGCGTATGAAGCAGCGGAGAGAGAGGAGCGTGCCGCAATTATTAAAGATAATTGAACTGCTCCAAGTATGACCAACAGTAACACAGGGAAAACAATTAAAAACTCAAGCTGAACTTGACCTCTAACCATGATAGTTCATATTTTACAATTTATTGTTTTTTTTTCAAGAAATTCTTTATTCCCAAAATCTCAATTAGGAGATTTTGGGTGACTAAAGATTTATTATTTCAAAACACATGCCTTATATTCCGCCGTCACCTAAAGGGTGACGGCCGTGAGGTGCCGATTTATAGGGATAAAAAGGCAGACGCTGTATTAACCAGATTTCTATTTGAGGATTTCAGTCTTTCGGCACTTGACAGAAACATCAAAAATAATCTACCATTTTAAAAAGGAGGGATTAAATAGTAGAATTGAGACCAAAATATGGTTACACTTCAAATGACATCTGGGTCTTTGATGGAAGGGAGATCAAGCCAAAGTATGGCGCAACATCGAATGATATCTGGATATTTGATGGAAAAGAGTTAAGGCCCAAATATGGCGGATCATCAACCGATATCTGGGTCTATGAAAGGGGAGAATTCAGGCCTAAATATAACTACACATCACGGGACATATGGGTATTCGACAGAGGAGAGTTCAGGCCAAAGTACAACTACACATCAAAAGATATCTGGGTAAAACAGGGTAGAGAAATCAGACCCAAATATAACTATACCTCTCGAGATATCTGGGAAGTTTCAGGAGACCTTCCTGATCCGGTATGGGCAGCTGTCATAGTGCTGAAAATTGTCAGAAGGTAAACTTGCAAGTTTTGTCCATCCGGTTAGAATAAAATTAGATAAGCGCGCCCATAGCTCAGCTGGATAGAGCATCGGATTGCGGATCCGGGGGTCGGGTGTTCGAATCACCCTGGGCGCGCCAGGATAAAAAAATGAAGATTGCAGTTATCAGTGATACACATGGAAATTTTTCCGGGTTAAAGGAACTCTACATTTATCTCCGTGAAATTGAGCAGATAAAGAGATTTATCCATCTTGGTCACAACTTTTCTGATGTTGAAAAAGCCCACCTCCAGGCAATTGAGTCAGGGTTAAAGGAGGAAGAAACAACCTTTTTCTCAGATCTTGCCAGTGTACTGCTTGAAGATGACTCTCCTCTGTCAAAAATCAGGAGGATTGTTCAGGTTGCAGGGGCGAATGAAGAAGCAGCCAGGAAGGGACTGGCACCACTGATAGAATACATTGTACTCAACGGAGTTATTACTGTGGCGGTCCATGATATAAAGAATCTTACTGGAGAGGATATTCAAAATGGATATCTGTTTCTCCACGGGGCAACACACATACCTCAAATAGAGGTTCTTTCAGGGAGATTATTTGTAAATCCGGGGCACTTTTCCCTTCTGGAAAAGAGCAGACAAACATATGCCCTTTTAGAAATAACTGATGAAGCAATAAAAGCACAGATCAGATATGAAGATCACTCTGTGAAAGAAGAAAAATCGATAAAAATAAAGCGGTCCCGAAAAATCGGGATCCGCTGATTATTTATTCTCTTCCGATTCAGCCTTTGCCTGGTCAATAATCTTTTTGGCAAGGTGACTTGGTACCTCTTCGTAGTGACTGAACTCCATGGAAAAGTATCCTCTTCCCTGAGTCATTGATCTGAGGTCAGGTGCGTATGTCAGAACTTCAGCAAGAGGCACATAGGCAGTTATAACCTGTGCACCTGCCTTGGGAACAACTCCAACTATTTTTCCTCTTCTCGCATTGAGGTCTCCTGTGATTGTGCCCATATACTCTTCAGGAACCACAATCTCCATCTTCATTATGGGCTCAAGAAGGACAGGCTGAGCTTCTACGACAGCCTTTTTAAAAGCCAGAGAACCAGCAATCTGAAAAGCGAGGTCTGAGGAATCAACGGGGTGGTGACTTCCGTCGTAAAGAGTCACTTTAACATCAACGACTGGATAACCTGCAAGGGGACCCTTCTGCATGGCTTCTCTGATACCTTTCTCAACTGAGGGAATAAACTGTCTTGGAATAACTCCACCAACAATTTTATCAACAAACTCAAACCCCTTACCTCTCTCCAGGGGTTCAATCTCTATCCAGCAATCACCATACTGACCATGACCTCCAGTCTGCTTTTTATACTTGCCCTGGGCTCTTGCCTTTTTCTTTATTGTTTCTCTGTATGGAACCTTTGGGGCAAGGAGTTCCACCTCAACTCCGTACTTTCTCTTCAACTTTTCAATTGCCGCCTCAATTTGAACCTGCCCAAGTCCCTTAAGTAGCAATTCCTTTGTCTGCGGTTCCCTTTCAAGCCTGAGAGATGGATCCTCCTCCACCAGTCTATTGAGAGCATTGATCATTTTTTCTTCATCATGCTTTCCCTTCGGTCTTACAGCATAGGCAAGGACAGGTTCTGGTGGATGAATGAGATCGAAAATAACAGGATTTTTATCAGACGAAATTGAATCGCCGGTGGAACCCTCCTTTAACTTTGGAATCGCCACAATATCTCCTGCTCCAGCTTCTGTAACCTGTATGAACTTTTTACCTAAAATTTTGTTTATCTGGGTGACCTTATCTTTGTAATGTTTGTTTGGTATATAAATCACAGAATCCTGCGCAAGTGTTCCTGAAAAGATTTTCACATAATTGACCTTTCCTGCAAACTGATCTATTGTGGTTTTGAAAATAATACCTGACAGGAAAGCTGTCTTGGAGGGATGTATTTCCACCTCATTACCATCTGGATCCTTTGCAGGGATGGGGGATCTCTCAACAGGTGATGGAAGATAATCTCTGATTGCTTCAACAAGCTGGATTACACCAATATTTTTCGCTGCTGAACCCATAACAGCAGGAATAATTTTCCTGCTCAGGACACCGTATCTCAACTTTTTTTTCAATTCATCACTCGGGATTTCCTCTCCATCAAGGTATCTCTCGAGCATTTCATCATCCTGCTCCACAATGGTCTCAATGAGGGAATTCCTGAATTCCTCCACCTGATCCTGATACTCATCGGGGATATCCTTAACCTTAAACTTTCCTGACCCATCAGTTTCATAGAAATATGCTTTATTCTCGAGAAGATCAATCAAGCCATGAAACTCTCCCTCTTTACCCATGGGTATCTGAAGAAGAGCAGGCTTTATCCCGAAGTTCTTTTCCACATCATCAGCAGCTCTCAAGTAGTCAGACTTTTCCATATCAAGCTTGTTTATGAAGATGAGCCTCGGCAACTCATACTCATCAAGATACTCCCAGAATCTTATTGTCTGGTCCTTCACGCCAGAAATTGCACTTACCAGTATCACCGCACCTTCGCTGACCAAAAGAGCATTTTTTGCATCAAAGACAAAATTTGAATAACCGGGGGTATCAAGTACGTTAAATTCATAATCACCATACTTGAAATTGTAAACCTGCGTGTAAAGGGTAAAATTTCTCTTCTTCTCCTCCTCTTCCATATCCGCTATTGGTTCTCCACCATTATATTTTCGGAACCCTTTAACAGCCTTAACATCAAAAAGAAGCGCCTCAATAAGAACACTTTTCCCCGCTCCATCATGGGCAACAAAACTTACATTCCTCAACTTTTCTCTATCCGTCATAACTTCCCCCTTTTAAATTATAGTTACACCAATGGCAATTATATCATAAGAAACAGGTCATCTACAAGACAAATTCTTCACTTTTCAATCTCATTTTCCTCAAAGAATAAATCTATCGTTTCCGCAATGTAGTCAATCTCAATTTTAAATGCAACTGGAATAGCAACAAAGGGCATCCGCATAAGCAATTTTTCATTTCTGTAAAATCCGCTCCCTTTCCTGTATGCTTCTTCTTCAGCTCTGATCTCATCAGATGGATACCTTTTGACCATGAAAAAAATAAATTTTATGCTATCTGACAGTACTGGCTTAAACTCTTCTTCAATTTTATAGTAGGGAATTTTTCCCTCTTTCATTCTTCTGTTATTTCTGATAATGATACCTGGTAATTTCTTAAAAATTCTCGCCTCATATGAATTTAACCTTCCTGTAAGTTTGTATCCAGAAAGATTCCTGGTGGCAGTAACATAACTGGAGTAAAAGTATCTGAATCCCTTCTTAAAGTAGTTGATAAAATAATCCACCATCAAACCTGCAAGATCCTGATTATATTTTGAAACTGGCATGAAAAAATCCTCATCAAGAATACCTTCAAGTTTTTCAACCATATCGCTCCATTTCTTCTCCAGAATACTGAATCTTTCATTTTCCTGAGTTACTGAATTATTAAAATAATGAGATGAAACTTGTGTTGCTTCTTTTTTCACAGCAACTTTACGGGAAACCTTTTCGCTGTGTGTAACAACACCTTCTTTTTCTGAATTCCTGTGCAGGAAAAAAATAACTGTACCCAGAAGAAAAAACAATACTACCAGAAAAATCGCCCTTTTCACCTGAGAATTTCCCCTGACATTAAATTGTCAATAAAATTTTTAAGTGAAGTAATATCATGGACATCCTCAGGAAACTCCGGCACAAGATACAGAGGTTGCTTTGTCCTGCTGATTACATTCATGGCAACTTCCCTGTCCCTTTTACTCAGAGATATATACTTTTCAATCCAGTCAAAAATGAACTTCTCATCTTCTTCAATCAGTGATTCAAGTTTCCTCTTTTTATCCCTGTCCCACTTAAACCCTTCGGGTAAAAGGTGGACCCTGTTCATAATGAAAAATCCAAATGGCAACCCCATTTCACTGATTTTATCGTACAGAAAAAAAGCTTCATCCAGATTAACTTCCTGAGGACCCATAATAATGAGAAAAACACTTTTCTGACTCTTGAGCAACTTCATCACTGCATCTGACCTGTTTTTAAAACCATCGTAGAGTCCCTCAAAAGAGAGAAAAAATTCAGATACCTCTCTTAAAATTTCTCCTCCCGTTACCCTCTCTACAAGCATAAACAGGCTTTCAATCCCGCCTCTGAAAATCTTCAGTCCAATTTTACCTGTCTGGAAATAGAGCTTCAGCATTATATTGATAATTCCTGCGTTGAGAAAATCCACCATCTTTTTAGGAGCTTCAAGGAAATCGATGGCATGGCGGGTTGGAGGAGTATCAAGCACAATCAGATCATACCTTCCGCTTCTGTGAATATCATATACCTTTTCCATTGCAATATATTCATGGCTGCCCGAAAAAGCAGTGGTTATGTTCTGATACAATCTGTTTGAAAAAATCCTCTCTGCCACCTCTCTTGTGGGCGAAATTTTCTCTATTAATTCATCGAAACTCCTCTTCATATCAAGCATCATCGCATGCAGAGTACCCGGTGCATTGAGCCCCAGTTCCCCCAGTGGCACCTCCGTCTCCTCGTTTCCAATTTTGATACCCAGTGCATCGGCAAGTCTCCTTGCAGGGTCAATGGTGAGAACGAGAACATTTTTCCCCCTCTGTGCAGCTCTTATGGCTATGGCAGCAGAAGTGGTGGTTTTTCCCACCCCGCCACTTCCTCCACATATAATTATCTCTTTCTCATCAATGAATCTGTCAAGAAGATAACTCATCCCACACTCATCTCTACATTTATGATAGTTGCAATTCTAATAAGTTCCTCCCGTGTAAAGGAGGGTGTGAAGAGAAAAGGAATTTTAACTACATTTGGAGCAAAATTTTCTTCAAGTATTTTCACATATTTTTTCTGCATCGTACCCTTTTTCTCAATGGATGAGAGAATCTCAACCACATCTTCCATACCCTCATTTGCCAGTTTCTGACTCAGAACCATGAACCTTTCCTCATCAACCTCAGGATAAACACCATTTATGAAAACAACTCCCAGGGGAATTGAGAGTGATCTTACCTTTTCAGCAAACTCCAGAGTTTCACTTGCAGGCATCTCCTCCGGCAGAGCCACAATATTGACAAGCGTTCTTTCAGGATCAGTAAAGAGGTCCTGAATGGGTTGGGTTTGATTTTTTATGGGTCCAAATTTTACTGTTTCAATGGTCGCCCGGGGTACACGGAGAAGGTTGAAACAGTGTCCCGTCGCAGGAGCGTCTACTATCACAAGGTCAAATAGTGGGGAACCATCTTTTCGTTTCAGATTCTCCATGTACCAGATTTTTCCGGCAGTGGTCAAATCATCAAGCCCTGGCAGAGCAGTGGCAAAAATTCTGAAAAGTTTATTTTTTAAAACTCTATTGTAGAGAAACCTGAATTTCAACTGAAGCTTCATATACTCTTCAACAGCGTATCTCGGATCAATATTCAACGCAAAGATATCTGGCAAAATCTCTCTTTCTTTATAAACGATCTCTGGAATTCCGAGGAATCTTGAAATTCTTGATGTGGGTGAAACTTCTATGAGCAAAACCCTTTTACCCGATTCCGCGGCAAGAAGCGCAAGAGATATTGCTACTGTGGTTTTACCAACTCCGCCTTTTCCGGTTACCCACAGAAGTCTTTTAGAGAAAAAATCACTTTTTTGCACCTGAAATCCTCTCCAGTTCCTCAGCTTCTGCAACGATTATCTCAAACACTTTAAGTGAAAACATCATTGAGTTATGTCCCAGAAAATCGAGTGTATACCTTCTTCCAATTTTTGCAAAAGAGTGAGTATAAGGAATCACAAGATTATCCGCCTTTGTTCCAAGCGAAACAAGTCTCACTTTTTTAAAATATTTTCCCATATCTCTATTGAGATCCTTAAGAAAATTTGATTCAGGAACCATCTCCTTCGCACTGTATCCTGACCCGAAAACTGAAACCTTTGTACCGCGATGAGGGGTGGATATTGTGAAAAGGGCCGCAACTTTTTCGTCACCACCAAGCCTCTGAATGTAATATCTTCCAATTAACCCACCCATACTGTGACCGATCAGAATAACTTTACTGGCTCCTGTTTGTTTCAAAACAGATTCCACTTTTTTCTGAAGAATTTCTGAAAGGTAATAAATATTGCAGTAAAATGGTACAGGAGGCATTGTGAAAACTCTAAATCCTGCACGGTTAAGGAAAAAAGCGTAGGGAAAAAAGTAACCCCTGTTGGCAGAGTATCCGGGGATAAAAATAACAGGATACTCCCTCCAGCCTTCCCTGAAGAGAGAATCGTAATTGAAGAAAAAACCAATCAGATCAAGGATAAAAACAAAGATTGTGGTGATTCCCTCCCATACAATGGAGAAGAAGATGAAGAGGTCAAAAGATTCCTCTAAAGGTGCATTCATTCTCTCATACTGGTTGAGAAGAAAAGTAAAAAAAAGGAAGAATATATAGATACAGAGCAGTAATTCCAGGAAAGCCATTTTACCTCCTCCACTTTTGACATCAGTTTACAATCATTATACTATAATATTAGGAAAGAAGGAAAATGAATGACTGAAGTGTAGGATTCAGATGAAAAACGAAATTGAAAAAATCAAAGGGACCATTAAAACAATTTTCGAGATGAAAAGGATTTCTTTAAAAGAAATTATTCTATTTGGATCACGTGCCAGAGGAGATTTTGATAATCTAAGTGATTGGGATATACTCGTTATCACCAGAGATTCACTTACATTAAAACAGAAACGTGAAATCGGTCATCTTATTCGTAAAAGCCTTGGGAAAAATCTGATACCATGTGACGTGATAATAAAATCGGAGTGTGAAATTAATAATAGGAAGAATATTCCAGGGAGTCTCATAAGAACAGCTCTTATGGAAGGAAAAAAAATATGATAGAAGAAGAAACAAAACGCTATAAACTTGACATCTCCGAAGAACATCTGGAATGAAAGAGGGGGAATTATCCCCCTCTCAAAGGGCGGGCAGGTAGAGGTCATTCAAGAGATTTGTGACAGAACCACCAGTCAAAACACTCATACTGCTTCGGTCTTTCCTCTGCAGTCTTCACATCAGCAGCAGGCGGTATAATCACTTCATTTCCTATCAATTCATTTTCCGGCCAGTTGGCAGGTATGGCGACTCCATTCTTATCACTTACCTGAAAGGCATCAATCATTCTCAAAATCTCATCCATATTTCTTCCTATCTCCTGAGGATAGTAAAGAATAGCCCTGATTATTCCCTCTGGATCAACGATAAAAACTGCCCTCACAGTATTGGTACCCTTCCCAGGATGAATCAATCCAAGTCTGTTTGCAACAGCACCAGTATCATCAGCAATAATGGGAAACTGGATTTCTACATTTAATTTTTCCCTGATCCACTCCACCCACTTGATATGAGAAAAAACCTGATCAATGCTGAGCCCAATCAACTCTGTGTTCATCTCTCTGAATTTTTCATACCTTCTCTGAAATGCAACAAATTCAGTGGTACAAACCGGGGTGAAATCAGCAGGGTGACTGAAAAGGATAAACCACTTCCCTCTGTAATCATCAGGTAATTTTTTCACACCGTGAGTTGTTTTGACCTCAAGTTCTGGAAACCTTTCACCAATTAATGGGAATCTCTGTTCCATTTTTAAACCTCCTTTTATTAGTTTTAGTTTTGAAGTCATTATAAAATAAAATTTTTAACTTGTCAAGTTTTTTTTGAAATGGTATAATTAAAGTGTGTTAAATTTTAAAGAAAGGGGTGGTAACAATGACTTATGAAGAGGCACTGAAAAAATTAAAAGACACGGGGAACATAATTTCAATGCCCCGAATGACTATCCTCAAATATGTGCTTGAACACAAAACTCACCACACAGCGGAGAGCATTTACGAAACTCTGAAAAAAGAGTATCCAAGTATATCCATAGCCACAGTTTACAACACACTGAAACTCTTTGCTAAAATTGGAATTGTAAAGCAACTGATGATAGATGAAAGTAAGGTTTACTACGATTCAAACATTTATCCCCACTTTCATCTCAAATGCACAGTCTGCGGTAAAATTTATGATGTCTCCCCTCCAATTTGCAGAGAGCTTGAAGGATTGAAAGACATAGAGGGCCATATTGTAAATGACGCCCATGTTTACTTCTACGGTGTTTGTTCCGATTGCAGAAAAAATATGACTACCGGCGGGGAAGATACCTGAGGGGATCCACAGGCCTTGTCCCTATCCTGATTTCAAAGTGAAGGTGTGGCCCTGTGGCTCTTCCGCTTTTCCCCACATAACCTATTATCTGGCCCTGTTTAACCCTCTGACCCTTTCTCACAAGATTTCGCTTATTGTGAGCATAAACGGTAAAAACTCGGGGGGTATGCTTAATAACAATCATGTTACCATATCCCGTTAAACCGTTTCCACTGTAGATAACCACTCCATCCGCCGCAGCTCTGATAGGTGTTCCCAGGGGTGCTCCAATATCTATTCCATCGTGATGTTCATGGCCTCTCCAGCCAAATGGAGAAGTCACAACCCCCTCAACAGGCCATATAAACTCGGGAATTTTCAAAGCCAGAACTTTTTTTCTTTTCTTCTTAACTGGATAAGGTGCACCCTTGCTCCTCTCTCGTTGAATCTCTTTTGATGTTTCTTTCCTCCTGTTTTTATTTTGCCTCTCTCCAGGTAAATCTGGCAACCTTACCTCCGGGACAGTGAAATCAATTTCTCCAGCAGTTTCAACCTTTTTCTTCCTTTGGACAGGAGAAGACTTTTTTTTGCTTGCACTTTCTCCTTTTCCTGAATTTCTTATAATATCTCCTACAGTACTTGGAACATATCTCTGCCTTGTGGCACCGGGAATAAAAATTCTGTCGCCAGGTTTTATTTTTGTGGGATCCCTGATTTTATTTACCTTCATCAGCTCATACAGACTCACATTATAAGTTTTCGCAATTGTGTAGAGAGTCTGCCCGGGCTTTACAATGTGGTAAATGCCATGAGGTGTGAAACACCCTGAAAAGAAAAAGGCAAGCACTATCAGTGTCTTCACAAGGATCCTTTTCATATTAAATATTTTACCACAAGAAAACCGCCAATAAGCAGTACCACAAAAAGAATTGTGAGAAGATTGAAGTACCTGTCAATAAAATCCCTTGCCCTCTCTCCGAAAAAGTAAAAAAACAGAGCGACAAGATAGAACCTCGCAGCTCTGCTTGCAGCTGAAACCACAATAAAGAGGAGAATTGGAGAATGAAAAGCTCCAGACGCAATGGTGAACACCTTGTATGGGATGGGGGTAAATCCTGCAACAGCAAGGAACCAGACATTATATTCGTTGTAGAGGTGACGGAGATATTCAAATTTTTCCATGGCACCGTAAAATGTGAGAATTCTCACACCAATTGTGTTCATAAAACTGTAACCGATGTAGTACCCAAGCAATCCTCCAGTTACTGAACCCACAGTTGAGAGAAAGGCGTACCAGAAGGATTTAAGAGGTTCTCCAAGGGCAAGAGCCATTAGCAGTATATCTGGTGGAACCGGGAAGAAAGATGCTTCGGCAAAAGCAAGGAAAAGAAGTGCAGCAGGACCATAGGGAGTATCAGCCCACCCCAGAACCCAGTCGTAAAGTCTCCTTATTATCCCGGGTTGTTTAAAAGTTGTTGATTCCAGAGATCTTCCCATTTTTTTAATTCCTGGAGTAACCTGTAATTGGTAAGATCGAGGTGAATTGGTGTGATTGAAACATATCCCTCCTCCACAGCCACAATATCTGAATCTGGTATATTTTCATAACCCAGATCTTTCCCCCCGATCCAGTAATATTTCTTACCCCTTGGATCAATCTTCTCCACTATTGCCTCCCCATACTTCCTCTTTCCCTGCCTCGTAAACTTCAACCCTTTATAGTACCTGCACCTTCTCTTATTTGGAAAATTGACATTTATTATTGTTCCCTGAGGTATGCCGGTCTCAAGAAACTTTTCCACTATCCTTCTGGCAACTCTCCCAGCAGGTCTGAAATAGGCAGGAGGATCAAGGGTAGCAAGGGAAAAGGCAATTGATGGAACTCCGAGAAGACATCCCTCAATGGCCGCCGAGACTGTTCCTGAATAGGTTATATCATCACCCAGATTGGGACCAAAATTTATTCCTGAAACAACCATATCAGGTTTTTCTGGAAGCAACCCGTTAATGGCAATATTCACACAATCTGTGGGAGTTCCATCCACAGCAAAAAAATTCTTTTTTACCTCCTTGATCCTGAGTGGCCGATGAAGTGAGAGGGCATGACTTACAGCAGAACGCTCCCTGTCAGGAGCCACGACATAAATTTTACCAAGAGACTTTAACTCCTCATAGAGAACCTGAAGGCCACGAGCATATATTCCATCATCGTTGGAAATAAGGATTACCAAACTCACCTCTAAATAAAAAATGGTCGGGGCGAGCCGATTTGAACGGCCGACCACACGCACCCCAAGCGTGTGCGCTACCAGGCTGCGCTACGCCCCGATCTAAATTTTTTCCAGCAGTTGTTTTGCTTCAATAAGAATGTTCTTTATTCTGGAAATATCGTGGAAGTTTTTCTCCTCACGCCTGAAATATCTTTTGACTCCCTCTATTCTCATACCATCTTCATAGAGCATTTTCTTGACAAGGGCAAACTTTTCCACATCCTCCTCTGTATACAATCTCTGCCCACCTTTTCCCCTCATAGAGGGCTTCAAAAAAGGAATCTCTTTTTCCCAGTACCTGAGAACATGAGTTTCAACACCAAGTTTATTACTCACTTCTCCTATCCGATAGAGAATTTTTTCATTCATCCTCTATTTATTTCCCTCCTCCACACCTGACTCGGATGAAAAACCACCACTCTTCGAGGTGGAATTTCAATTTCCACTTTTGTCTTTGGATTCCTCCCTATCCTCTTGCCCTTGTCCCTCAAAATAAAATTTCCAAACCCGCTTATCTTTACATTTTCTCCCTTCTCAAGGGTGGATTTTATAAGTTCAAGAATAGTATCCACTACCTCTGCTGATTCCTTCAGAGGGAGACCCACTTCTCTGTTGATCTTTTCAGCAATCTTCGCTTTTGTAACTGTCACTTTCAACCTCCTTCCTTTTATATTTTATCCATTACAGAGGTAACTTCAAGAAATCACTCCCTTAATTCTCCACCTACCTCAGCAAGCCCAGCAAGAACAGAATCTATTATTTCTGAAATTTCCTCTTCTGTCAATGTCTTTTCTCTGCTCTGAAAGTAGAATCTTATTCCCACACTTTTCTTTCCCGGTGGAATCTTCTCACCCCTGTACAGGTCAAAGATCCTTATATCCCAGGCAAGATCACCAGCCCTCTCTTTTGCTATTCTCAAAATTTTTTCTACAGGTAGATCTTCAGGAACCACCACTGCAAGATCCCTTTCAGCAGCAGGAAATTTTGAAATCTCCCTGTATTTGACCTTCTGCTGGGGCAGAGAAAAAAGTTTTGTGAGATTGATTTCTCCATAATAAACCTTTTGTTTAATCTTTAACTTCTGAAGAATCTCCGGGTGAATCTGGCCAATATTACCAACCTTCTCACCTTTAATCCACAGAGAAGCCTGCTGATATGGGTGATAGAAGCTTTCCGCTTCCTCCCTCCACTGATAGGAGCCGTTGAAAACTCTTTCAAGAAAAGCTTCAACAACTCCCTTCAAATCATAAAAGTCCACATCCTCGTTTCCCCACCCCCAGTGAGGGAGAAATCTCTTTCCCGTCATTGCAAGGGAAAGATGATACTCCTCAACATAGTTTTCCTCTTTAAAATAAACCTTCCCAATTTCAAACAGCTTCAGATTGTAAAACTGCATACTCAAATTGGTGCGTAGATTTTCAAGCATGCCAGGTAACAGTGTGGTTCTCATTACATTCTGTGATGTGAGGGGGTTGACTATTCTCACAACTTTCAGCCGACTGTCCTCCTCACTTAACCCAAGAAGCTTTAGAGCATCCTCCGGTATAAAACTGTAGTTAATTACCTCATTGAACCCCCACTGAGTGAAATACTCCCTGAGTCTCAAAAATTTAACAGTATCTGAAACGGGAGAAAATTCCTTCACCCTTATGGCAGGATATGTTACAGGAATCTGGTCATAACCATATATCCTTGCCACCTCTTCAACTAAATCCACACTTCTATCCAGATCATATCTCCAGGAGGGGGGGATAATCTTTATCCCATCTTCACACTTCTCCGCCACCCGACAGCCGAGATCCACCAGGATCTTCGTACTTTTCTCCCTCTCTATTTTCAATCCCAGTAATTTTTCCTGTTCCGACCACTTCAATTCAACAATTTTATCACGATAAGGGAGCTCCCCAGCTTTTACAATGCCCCTGTGCACTCTCCCTCCCGCATACTTCTGTATCAGATAGGAGGCCCTATCTGAAGCGAAATCTATCATGAGAGGATCAACTCCCCTCTCAAATCTGTAGGAGGCGTCTGTCTGAATTCCAAGCCTTCTTGCAGTATGTCTTATCACCACTGGATTGAAGTAGGCACTTTCGAGGATGACTGATCCGGTACTCTCATTAACTCCGCTTTCCTCACCTCCCATGATTCCCGCCAGAGCAACGGGATTCTTTTCATCAGCAATCACAAGATCTCTACCAGAAAGTTCCCTTTCAGTGCCATCAAGAAGAAGGATCTTCTCTCCCTCTCTGGCAGATCTCACCCTGATTATTTTCCCTCCGATGCGAGTTGCATCGAAGGCATGAAGGGGCTGGCCCAGTTCCATCAAAACAAAATTTGTAATGTCAACGATATTGCTTATAGACCTCACTCCAACTTTTGCCAGTTGAGCCTGAACAAAGAGGGGAGAAGGAACCACTTTCACATTGTCGATGTATCTGCCAGTGTAATATGGTCCTTTCTCAGGCGAGTCAATTATCACCTTGAAAAATTCAGAGGAAGGCGGATCTTCCTCATCTATTTTAACTTCAGGCAGGACCACCTCCTCCAGTCCAAAAATCGCCTTCAACTCTCTGGCCACACCAAGATGACTGAGACAATCACCCCTGTTGGGGGTTATCTCAACTTCAATAATGGTATCAGGAATTTCTATTATTTCCTTCAAACCTGTGCCGGGTGGTAAATCATCTGAAAATCTGAGAAGCCGGGTACTCTTTTCCTCCCACCCCAGATCTTCAGCAGCAATCAGCATTGCCTCAGAGAGGTATTCGCCAAACCTGCGGGATTTAATTTCTATTCCATCAAACTTTTTACCTTTAACCACTCCGAGAAGTTTCTCTCCCTTTTTTATGGTAACATCAGCAGAAACAATGCTGAAATAATTGTTCCCGTCAAAAATTTTACCCACAACAAGTTTTCCCTCTCTTCCGGGAAAGGGAGCCACATCTTCCACCTTCACCACCACAACATCTTCCCAGCCTTCACCCCATTTTTCCTCAACAACATCAACCTCAAGTCCAGCCATAGTTAGCCTGTATGCCACATCATGAGGATCAGCATCAAGAGGTATGAATTTTTTAAGCCAGGAAAAACTTATGAGCATTATCCACCTCTATCTGAATTGAGAGAGGAATCTGAGATTGTTTTCAAAAAGCAACCTGATATCATCAATTCCATACTTCAGCATGGCTATCCTCTCAACCCCCATTCCAAAGGCAAAGCCGGTGTACTTATCTGGATCAATATCCACATACTTGAAAACTTCTGGATCCACCATGCCTGCACCAAGGATCTCAAGCCAGCCTGTATACTTACAAACTCTGCAACCTTTACCACCACATATGACACACTGAATATCCATCTCCACACTGGGTTCAGTAAAAGGGAAAAAACTGGGCCTGAATCTCACCCGTGTTTCTGGCCCAAAAATCTCCCTTGCAAACATGGTGAGAGTCCCCTTCAGGTCAGCGAAAGTGACATCAACATCCACAAGCAGGCCCTCCACCTGATGAAACATTGGCGTATGGGTAAGATCAGCGTCTCTCCTATAAACCTTCCCTGGTGCTATGATGTGAATGGGGGGCCTCTGCTTCTCCATGGTACGGATCTGAACGGGGGATGTGTGGGTCCTCAAAAGGAAGTTTTCTCTATCAACGTAAAAGGTATCCTGCATGTCTCTCGCAGGATGCTCTGGAGGTATATTGAGTGCCTGAAAGTTGTGGTAATCATCCTCAATATCGGGGCCTTCAGCAACCTCAAAACCCATTCTCACAAAGACATCAATGATCTCAGCCATCGTTGTGTGAACTGGATGATAGGCACCAAGGTCCGGGGCTCTGCCCGGCAGTGTAATATCCACTCTTTCGCTTTTAAACTTCTCTTCCTGAACTCTTTTTCTGACAATTTCAAAATACTCTTCAAGCTTTTCCTGCGTCCAGAGTTTGAGGTCATTTATCAATTTGCCAAAGACCGGTCTTTCATCAGGAGGGATGTCCCTCAGCTTCTTCAGAAGAAGTGTTACCTTGCCCTTTTTTCCGAGATACTCAACTCTGAGGTTATTCAGATCCTTAAGGGTGGAAACTTTTTTAAGCTTTTCCTCTAACTCTTCCTTTACTCTGGATATTTCTTCCTTCATTGTAACTGGGCTCTGGCCTGTTCCACGAGATCTCTGAAAGCTTCCTTATCCCACACAGCGAGATCAGCAAGAACTTTCCTGTCAAGGTCTATTCCAGCCTTCTTCAATCCATAAATGAAACGACTGTATGAAAGTCCATAAGCTCTGACAGCAGCGTTGATCCTCTGTATCCACAATCTTCGGAACATTCTCTTTTTAGCCTTCCTATCCCTGTAGGCGTATGTCAGACCCTTTTCAACAGCCTCCCTCGCAATCCTGTAATGGTTTTTCCTCGCCCCCCAGTACCCCTTTGCCATCTTGAGATACTTTTTATGTCTTCTTCTCTTTGTTACTCCTCTTTTAACTCTTGGCATTTTTCACCTCTCCTTTAAAGGTATGGAATCAATCTTCTAATCTGTTTCTCGTCAACTTTTGAAATCAAACCAAATTTTCTCAAATTTCTCTTCCGTTTTCTTGACTTGTGGGCAAGGAGGTGGCTCTTGTATGCGTGCTTTCTTTTTATTTTTCCCTTTCCTGTTACTTTGAATCTCTTTTTAGCTCCACTGTTGCTTTTCATCTTTGGCATTTTCTCCTCCTTAATCTATTCCTCTTTCTTCTCTTTTTCTGCCTTTAACTTTTTAAGATACTCAGGCCGTGGAGAAAAAACGACAACCATCTGCCTCCCCTCAAGTTTGGGGGTGTTTTCCATCAAAGCAACATCCTTAACATTTTCATATATTTCTTCAATTACTTCAACTCCCCTTTCTGGATGGGCAAGTTCTCTTCCTCTGAATCTGACAGTAACCTTAACCTTATTTCCATCTTCAAAAAATCTCAACATATGTTTGACCTTTATCATCAAATCATTCTTCTCTGTGGTGGGTCGAAATTTGATTTCTTTGACCTTTATGATTGTCTGCTTTTTCTTTGCCTCCTTCGCCTTTTTCTGCATTTCATATTTGTACTTCCCATAATCCATTATCTTGCACACAGGAGGATTCGCATTTGGATTAACAGCCACAAGATCAAGTCCCCTATCCTCAGCCATCCTGAGGGCTTCAAAAAAAGGAACTATTCCAATCTGTTTGCCATTTTCGTCAATCAATCTTACCTCTTTTGCCCTTATTTCCCGATTAACCGGTGGGCCTTTCTTCTTTGGTGGTCCCGGTCTTCTTATAATTTCACCTCCTGTGGTGTTTAGGTCAGGTTTTATTATCTATAATTTCCCTGATTCTTGCAATAAATTCCTCAACTTTAACTTCATGCTCCTGCTTTCCATCTCTCCATCTGAGCGAAATTGTGCCTGTGGATTCCTCCTTCTCTCCCACAATCACCATAACAGGCACTTTCTTTTTCTGATTATCCCTTATTCTGTATCCGAGACTTTCACTTCTGTTATCAAGAACAACCCTGATTCCCTCTTCCCGGAGGATTGAGTATATTTTTTCGGCGTATTTTTCAAACTTTTCACTCAGTGGAAGAACAACCACCTGTTCAGGTGCAAGCCACATGGGAAAGGCACCAGCATAGTGTTCAATAAGGGTTCCAAAAAATCTCTCAAAGGAACCCATCAGAGCTCTGTGAATCATTATTGGTCTGTGTTCCTTCCCATCCGGCCCGATGTATGTCATGTCAAACCTCTCAGGAAGATTAAAATCAACCTGAATGGTGGAACACTGCCATTCCCTCCCCAGAGAGTCCTTGATTTTGATATCTATTTTCGGACCATAGAAAACCCCTTCACCTGGATCTATGTCATACTTTAATCCAGCCTTTTCGAGCCCGATTTTGAGAGCTTCTGTGGCTCTTTCCCAGTTTTCAAGAGTACCCACATATTTTTCTGGTCTTGTACTGAGGAAAACATGAAAATCTTCAAAACCAAAAGTCCTCAATATCTTGAGACTGAACCGTATCACTTCAATTATCTCATCCTCCAGCTGCTCCGGGGTACAGAAGATATGAGCATCATCCTGGGTAAAACCTCTGACCCTCAGCAACCCGTGAAGTACTCCCGATTTTTCATATCTGTAAACTGTTCCAAGTTCTGCCCACCTGAAGGGAAGATCTCTGTAACTTCTCTTTTTTGTTTTGTATATCTGAATGTGAAAAGGACAATTCATAGGCTTAACAAGATACCTTTGCCCCTCAACTTCCATCCCCTTAAACATGTGCTCTGCGTAAAAATCCAAATGACCACTTATTCTCCACAAGTCCTCCCTCGCTATGTGGGGAGTATAGAGAAGTTCATATCCATTTTTATAATGTTCCGCCACCCAGAAATCTTCCATTATTCTCCTGATCCGTGCTCCCCTTGGATGCCAGAGAACGAGACCCGGTCCAATATGTTCGTTGAAGGAGAAGAGATCAAGTTCCTTACCAAGTTTTCTGTGGTCTCTCTTTCTGGCTTCCTCAAGAAATTTCAAATAATTGTCAAGATCCTCCTTTTTAAAGAACGCAGTGCCATATATTCTTGAAAGCATCTTGTTTCTTTCATCTCCTCTCCAGTATGCCCCGGCAACTGAGAGGAGTTTAAAGTGTTTTATTCTACCGGTATGATCAAGATGGGGTCCCCTGCACAGATCAACAAAATCTCCCTGTCTATATATTGAAACCTTTTCGTCATCTATCTCTTCAATAATTTCAACTTTGTAATCTTCCCTCATCTCCCTGAACATTTTTATGGCTTCTTCACGGGGTATCTCCTCCCTGACAATGGGGATTTTCTGTGAGGCCAGTTTTTTCATTTCTTTTTCAATCTTCTTGAGATCCTCAGGGGTAAAGGGCTCCGGAACATCAAAATCGTAGTAAAATCCGTTTTCTATTGCAGGTCCAATGGTCACCTTTGCATCCGGGAAGAGATGTTTCACTGCCTGAGCCATAAGATGAGCAGTAGAATGACGGAGAACTTCAAGGGATTCAGGGTCTTCATCTGTAAGAATCTCTGCTTCCTCCTCACTGGAAAGTGTAGAGGCGAGATCTAACAATTTATCCCCTTTTCTCAGAACCACGGCCTTTTTATAGACTTCTGGCCTGTTTTCTTTTAACCAGTCTGAAACTTTGACACCTTCAGGAATCTCGATCTTTTCCCCTTTAAATACGATGAAGGGCATAATTTAACTCCTTATAAAATAAAAAAATGGTAGGCACGGGCGGACTCGAACCGCCGACCCCTACCGCGTCAAGGTAGTGCTCTACCAGCTGAGCTACGTGCCTAACCGGGTATATTTATACCATTTTTCGAGAGTGAATTCAACTACAAACGCTACTCCACCTCCCCCATCCACTCAAGACGCTTTGAGGAGGTGATTATCACTATCTTTTTAAGTTCTGGCAAACCCTTATCCTTCACATAAGAGGGCAACTTCCTCTCAAGCTTCTCCGCATACCTCCTTATCTGCTCCTCCGCCTCCACCCTCAACCTCCTCACCCTCTCCTTACCTATCCCCCTCTTACCACTCCTCACATGCTTTATCTCTATCAAATACTCATACTCCGTCAAATCCGTTATCGCCCAGTTCTTGCGAAGATAAAT
>Ga0256833_1001015_pt1 | contig 21189 bp, 18 predicted proteins | sample 356284metaG_FD_190535 | JGI IMG/M metagenome (GOLD analysis project Ga0256833, IMG submission 190535) | Hydrothermal vent microbial communities from Mid Atlantic Ridge, Atlantic Ocean - 356-284 | ecosystem: Environmental > Aquatic > Marine > Hydrothermal vents | place: Atlantic Ocean: Mid... | reverse complement strand
GGCGCTAAAAACCGCTTCAGACAGCAAGGATATATTCGGCGGGCAGTCTAAAAAAATTAAATCATATTCTTTTTTCAGTGGTGCCAGTAACTTATTTAAACGCTGGGTGGGTTTTTTGCGGGAATCCAATACCAGATCCAGGTTCCGAAAAGAAAAATCTGCCGGCAATAAATCAAGATTTTCAAAATCAGTCGCTTTAATTAAACCATCAAGGTCCCTGTCACCGGCAATCAGCGCTTTGCTGCCACCTTTCACCTTGGGCTTGATGCGAAAATAGAAACTGCTGGCGCCTTGTGGATCAAGGTCCCATATCAGGGTTTTTAGTTGGTTACGGGAAGCAATGTAGGCCAGATTGACGGCTGTGGATGTTTTGCCGACACCGCCTTTGATGTTGTAACAGGCAATAACCGTCATGATTTTTTCTCCTGATGTTTTTCGGCAAACAGTTTTTTAAAGCGATGATTGTTTTCTTTGCGGGTAAATAATTCAAATTGATGGGCAAAATCTTTGCGGGCATGATTTTTTAAGGTATCCAGATATTGAACCAGTACCCCCATGGCTAAAATAGTATTGCTGTCGACTCCATCCGCCATCATTTCTTCGCTGAAGTGTTTGATATTATTTTCCTGGACTTCGTAATCCTGAAAGTCGCCGAGTACTGTCTGGAAGTTTTTTAATGCTTTAATTAATTGTTTTATTTCTGATTCCGGATAAAGACTTTGAAAAAACTCCATCAGGTAGCGAAGTTTTTTTCCGGTCTTGCGTAAATCGTGCAAGGCTTCTGCAGGAGAGTCGTCATCAATTGCTCGGCCTTCTTTCAGCAGGCGTCGATACATTTTCCAGATGCGCTGGTCGGCCAGTTCTTTGGTTGTCAGCGAATGTTTCTGCTTTGATTTTTTGCTCGTAGATGATTCCAGGTATTGTTCCCAGGCGACAATTTGCTGTTTGTACTGGTCACTTTGCAGCTTGGCTGCCATTTCTTTTTGTGCCTGTTTTTGTTTTTTCTTTAAAAAAGGATATAGCGGGGTTATTTCTTCTCGTAACGTGACTGGTAAAGCCTGTTTGTATTTTGGATAATTTAATAAATATACATCCAGGTCACGTGTCAGGCTGGTGATTTGTCCCAGCCAGGCAAAAAACGGTGCATATTGCTGGGTTATGGATATCGGCAGAATGTTTTTGAACAGGCTGAATGCGGCGCGGGTTCTTCTGACCGCAACGCGGAAGTCATGCAGGAATTCAGTATCAATGTCTTCGATGGTTCCTGCTTCGTTTGCTTTAATATCCTTGAGCAATTGCTTGAAAATAGTTCGGCTGGCTTTTTCAGCCGACATATCCGGTTTTAGATTCAGTTTTAATTTAGAACTATAGTCACCTGGTTTGCGCCCTTGTAATTTAAGCGCTTCTTTAAAAGTTGCCGCATAAACAGAAGGCGTTAATTTATGGTGACCTTCCAGTTGCTGCTGAATTTTCCTGGCTGCTTTTTCGTATCCTTTTAATGGAAATACGATTAATTTATGCGTCAGTGTTTCATGTTCTTCCAGCTTTAGCCTGACAACGGTTTTTTGATCTTTATTCAGGATATTAATCAGATAGACTTGATGCGGAAGCTGACACAGAGGCAATAATGCCCGCATTTCCAGTGGTTCTTCGATGAGTGATTTAAATTTGCTGTCAGGAAACTGGCCGCAAAATTCAGGCACATCTTGTAAAGATAATGACGATAGCAATTTTCCACTTTTATAATCATACAAACTGACTGCAGAGTCGGACTGGGAATGATTAAATTCACAGACCATCTGCGCACTGTATAAGCGCCAGTCAAAACTATCGTAAAAAGTTTTTATGGAATAATGTTGGGAAGCTATCTGAAAAACAGTGGTTTTGCCGAGTTTGGCAAAAAACTTCTTTGCAGAGAGATTAGCACTCAGATCATAATGCAATGGGGTGGTTGTCATGCTGGTGTTGTGCCTGATTTTTTTAAAAGAATCAGCGGGCAAACAGAATGCCTGCCTGGAAATGCTGAAGATTTAGGTTCAATTTAACATTGCCTCGTGGAAGCTATTGACTAAAGAATTAGTTGAAAAATCCTTTGCTGTTATAATGCTACCATGAAGTGGGCGTGGGAATTATGACAATATGATGAAAATTTAATTTAAACTGTAGATTGAATTAAACATTCTGCTGCCGGGCTATCAGGAAATAGCCCGGCAAAAGGATTTATGCGGCTTTTTTCAAAGCTTTTTTAGCGACTTTACGGGCGGATTTTTTTGTGCTGGGTGCTTTTTTTAAGGCTGCTTTAGTGACTTTTTTCAGAACGGATTTAGCGTTCTTTTTGGCAACAACTTTTTTTGCGACTGCTTTTTTAGTGATTTTTTTGGCTACTTTTTTGATGGCTTTCTTTTTTAATGATTTTGACATAATAATACCTTTGAAATTAATGAATAACTTACCTTTAGTAATAAGTTATAGAGATTTTACGGGATGCATTTTGATAAATCAATAGGGATTTAAGAAAATTATAAATAAGAGAGCATTATGACCTTTATAGAATTCAAGAAGTTATTACTGGACGCTGAAATCAGCGTACCAAAATTCAGCCAGCTTATTAAAGTCAGTGAAAAAAATATACAGGCTTATAAAAAAAAGGGAAAAGTGCCAAATACGATTGCTGTTGTTGCAAAATGCTTTGCGGTGATGCATCAATCGGGACAGGACTATCGGGCGATTATTGAAAGCCTGGGTTTGGAAATGAAAACCAAGAAAGGCGCGGGGTTTGCCCATAAAAAGAAAGAAAAAGAAGTGCAGAAAGATAAATAAAGCGTCGGTTGTCATTTTGTTGTCATATTTAAAAGCTAGGATGACGGCACTGATAAACAACAGTTTTGATTTTAATTATTAAACAGGAAATGAGGAAAAAAATGAAAATTCCTTTTCAAATTAAGTCTGTAATAGCGGGTTTTGGCTTTGCTTCAGCAATGCTGGTAAGCAGCTCGGCAGCGGCTGTACAAACTGTCGATGAGGGTATTCCTGAATATCATAAAGCCAGTGGCGTTGCGGGAAATTTATCCAGTGTCGGTTCCGATACACTGGCTAATCTGATGACGCTGTGGGCGGAAGAATATAAAAGGCTTTATCCAAACGTTAATATCCAGATTCAGGCTGCGGGTTCTTCGACAGCGCCTCCTGCATTAACGGAAGGCACATCAAATCTGGGACCGATGAGTCGTAAGATGAAGGATAAAGAGCGGGATGCCTTTGAAAAGAAATACGGCTACAAGCCTACTGCAATCCCGGTAGCCATTGATGCCCTGGCGGTTTATGTTAATAAAGACAATCCTGTCAAAGGCTTAAGTATTCCTCAAGTGGACGCCATTTTTTCATCAACCCGTAAATGTGGTTATCCAGAAGATATTACCAATTGGGGGCAGGTTGGTCTGGAAGGCGCCTGGAAAGACCGTCCTATCCAATTGTATGGTCGTAATTCGGTGTCAGGTACTTATGGCTATTTCAAGAAAAAAGCCTTATGTAAAGGTGATTACAAAAACAATGTTAATGAGCAGCCTGGTTCTGCTTCAGTTGTACAATCAGTGACATCTTCTTTGAATGGTATCGGGTACTCAGGTATCGGTTATAAAACCTCTGGCGTAAAGGCGGTTCCACTGGCTAAAAAACAGGGTGGCGAATTTATTGAAGCAACACCGGAAAATGCAGTTTCCGGTAAATACCCGTTAGCTCGTTTCTTGTATATTTATGTCAACAAACAACCTAACAAGCCATTGCCTCCTTTGGAAGGTGAGTTTATCAAAATGGTTCTGTCCAAAACTGGCCAGCAGGTTGTGATTAAAGATGGGTATATTCCATTGCCCGCTAAAGTAGTTGAAAAAGTATTAGCAACTATTCAGTAACTTACGGACTATTTCAGGGATTATCCGGCAAGGGATTGCTGGCAAGGGATATGTAACACACCGGGATTTCTCCCCCTCAAGAGTTTATTGTCCGGTGTAAACAGGCTTGGAATTATTTCAAGCCTGTTTTTTTGTTTATTAGCAGAAGAAAGTGATGACAGACGTGATTCAGAAGCAAGAACAATCATTAAGGCAATCGCAAATTAGCCCAGCCTATCAGAAGTGGCGTTTGCTGAAGGATAAACTAACCGGATATGGTGTGGTCGCGGGAGGCCTGGGAGTCATTGTTGCCATTGTGCTGATTTTCTTTTATTTGCTCTATGTGGTTTATCCTATTTTTGTTCCTGCCAAAGCCAATGCCGTTAGTGAATATCCCGTACCCGAGTCAGCAGCCGGAAAAACCGTATTTTTGGCCATGGAGGAGCAGAATGAAATTGCTGTGCGTTTTACCGATCAGGGTAAAGCTGTTTTTTTTAATGTTGCCAATGGCAAGGTGATAAAAGATTTCAGCATTCCGGTAACAGAGTCTGAGACGATTACCGCTTTTGCGCATGGGCGGTTGGATAAGGGTGTGGCTTTTTATGGCTTGTCAGATGGTAAAGTGATTGTCGTCAAACAGCATTATAAAGTGACTTATCCTGATGATGTCAGGCTGATTACGCCTGGGCTGGTTTACCCGCTTGGAAAACAGCCGCTGCTATTGGACCCTGATGGAGAGCCGCTGGAATTAGTGACGGGCAGGCTTTCAGAAGATGAATCCACTCTGGTTGCCAAAACCCAGGATGGTCGGATTGTATTAAGTCATTTTATTAAAGAAGAGTCTTTTTTAGGGGATGATGCCAGTTTTGAGCGAACAGATACGGTGCTGGATTTACCCGCCAGTAATGTAGCGTACCTTTTATTGGATAAGGAGCAGCGGAATCTGTATTTATTGAGTCGTCTGGGCGATTTGACGGTTGTTAATGTAGCTAATAAGGAAAATCCTGTTGTTATTCACCAGGTCAGAGTGGTTGAGCAAGGTGTTTCGGTCACTGCGGTTGAGTTTTTGACAGGTGAGTTGTCGCTGATGATAGGTGATTCGAGTGGATTGCTATCACAATGGACAGAGGTGCGTGGTGACAATAACCAGATGAGTTATGAAAGAATCAGGGCGTTTAAAGTTTCAAATCTGCCTATTGTCGAGATTAGCCCTGAGCAGCGCCGAAAAGGTCTGATAGTAACCGATGCCAGCGGTATGATTGCGATTTACCATACCACGGCTGAGCGGGAACTAATCAAGGAAAAAGTGGTGTCTTCGGCGCCTGTTTCGTTAACACTCTCACCGCGGGCTAATGCGTTTTTATTACAGGATCAGGATGGCAAAATTCATTTCTGGCATGTTGAAAATGAACATCCCGAAGTATCCTGGACTTCGATTTGGAAGAAAGTCTGGTACGAAAGTTATCCAAAACCCGAGTATATCTGGCAATCATCTTCTTCCAGTAATGATTTTGAGCCGAAGTACAGTCTGACGCCATTGGTATTTGGAACCTTAAAGGCTGCCTTGTATGCGATGATGATTGCTGTACCGCTGGCTTTGATGGGTGCAGTCTACACGGCTTATTTTATGGCGCCGCAGATGCGTAAACTGGTCAAGCCCAGCATTGAAATTATGGAAGCCCTGCCGACCGTTATTTTGGGTTTTTTAGCCGGCTTATGGCTGGCCCCTTTTGTTGAATTGCATTTGCTGGCTATATTTTCGGTGTTGATGATAGTGCCATTGGCTGTCATCGTTTTTGCCTGGTTTTGGCAGTTTGTACCCAAACAGATACAGCATAAAATTCCGGAAGGCTGGGATGCGGCCATTTTGATTCCCGTCATCATTTTAGCAACCTGGCTGGCATTTTTAATAAGCCCCGGACTGGAAGCATTATTTTTTGGGGGTGACATAAAACACTGGTTGAAAGCGGAATTAGGTGTGGGTTATGACCAGCGAAATGCATTGGTGGTCGGTATTGCCATGGGTTTTGCTGTTATTCCAACTATTTTTTCAATCGCCGAAGATGCAATTTTCAGTGTGCCCAAACATTTGACTATCGGTTCCCTGGCTTTGGGTGCGACGCCCTGGCAAACCATGATTCGGGTGGTGTTATTAACCGCCAGTCCGGGTATTTTTTCGGCAGTTATGATTGGTCTGGGTCGTGCTGTTGGCGAAACCATGATTGTTTTGATGGCAACGGGAAATACACCGGTGATGGATTTGAGTATTTTTCAGGGGATGCGAACCCTGGCGGCCAATATTGCCGTGGAGATGCCGGAAGCTGAAGTGAACAGTACGCATTATCGGGTATTGTTTTTGGCGGCATTAGTATTGTTTGTTTTCACCTTTGTTTTTAACACACTGGCGGAAGTTGTTCGTCAGAATCTTCGTAAGAAATACAGTTCGTTATGATTAAAACATGGTTTAAAAGTGGAACCCCCTGGGTATGGCTGAATGCAGCGGCTGTCAGTACCAGTCTGATTATGGTTATTGGCTTGTTGGTGTTAATTGCAGTCCGGGGGCTGGGTCATTTCTGGCCGGCGGATATTGTTGATTACGATTATAAAGATGCCAATGGGCAGAAGAATATTGTCGGGGAATGGGTTGAGACACGTATTTTGACGGCGGCACAAGCAAAAGATGCTGGATACACTGTATTAAACGGTGCGGATCATCTGGAGCAGCGCCTGATTAAAACAGGCAATCGTGATATAACCGGGCAGGACTTTGTCTGGATTGATGCCCAATATATTCAGCATACGGATTATCCGGAAGACCTGATAAAAATAGAGCGTCGTGAATGGGGTAATTTTTATGGCTGGTTAAAGGCTGTCAAGGAAAAAGGTAAGGTCATTGCCGAAGGTAAAAAAGCCTACGAAGCGATTCAGCCGAGAATTGATTATGCCCGAGAGCTGTTTGATCAGATAGAGCATTTACAAAAAAATGAAATCGGTTCTATAAACTATAAGCTGGAGCGTTTGCGGTTAAAGCAGAGAAAACTTGAGCTTGAAGGGGAATGGACAGAGCAGGCCAAAAAAGATATTGCCGAACAACGAGCCGAGCTTGATAAACAATATAAAATCTTTCAGAAACAATTATTGGAATTAAATCAGAAAATCGGACGTGATTCTCTGGTTGCTGCTACCGCATCGGGACAAGAAGTGGAAATTCCTCTGAAAAAAGTAGTCGAGCTGATTTTGCCCAATGCCATGAATGTTTTTGAAAAATCCTGGGAATATGGCAAGCAGTTTATTGCATTTGTTACTGAAGACCCGCGTGAGGCCAATACTGAAGGCGGTATTTTTCCGGCCATTTTTGGTACCGTAATGATGGTTCTGCTGATGGCGGTTCTGGTGACACCTTTTGGTGTGATTGCGGCAGTTTATATGCGGGAATATGCCAAGCAGGGAATGATTACCCGGGTCATACGAATCGCAGTTAACAACCTGGCGGGTGTACCTTCGATTGTATATGGTGTCTTCGGACTGGGCTTTTTTGTTTATATCCTGGGGGGTAATATTGACCGCCTGTTTTTCCCTGAAGCGGCACCTGCGCCGGTATTTGGTACACCGGGTCTGTTATGGGCATCATTGACATTGGCATTGTTAACATTGCCTGTGGTGATTGTTTCGACAGAAGAAGGCTTGTCCCGGATTCCTAAATCTATTAGGGAAGGGAGTCTGGCTTTAGGCGCAACCAAGGCGGAAACTTTATGGCGAACAGTGTTGCCGATGGCCAGCCCGGCAATGATGACCGGATTGATTCTGGCAGTGGCCCGCGCCGCCGGGGAAGTGGCGCCGCTGATGCTGGTGGGCGTAGTCAAGCTGGCGCCGACTTTGCCGGTAGATGGCAATTTCCCTTTCCTGCACCTGGACAGAAAATTTATGCATCTGGGATTTCATATTTATGATGTAGGCTTCCAGAGTCCTAATGTGGAGGCGGCCAGGCCTTTGGTTTATGCGACTTCACTATTATTGGTAATGGTTATTATTGGCTTGAATCTGTTTGCCATTAATGTCCGTAATCATTTGCGTGAAAAATACAAGGCCTTGGAAAATTAAGAGTAAAAGCATGATTGATGCTCTTACTGAAAACTTCAAGAATAATGGCGTAAACACACTAAAAGACCAGAATTATGACGACAGAAACAGCTAGAACACATGCAATTGATATTAATGCGCTGATGCAGGAAACGGCTGAGCGAAAAGAGCATCAACATGATGAATCTCTGCCCCCTTGTCTTAAGATTGAAGACTTGAATCTGTTTTACGGGGAAAAACAGGCCTTGCACAAGATTAATATGGATATTCCTCACAAGAAGGTGACTGCTTTTATCGGGCCCAGTGGCTGCGGAAAATCCACCTTGTTGCGCAGTATCAACCGAATGAATGATTTGATTGATTCGGTCAGGATTGAAGGAAAAATTTTATTGGAAGGTGAAAATATTTATGACAAATCGGTGAATGTGGCTGATTTGCGTCGCAAGGTAGGAATGGTGTTTCAAAAACCTAACCCTTTTCCGAAATCAATCTATGAAAATGTGGCTTATGGTTTAAGAATTCAGGGGATTAATGACCGGCGAACCCTGGACGAAGTAGTTGAAAAATCACTGCGTGGAGCCGCGTTGTGGGATGAAGTTAAAGACCGCCTGAATGAAAATGCCCTGGGAATGTCAGGAGGGCAGCAGCAAAGGTTAGTGATAGCCCGGGCTATTGCCATTGAGCCGGAAGTCATGCTGCTGGATGAGCCAGCGTCAGCCTTAGACCCTATTTCCACATTAAAGATTGAAGAATTAATTCATGAATTAAAAGAAAAGTATACTATTGTTATTGTGACACACAATATGCAACAGGCTGCCCGGGTTTCCGATTATACTGCTTTCATGTATATGGGCGATTTAATCGAATTTGGTGAAACCAATCATTTATTTACCAATCCAGAAAAACAGCAGACTGAAGATTATATTACTGGCAGATACGGCTAACAAGGCAGAACAATGGATAATCAAAAAATCGGACAACATATTTCGCACCAGTTTAATCAGGAACTGGAAGATATTCGTAACAAAGTCCTGACCATGGGCGGGGTGGTTGAGCAGCAAATAGAATTGGCTGTGCAGGCTTTTTTGCGCTGCGATATGGATTTGGCGGAAAAAGTTATTCAGCAGGATGAACTGGTCAATAGCCTGGAAATTGAAATTGATATGGAATGCACCGAGATTCTAGCCAAGCGCCAGCCGGCTGCATTTGACCTGCGTTTGCTGATTTCAACACTGAAGATTATCACCGACCTGGAGCGGGTAGGGGATGAGGCTGCCAGAATTGCAAAGATGAGCATCCGAATTGAAAATCATGAATATTTTCATGAGGAATTTCATGAAATTCAGCATTTGGTAGAACTGGTCAGGGAAATGTTGCATGATTCGCTGGATGTGTTGGCAAGACTGGATGTCAGAGATGTGGTCAAAATAACCAATAAGGATCATAAGGTGGATCAGGAATATGCCAGTATTGTCAGGCAGTTGATTACCCGGATGATGGAAGATCCCCGGCATATTACCCGTACTCTGGATATTCTGTGGATAGCCAGAGCATTGGAACGGATTGGTGATCATGCTTGCAACATCTGTGAACATGCGATTTATATGGTTAAAGGTAAGGATGTGCGTCATGTCAGCCAGGATGAGCTGGAAAAAGTAGTGGCAAGTACCCGAAGTTGAGTGTTTTCAGGGGAGTGATAAAGGCAAAAGGCGGTAGGAATTTTTTCAGCAGTAAGATGTCAAACAGAACTGTTTTTTCGAAACACAAGGAATTGTGTTTAACTATTGTTTAACATCATGAAAAGAAGCTTTCTGTTTGATTTATATCAGGCACCCAGAGGTAAATTATTACAGACCATGGAAGGTCAGTATCTTAAAAAGTCAATCACTGTCAGTTGTAAACAATGGATTTTACAAATAGGCGGGCTGGGATGGGAAGAAAGCTTTGTCGATTATTCCTTATATCAAAATTACTCCATAGTCGATGTTGACGGGCTTGGGTGTCAAAATGCACTTAGAGTGTATGGTAAAGCTTATCTTTTGCCGGTACAGACGGCATCGGTAGATCTTGTTATTGTGCCCCATCTGTTGGAATTTGATGCCCAGCGTTTTTACACCATGCGGGAAATTGACAGGGTATTGAAGCCGGGCGGTGAATTGATTGTTCTGAATTTTAACCCCTTAAGTTTGAGTGTGCGCTATCAGTATCTGCTTGATATCAAGCTTGCAGATTCCTGGGCGAGCCATTTTATCAGCAGGCGGCGGATTTCTGACTGGCTGAAATTGATGAATTTTGAAGTGAGTAATACGGTTGAGTTTGGTGTCGATAGCTTTACTATCAGGCCGGGTGGCTTTGGCCTGAACCGGCAGGCTTTATTTTCAATGGCTTATGGTTTTAAAGCCATCAAGCGTTGTTATAAATTGATTCCGGTTGGCAGGGTGAGCAAAGTCCGGCCTAAACTGGCGACTGCAGCCCGACAGGGGATGGAAAAGAATTCATTTGGAAAGAAACATGGCAGATGAAAAGGTAGTTATCTACACTGATGGCGCTTGTAAAGGTAATCCAGGACCGGGCGGCTGGGGTGCTTATTTGCAATATAAAGGTCGTGAAAAGGAACTATATGGTGGTGAAAAAGATACCACTAATAACAGAATGGAGCTGATGGCCGCTATTGTGGCATTGGAAACCTTAACAAGACCCTGTCAGATACAGTTATATACCGATTCCAAATATGTATTACAGGGAATCACTGAATGGATGGATGGCTGGAAAAGAAAAGGCTGGAAGACATCCGCTAAACAGCCCGTTAAAAATGATGATTTATGGAAACGCCTTGATCAGGCGATTCAGCGTCATGATATTGACTGGCAATGGGTCAGAGGTCACACCGGTGACATTGGCAATGAAAAGGCCGATGAGCTGGCGAATAAGGGTGTGGTGGAATACAATGATTATTCGTAGGAAAGTTATCACAAAATCAATGACTTACAATTATAGTTCGTAACTACTCAGCGTATTTAGATGTTTACTATCAGTCACTTACTCCAGAAGACGCCATATATACATCCGTGTAGGCTTGAATGCGACATCCCTGTCACATACACTTCTTCCATAAGTAACTGATAGTAAAATATATTTATCTTTTTAATTACGCTGAGCAGTTATTATAGTTCTTGATGAAGCATCCTGGTGCTACAGAATTTATGTACAAATCAGTGTTTCAGTGGATTTTTTATTCCTTGACGGTAATAAGCTGAATTGATTATAATAGCAAAAATAATAAGGCCATTATATGGTCGGTTAAGTCTTTTGCATGCATTAGGAGCCCCTTATTTGGGGTTTTTTACTTTATGGCGGTTTGTCATGTAAAAGACGGTGGTTATGGAAGAGCCTATCAAGGCTCTTTTTTTTTGTGGTAATGGTGGCGAGGAAATATGAAACAGGCTCCAGAACATTTGTTGAATTTACTTGAGCCAATTGTTGAAGGACTGGGCTATGAGTGTGTTGGGATTGAATACAATCCTCATCCAAAAAATGGATTGTTGAGAATATACATTGATAGCGAAAAAGGTATTTTCCTGGATGATTGCACAAAAGTCAGTCATCAAATAAGCGGTGTGCTGGATGTGGAAGATCCTATTCAGGGTGAATACAACCTCGAAGTATCTTCTCCCGGAGCTGACAGGCCATTTTTTAAACTGGAGCAGTTTAAAAGATTTATAGATAGCACCGTGACCATTACCTTATTTTCCCCTATCAACAAACGGCGGAAAATTACCGGACAGATTAAGCAGGTTGAGGGTGATACGATTTTTATCGAAGATGATGAGCAGACATACCCCATCCCATTTAAAGCAATGAGTAAGGCCAGGCTAGTGCCGGAATTCTCAATCAAATAAGGAGTTTGCAGTGGCAAATAAAGAAATTCTATTAGTGGCGGAAGTTTTTGCTAATGAAAAGGATATTGATAAAGAGATTATATTCCAGGCTCTGGAATCGGCACTGGAAGCGGCAACTATCAAACGCCATGAAAATAAAATCAAGGCACGTGTATCAATAGACAGAAAGACAGGCGATTATGAAACTTTCCGTCGCTGGGAAGTGGTAGAGCCAAATGATGAAGTCGATGGCGATGTGGAATTTCCGGAATCTCAGGTATTGTTGGAAGTGGCGCAACTGGAAAATCCTGATATTCAGGTAGGTGATTTTGTCGAGGAAAAAATTGATTCCGTTGCTTTTTGCCGTATAGCAGCACAAACAGCCAAACAGGTTATCATTCAAAAAGTACGGGAAGCCGAGCGTAAAAAAGTCGTTGATGCTTATAAAGACAAGGTGGGCGAGCTGATTACCGGTGTGGTCAAGCGTCTGGAAAAAGGCAATGTCTATCTTGACTTGGGTGGTAATGTGGAAGCATTTATTCCCCGGGAAGAAATGATTCCTCGAGAACCTGTCAGAATGGGTGACAGAATCAGAGGCTATTTAAAAGATGTCCGTTCTGAAGTACGTGGGCCTCAGTTATTTGTAAGCCGCACTGCACCAGAATTGTTGATTGCATTATTCAAGCTGGAAGTGCCGGAAGTGGGTGAAGGTTTGATTGAAATCAAGGCAGCGGCGCGTGATCCTGGCTCCAGAGCAAAAATTGCGGTTAAAAGCCATGATCCGCGGTTAGACCCGGTTGGCGCCTGTGTAGGTATGAGAGGCGCAAGAGTGCAGGCTGTTTCCAATGAGCTGGCTGGTGAGCGGGTGGATATTATTCTATGGGATGAAACTGAAGCCCAGTTTGTGATTAATGCCATGGCGCCGGCTGAAATCGAATCCATTGTGGTTGATGAAGACAAACACAGTATGGATGTAGCTGTGGCGACTGACAGTCTTTCTCAGGCGATTGGTCGGGGCGGACAGAATGTGCGTCTGGCCAGTGAACTGACAGGTTGGGAGTTGAATGTGCTGGATGCCCAGCTTGCCGAGGAACAGCAGGATGAGGTTGTCTCAAAAATCAGGCAGACATTTATTGAACAGCTGGATGTTGATGAGGAAATCGCGGATGTGCTGGTTGAAGTCGGACTGACCAATGTTGAAGAGATTGCCTATATTCCGGTTGATGAAATGCTGGAAATAGAAGGCTTTGATGAGGAGCTGGTTGAAGAATTAAGAAGCCGAGCGAAAGATGCTTTGTTAATTCAGGCATTGGCTTCTGAAGAGAAGATTGAAGTTGCTGAACCGGAGCAGGATTTACTGGAAATGGAAGGCATGGATGAGGAGTTGGCGCATAAAATGGCGGCAAAAGGAATATTAACGATGGAGGATCTGGCTGAGCAGGCGGTTGATGATCTTCTTGATATTTCAGGGATGACCGAAGAAAAGGCTGCACAATTGATTATGAAGGCGCGTGAACCATGGTTTGCGGACAGTCAGGGCGAATAGGAAGGGGGAAGATATGAGTGATAAAACAGTACGGGATTTAGCGAGTGCAATTGGGATTCCTCTGGAACGTTTTTTGGAACAGCTGAAAGAAGCTGAATTGTCGGCACGGTCGCCTGATGACTTAATCAGTGAAGAGGAAAAGGTAAAGTTATTGGCTTTTCTTCGGAAGCGTCATGGAAAAGATGATAATGTCGAAAAGGTTGCGCCTAAAAAAATCACCCTGAAAAGAAGAAAGGTTTCCGAGCTGAAACAGTCTTCGGCGCCAGGTACTGGTGATAAGACGGTTAGTGTCGAGGTTCGGAAAAAGAAAGTTTATATCAAGCGGAGCGAAGCTCAGCAATTGACTGAAGAAGAAGCCGAAGCGTTACGAGCTAAAAAAGCACTGGAAGAACAGCAAAAGCAAATAGAAGCCGAGAAGGAAGCGGCAAGGCGTAAGGAAGAAGAACGCTTAAAGAAAGAAGCAGAAGAAGAGAAAAAACGGCAGCAAGCATTAGCCGAGGCTGAGGCCAAAAAAGCCGAAGAGATTAAGCCTGAGCCGAAAGCTGAGGCAGAAGAAAAACAAGAAACCGTTGCAGAAAAGAGCGACGATAAAAAAGCAAGTAAAGCACCCGAAAAGAAACAGACGCAGGAAAAAATTGACCAGCCGAAAGAACAGCCGGAGCCTGAGGTTGTCAAGCCGAAAGAACCTGCGCTATCGGAAGAAGAGTTGTTGGCAAAACGTCTTGAAGAAGAGAAAAAGCAGCGACATGAAGCTTCTGTGCAAAGAATGGCTGAGAAAGTCAGAAAACAGGCAGAAGCTAAAAAGCAACAAACTCTACATAAGAAAAAGAATGCTGCCAAAACCGTTCGTTCAACAGCTAATGCCGCGCCTTCCAAGCCTGCTGATTCTACAAGTGGTCGTAAGGCAAGAGGCAAAAAAGGTCGTCGTCGTGAGAAGCAGGAATTAGAACTGTCGGTATCGACCAAGCATCAGTTTGAAAAACCGGTGGCGCCGGTGGTGAAAGATGTATTGATTCCGGACAATATCATTGTGTCTGAATTGGCTCAGAAGATGAGCGTCAAGGCGGCCGAAGTCATTAAACATTTGATGAAGCTGGGGATGATGGCGACAATCAATCAAAGCATTGATCAGGAAACTGCTGTTATTCTGGTAGAAGAAATGGGACATAACCCCATTATGCAAAGCGATGATGACCTGGAACGGGAAATGCTGTCCGGTGTTCAGGGTGATAATGATGAGCGAGAGCAATTACCGCGAGCGCCCATCGTTACAATCATGGGGCATGTTGACCATGGGAAAACATCCTTACTGGATTATATTCGTAAGTCTCGTGTGGCTGCGGGAGAAGCGGGTGGAATTACCCAGCATATTGGTGCTTATCAGGTTAAAACAGATCATGGCGCTGTAACCTTTTTAGATACACCGGGACACGCTGCGTTTACGGCCATGCGAGCGCGTGGCGCTGAAGTGACTGATGTGGTTATTGTGGTGGTTGCTGCTGATGATGGTGTGATGCCGCAAACCAAAGAGGCAATTGAACATGCCCGCGCCGCTGAAGTACCGATGATTATTGCAATCAATAAAATAGACAAGCCGGAAGCCAATCCAGACAAGGTCATGCAGGAATTGGCGGCTATGGATGTAGTGCCGGAAGAATGGGGCGGTGATACTCAGTTTCTTAAGGTTTCTGCGAAAACCGGCGAAGGCATTGATGAATTGCTTGATGCCCTGATTTTACAGGCTGAAATTCTCGAATTGAAAGCGCCTGCAACAGGTGTGGCCTCAGGAATTTGTATCGAGTCGAGACTGGATAAAGGTCGAGGGGCTGTGGCCACGGTATTGGTGCAGAAAGGCCTGCTGGAAAAAGGTCAGATTGTATTGTGTGGTCAGGAGTTTGGCAGAATTCGGGCCATGTTCGATGAAAATGGCGTGCCTGTGAAAGAAGCGGGACCCAGCACCCCAGTCGAAGTCCAGGGTTTGTCCGGGCCACCGGATGCCGGTGATGATTTTCTGGTGCTTAACAACGAGCGTGATGCGCGTGAGCTGGCTGAACACCGTGAGGAACGTAAGAAAAGTAAGCTGCAGGCACAGCAGGCAGCCTCTAAACTGGATGAAGTCTTTTCTAAAATGGCTGCCGGGGAATCGGCAACAGTTAATCTCGTTATCAAAACCGATGTGCAGGGCAGTCTGGAAGCGTTGCGGGAATCATTGGTTAAACTATCCAATGATGAGGTACAGGTTAAATGTGTCTATGGCGGTGTTGGTGGTATCAATGAAGGGGATGTGAATTTGGCAATAGCTTCTGGTGCCATTCTTATTGGATTTAATGTCCGTGCTGATGCAACTGCCAGAAAATTGATTGAAGAAAAAGAAGTTGATTTGCATTATTACAGCGTTATTTATGATGCGATTGACGAGGTCAAGCGGGCAATCAGCGGCATGTTGGCGCCTGAGATTCAGGAGAAAATTGTCGGTCTGGCCGAAGTCAGAGATGTATTCCGGTCACCTAAATTTGGCTCAATTGCCGGCTGTATGGTGATTGATGGTTATGTTAAACGTAATCTGCCTATCCGTGTCTTGCGCGATAATGTGGTGATTTTTGAAGGACAGCTGGAATCATTAAGACGTTTTAAAGATGATGCCAATGAAGTCAAAATGGGCATGGAATGTGGTATCGGCGTCAAGAACTATAATGATGTTAAAGTCGGTGACCAGATTGAAGTCTTTGAACGCATAGAAGTCAAGCGGGAAGTATAGCAATATGGCAAGAGATTTTTCCCGCAGTGAGCGGGTTGCCTCTGAGATGCAGAAAGAGCTTGCCTTGATTCTGCAAAGAGAGATAGATGATTCCAGGCTAGGGTTTGTGACAGTGAATGAGGTTGTTTTGTCAAAGGATCTGGCTGTCGCCAAGATTTATATCACCGTCCTGAACGCTGATGATGAAGCCAAGCAGCAAAATGTGGATGTGTTAAATGAACTGGCGCCGCTGATTCGCCATGATTTAGCAAAAAAAATGCGACTTCGGCATATGTCTGAATTGCGTTTTTTCTATGATCATTCGTTTGATACCGGAATGCGGGTTGCCGAGTTACTGGCTGAAGATAAAAAACAGGATTAGTTGACTATGTCTCGTCGCCGGAAAGGACGCAATATTCACGGTATTTTGTTGCTTGACAAAGCGGAAGGCGTATCATCAAACAAGGCATTGCAGGAAGTCAGGTTTTTGCTTCAGGCTAAAAAAGCAGGACATACAGGAAGTCTTGATCCTTTAGCTACGGGTTTATTACCGCTTTGCTTTGGTGAGGCGACAAAAGTTTCGGCCATGATGCTGGATGATGATAAATGTTATCAGGTGGATGTACGCTTGGGAATAATGACCGATACCGGAGACCGGGAAGGTCAGGTGATTGCTGAAAAAGCGGTTCCAGAATTGACTCAAGAACAGATCTCACAGTGTCTGCAGCATTTTACCGGTGAGATTGAACAGGTGCCGCCTATGTATTCGGCCTTGAAGCATCAAGGAAAAAAGCTTTACGAACTGGCTAGAGAGGGAAAAACGGTTGAGCGTAAGGCGCGCAGAATTACTATTTTTAAGCTGATTTTATTGCAACAACAGCATGATATTTTGACACTGGAAGTCCATTGTTCCAAAGGAACTTATATCCGTTCATTAGCCGAGGATATAGGTGAGTATTTGGGCACCTGTGCAACGGTGGACAGATTGCGAAGGATTGCAGCCGGAAAATTTAACATTGAACATGCTTTGACTCTTGAGCAGTTGCGTACAATGCCCCGGGATGTAATACAAAAACAACTGCTGGCGGTTGATGTTCCCCTGGAATCATTACCGGCTGTTAATATGACCGAAGAGCAGGCTGGTTTTATTCGGCAGGGACAGGCGTTGCAAGTTGGAAGCTTCCCACCCGGTATGGTCAGAATGTATTGTAATCAGGATTTTTTAGGTTTGGGGGAAATGCTTTTGGATGGTAAAATAGCGCCTAAAAGACTTTTTCATCTAAGCGATGAACAAACAGAGCTTTCTTGAAAAACAGGAAGTTTTGTCTATTAACGGAGGTTCTGCACCCTATTGTGGAATCTTCTGGTTTCAGGTTCTTTAAAAGAGCCTGTATTATTATTTTTTATTATTAATCGATAGGGATTAAAAAAACATGCCATTTACAGCAGAACAGAAAAAAGCAGTGATAGAAGAATACCGTTTATCTGAAACGGATACCGGATCGCCTGAAGTACAGGTTGCATTATTGACGGCACATATTCTTCACCTGACACCGCATTTTGCAGAACATAAAAAAGATAATCATTCACGCCGCGGCTTATTGCGGATGGTTAATCAGCGTCGCAAGCTGCTGGATTATCTTAAAAAGAAAGACGTGGCACGCTATCGTTCATTAATTGAGCGTTTAGGTCTGCGTAAGTAAGACATAAAAACGGCACGTCATGTGCCGTTTTTATTTGTATCAGGATGCTGTTTCATTGGATGAAAAGCACTCCTGTTTTAAAGGGTATTCAATTATCTATTTAAAACTCAATCTTCCAAGGATGGATAGCAAACGTTAAATCCTCAAAAACAACCTTTTGACATAAAGGAACCTTATAGTGAATCCTATCAGGAAACAATTTCAGTATGGCGATCGTCTGGTAACTCTTGAAACCGGAGAAATTGCGCGTCAGGCTAATGGTGCTGTTCTAATCGATATCGAAGGCACTTCTTTACTGGTAACAGTCGTTGGAAAAAAAGAATCACAAGGGGGTGATTTTTTTCCTTTAACCGTAAATTATCAGGAAAAGGCTTATTCAGCCGGTAAGATTCCGGGTGGTTTTTTTAAACGGGAAGGGCGTCCCAGTGAAAATGAAACACTTATTTCACGTTTGATAGACCGGCCTATCCGTCCGCTTTTTCCTGATGGCTATACCAATGAAGTACAAATCATTGCCACAGTTGTTTCTTTGAATCCTGAAGTTGATACCGAAGTGCCGGCTCTGTTAGGTGCTTCGGCAGCGTTAGCGGTATCCGGACTGCCTTTTAATGGGCCGGTAGGTGCAGCTTGTGTGGGTTATAAAGACGGGGAATATCTATTAAACCCATCCAAAGATGCTTTGAAAGACTCTGAGCTTGAATTGATGGTTGCTGGTACCGAAGATGCGGTATTAATGGTTGAGTCACAAGCTAAATTATTAAGCGAAGATGTAATGCTGAATGCCGTATTATATGGGCATGAGCAAATGCAGACTGCTATCTCAGCGATTAAGGAATTTGCTGCCGAGGCAGATCCGGTTGTGATGGAATGGGCTACTCCGGAAACCGATGATGAACTGGAAAAACTGGTGACTGAAGCGGTCGAGGCGGATATCCGTGCGGCTTATCAGATTGCTGAAAAACTGGTCAGACAGGAAAAACTCAGTGAGATTCGTGCTGCAGTTGTTGAAAAACTGACGGCCGATGAGCAATATGAAGAAGCCGATATTCGCAATATTATTGAACACCTGGAAAAGAAAATTGTCAGGTCTTCGATTCTTGAAGAAAGCAAGCGTATCGACGGTCGTGAACTGGATAAGGTCAGACCTATTTCGGTCAGAACCGGTGTATTGCCCAGAACGCATGGTTCAGCTCTGTTTACCCGCGGCGAGACTCAGGCATTGGTTGTGGCCACTTTGGGAACGGAGCGTGATGCTCAGATTATTGATGCCTTGCATGGGGAATATAAAGAGCCATTCATGCTGCATTATAATTTCCCTCCTTTTTGTGTAGGTGAAACCGGTTTTGTCGGATCACCCAAACGACGTGAAATTGGACATGGTCGATTGGCAAAACGTGGAGTACTGGCTGTGCTGCCGGATATGGAAGAATTTCCTTATGTATTGCGGGTTGTTTCAGAAATCACCGAATCGAATGGCTCAAGTTCCATGGCTTCAGTCTGTGGTACCAGTCTGGCGTTGATGGATGCGGGTGTGCCTATCAAGGCGCCTGTTGCAGGTATTGCCATGGGGCTGATTAAAGAAGGCGACAAATATGCAGTGTTGTCTGACATCATGGGTGATGAAGATCATCTGGGTGATATGGACTTTAAAGTAGCGGGTTCTGAAGAGGGAATCACCGCGCTGCAAATGGATATCAAGATTGAAGGTATTACACCTGAAATCATGAAAACAGCGCTGGAGCAGGCAAAACAAGGCCGTCTGCATATCCTGAATGAAATGAACAAGGCGCTCTCCGAAACCCGTGATGAAATGTCTGATTTTGCTCCACGGATTATTTCGATGAAAATTGATCCAAGCAAGATTCGTGAAGTTATCGGTAAAGGTGGCGCCACTATTCGGGGTATTACCGAACAAACCGGCGCCAGCATTGATTTAACTGATGATGGTGTTGTGAATATTGCTTCTGTTGATAAGGCTGCGGGTGAAGAAGCGCGGAAAATTATCGAGGAAATCACTGCCGAAGTTGAAGTGGGCAAAACTTATGAAGGTAAAGTCGCCCGCTTGATGGACTTTGGTGCTTTTGTCACGATTTTACCGGGTAAAGATGGGCTGGTGCATATTTCACAAATCTCGGATGAGCGAGTGGAGAAGGTCAGCGATAAATTATCGGAAGGTGATATCGTTAAAGTAAAAGTATTGGAAATTGATCGCCAGGGACGTGTCAGATTAAGCATGAAAGAAGTCGATAAAGACTAAGTTTTTTGTACTGACATCAGCGAGGTAAAGGGCCTGAAAAGGCCCTTTTTTTTGACAGACAATAAATGAAAACGTAACTACTCAGCGTGTTTAGGTGTTTAATATCAGTCGCTTACTCCAGAAGACGCCGTAAATACATCCGTGTAGGCTTGTATGTGACATCCATGTCACATACACTTCTTCCGTAAACAACTGATATTAAATAGTATTTCTTTTTTAAAGTACGCTGAGTAGATACATGAAAACAAATAAAATTTTTGATCCAGACTGTAAAGAATGTCCTCGTCTGGCGGGTTTTCTTGCAGAAGTAAAACAAAAGTATCCAGACTATCATGCCGCCCCGGTTGCGCCATTTGGAGCGGATTTACCGCAGTTGCTGATTGTCGGCCTGGCACCGGGAATGCATGGCGCCAATGCAACCGGTCGGCCTTTTACCGGAGATTATGCCGGATTATTGTTATATCAGGCGCTCTATGATTTTGGCTTCAGCAATCAGTCTGAATCCTTAAAGCTGGGAGATGGGTTACAGTTGAAAAATTGCCGGATTACTAATGCGGTAAAGTGTCTGCCGCCGCAAAACAAACCTCAGGGCGGTGAAACCAATCAATGTAATCACTTTTTGACAGCGGAAATACAGGCTTTGCCGGAAGATGCCGTTATTCTGGTATTAGGCAGTATTGCCCATCAGGCAGTGTTAAAAGCCTATCAATTAAGACTGGCCAGTATTCCCTTTGGGCATAACAAACAGGCAGTCTTGCCCGATGGGAAAATTCTGATTAGTTCTTATCATTGCAGTCGTTATAATGTTCAGACAAAAAGATTGACTCCGGAAATGTTTGCTGATGTATTTAAAAGCATTCGCCAGCATCTAAAATGAAGTAATTGATTGCAGTGGAACAGGAAACTATCCCCTCAAATTTTGATATCAAGAATTTTTTAAAAAACCTGACACATAGTCCCGGTATTTATAAAATGCTGGATGAGAAAGGGGAAATTCTTTATATCGGCAAAGCCAAGAACCTGAAAAACCGGGTTTCCAGTTATTTCAGAAGCCAGTCAGCTTCGCCCAAGCAGCAGGCCATGGTGGCTAAAATTGCTTCC
>Ga0256833_1001014_pt1 | contig 21196 bp, 16 predicted proteins | sample 356284metaG_FD_190535 | JGI IMG/M metagenome (GOLD analysis project Ga0256833, IMG submission 190535) | Hydrothermal vent microbial communities from Mid Atlantic Ridge, Atlantic Ocean - 356-284 | ecosystem: Environmental > Aquatic > Marine > Hydrothermal vents | place: Atlantic Ocean: Mid... | reverse complement strand
ATAATGTTGCCTAAATCGGCTATAACCTCATCATCACGTTCAAGAATCCTGTTCGGAAGGCGGCGGTAGATGAGGTGGATTTTCATTGAGAACACCAAAAAAGAGTTGGATGGGAGATTACTCCCCAAAAATCAGCTCCCTGAGCTTCTCAGGCAGCTCTTCAATCTTCACCCTCATCTGCTCCCTCGTGTCGCGGTCGCGTATAGTCACTGTGTTATCTTCCGATGTCTGGTTGTCAACAGTTATGCAGTAGGGCGTTCCTATCTCGTCGTAGCGGATGTATCTCCTTCCGATGGTGTCCTTCTCGTCGTAAACAACTATGAAGCCCGCTTTCTGGAGCGTCCTGAAGACCTCGTAGGCTATTCTCTTCAGTGGCTCTTTGGCGACGAGGGGCAGAACCGCGACCTCAATCGGCGCCATGTCCTTCTTCAATTTGAGGTAGGTTCTGTCCTCCTCGATGACAAGGCTGTTCTCAAGGAGCAGGTAGAACGGCCTGTCTATTCCAAAGCTCGGCTCAAGGACGTGGGGAACTATCTTCTCGCCGGTTATCTTTTCCTCGACCTCCTTGATTATGAAGTCATCCTTCTCCAGCTTGTAGCCCTCGATGATAGCCTTTCCGTCCCTTTCGAGGAGTTCAACCAGCTCGCGCTTCTTATTTTCGTCCCAACCCTGAATCAGTTCGTTTATTCTTTTGGCGTCCCCTTTCAACTTCGGTCCAACGCGCTTCATGTTCAGGCTTATTCTGAGGCGTTTCACCACCTTCGGCTCGTCGTAGTGAATGAGAACCGTCAAGTCAGCTCCGCTTTCGCGCATGTGCCTGCTTAAATCGTAGTCGCCGCGATTCGCTACCCCAACGCACTCCACCCAGCCAAAGCGCTCGCTGTGTATCTCGGCGTCCCAGGTGTCGCGCGAATAGTGCGCCCTTTCCTCTGGTAGTTGCTGGCGGAAGCGTATCTTATCCTCGGGGATGCCGATGTCGAGGAGAACGCGCTTAACCATGACCATGTAGTAGGCGAAGAAGGTGTTCATGATGTATCCCTTTTCGACAGCTTCCTCAGCGGTCATCTCAACCATCCCGAGGTTCTTGAGCTGGTTCTCTATTGGATAAAGCCTTAAAACCTCGTCCTTGACCTCGTCGAAGTGAGGATGGGCAGTCTCCTTCGGGTTGAAAAATATCTCCGCCTCTGCCTGCGTGAACTCCCTCAATCTTAACATCCCCTGCCTCGGTGAAATCTCGTTGCGGTAGGCCTTACCAATCTGGAAGACTCCGAAGGGGAGCTTGTTCCTGGCGAAAGCGTTTAGGCGCCTGAAGTTGACGAAGATGCCCTGGGCGGTTTCAGGCCTCAGATAACCCTTCTGGTCGCCGTAGGGACCGATTTTTGTCTCGAACATGAGGTTGAAATACCAGACCTCGGAAAGCTCACCGCCGCACTCCGGACACCTTATACCGTGCTCCTGGATGAGTTCAGTTAGGTGCTCGGCGCTCATACCCTCGGTGTCTATCCCGAGGGCTTCCTCAACGAGATGGTCTGCCCTAAAGCGCGCACCACACTTCTTACACTCGACCAAAGGGTCAACGAACTTTTCAACGTGGCCGCTCGCTATGAAGACCTTCTCAGGGGTTATGTCTGGTGTTTCCAGCTCGAAGAAGCCCTCCCTTTGGAAGGCCTCTCTAATCTTCCGTTCGATTTTCCTCTTTATCGTCGCACCAAGTGGGCCATAGTCATAGAATCCGCGTGAGCCACCGTAGATTTCAAAGCTCCCCCAGGCAAAGCCCCGTCTCCTCATCAAATCCTGAAGAACCTCATATTTGTCGGCCACATTCACCACCTTAAGTGGGGTGAACTAATTTCATAAAAATCTTTTGGAGAACACCGAGAACATGGTGGCGATTTCTTGGGGGGATTGATTTGATTCGTTTGGCCGGGTGGACTGACCTCCGGACGGAAAGAGTTATAAACCATACCCCTCGTTATCGCTATGAGCTTTGATTATTTGGAGGTGCGTGAAGATGGCGGAAAGACCACTCGATGTTATCCACAGGTCCCTTGACAAGGACGTGCTCGTGCTCCTGAAGAGGGGGTCGGAGTTTAGGGGGAAGCTCATCGGTTATGACATCCACCTGAACGTGGTTCTGGCAGACGCTGCCCTCGTTCAGGACGGCGAGGAAGTTAAACGGTACGGTAAAATCGTCATCAGGGGAGACAACGTTCTGGCGATCTCTCCGGTAGAAATCGAGTAATCCGGGGGTGCAATTCATGGGAAGCGGGACAGAGCCTAAGGGGAGGAGGAACCACACCCCAACCCACATCAGGTGTAGACGCTGCGGAAAGCGTGCTTTCAACGTCAAGAAGGGTTACTGCGCTTCATGTGGCTTCGGCAGGAGCAGGCGCATGAGGAAGTACAGCTGGTCCCACAAGTGGAGGAAGAAGAGGAACCTCCCCTACTGACCTTTTTTATTTTCTCCTTCTGCATCTTCCGATTCACCGCAACCCTTATTAACTTAAATGCCATTCTGTTCGTTTAGAGGGACGTCTTAATGGTTCGCATTACCGAAGATCAGCGCCGGCTCTGGAAGCTTGCCTGGCCGGCCATAATGGGCAACATATCCCAGACCCTTCTCAACCTAGTGGACATGATGATGGTCGGCCAGCTCGGGGCTTTGGCCTTAGCCGCTGTCGGCCTCGGCGGCCAGGTCAGCTGGTTCATGATGCCCATCATGGCGGCTGTGGCCACTGGAACGCTGGCCCTCGTTGCCCGTTTTGTTGGTGCCAAAGACGAGGAAAACGCAACCTTAGCTTTGGAGCAGAGTCTTTACCTGGCGTTCCTTCTTGGAATCCCCGTCATGCTCTTCGGCTGGTTTCTCGGCGACGACATCCTGAGGATAATGGGTGCTAAGCCGGACGTAGTTGCTCTGGGCTACGAGTACATCAAGGTAGTCTTTGCCTTCTATCCCATTCGATTCGCCGGCTTCACGGCCTTCTCGGCCCTCAGGGGGGCTGGAGACACGAGAACGCCGATGAAGCTCGGGATCCTTATGAACGTGGTGAACGCTGTTCTCGATTACCTCCTGATTTTTGGAAAGTTTGGCTTCCCGAAACTCGGCCCCGTTGGAGCGGCCTGGGCATCGGGAATAGGAATCACCACCTCGTTCCTTATCGGACTCTACCTCCTCTGGAGCGGAAAGCTGGTGCTGAGGTTCCGGCCGAGCTGGAGCTTCCACCCTGAGATGGCGAAGCGTATTCTGCGCATAGGCGTTCCCACAATGGTTGAGCGCGGCATCTTCAGCTTCTACAACTTCCTTTACATGAGCATTGTCACGCGTTTTGGAACCGTGGCCCTTGCTGCACACCAGGTTGGCCTCCGCGTCGAGAGCATAGCTTACATGCCCGCCTTCGGCTTCAACGTCGCCACATCCGCCCTAGTCGGTCAGAGCCTCGGCGAAGGAAAACCAGAAAAGGCCGAAAAGACCGTCTACGAGGCTCTCAAGATGGTGGGCCTGTTTATGAGCGTAATGGCGGCTGTCCTGATAATATTCCCGCGCTACCTGGTCATGCCCTTCATAAGCCCGAGCGACCCGAACTACGGCGAGGTCATGAGGCTTGCCAGCATATACCTCATCATCGTTGGAATAAGCGAGATTCCCCTCGGGTGGCTCTTCGTCCTTGGAGGTGCACTGAGGGGAGCCGGCGATACTAAAACGCCGATGTACATCACAGCGGTCAGCAAGCTCCTCTTCCGCATAGTGCCGGCATACATCCTCGGCTTTGGCTTTTCAATCGGGCCGGTGCACTTTGAAGGGCTCGGCGTTATAGCCGCGTGGATAGCCATGAGCTTAGAGACCTTCACCACTGCTGGGCTGTTCTGGTGGGCGTTCAAGCGAGGCAGGTGGAAGTACGTGAAGGTATGACGACAACGTTTATATCTTTGCAATGCGTTTCTGTAAACGGTGGTTGTATGGCCGTCATAAGCATCCGCGTCCCCGACGAGCTGAAGGAGAAGATGAAGAAGTACGACATCAACTGGAGCGAGGAGATACGGCGGTTCATAGCTTTGAGAATAAGCAGAGAGGAAAAGAAAAAAACCATTGAGATGATGCACAACCTGCTTGTCGGAGGAACTTCTGCCAAAGAGGGAACCGCAAAAAGGTACGTGAGGGAGGACCGTGATAGTAATTGACGCCTCTGTCCTCGCCAAATACGTTCTCCTCGAACCTGGCTGGGAACGGATCGAGGAGCTACTCCTGAAAGATGTCGTCTCGCTTGACTACGCCTTGGCTGAGGTTTCAAACGCCCTCTGGAAACATCACGTTCTCTACGGAAGAATCTCACGGGAGGAATTCGAAAAACGGGTGCTTGTGGTTGACGCAGTACCTAATGTGGTCGTTCTGGAAAGTGGACTACAGTATCTTCATCACGCGAGGAGCATAGCCCTGGAGCACAGAATCACCGTTTACGACGCCCTCTACGTCGCTCAGGCACTCAAATACGGCAAGCTTGCAACGAGCGACGAAGAACAGGGAAAAATAGCCGAAAGGCTCGGCGTTGAGGTAACCTATCTTTAAAGCGCTGAGACGTTGAAGAGGGCCTCCATGAACCGGCCGAAGAGATAGCTCAGGAAAGCGGCTCCAAGCCCCGTTGCCACCATCTCCGCGACCTTCTTTCTGATTGAGATTCCGGAGAGTAGCGAAATCAGCGTCGCCACTATGGCTAAAGCAGAGCCCGCCAGCAGTATCGAGAACGGGAGTGCTACAAGGGAGCTGGAAGCGAGGAAATACGGCGTAACCGGGAAAGCGACACCGAGGAGGTAGGCGAAGCCCGTGTAGAGGGCCGCCCTTATCTCGTTCTCCTCAGCCTCCGGAAGGAGTAGCCCCACTACCGCCTCGCTGTTGTCGGATAACTCTTTGGCGACCTCCCCCGCAACCTCCTCGGGCATTCCTCCCTCAACGAGCTTTTCCACAAGCTCTTCCACAGTCTTTTCCGGTGAGACTCTGAAGAGAACCTCCATCCTCTCGCGTATTGACTCCTTAACCTGCCTCTGGGAGCGGACGGAAACGAAGGTGCCTATCGCCATCGAGAGCGCGCCCGCCACACCGACGATGAGGCCGCTTATTCCAACGAGCTGCGGACTGTTCGGATAGACCGCGGAAAGGCCCGTAACTGCTCCGAGGATTTCAACCAGCCCGTCGTTCATGCCCAGAACGAGGTCGCGGGTATTCTCGACGTGGAAGCGCTTTTCCTCCTCGCGGAAGAACTTCTCGTGCTCCAGCTCGTCGAGGATTACCTCCTTCAGCGCATTAAGCTCTTCCTCTGAAAATCGGTCTGCGTAGGTGGTTAGATATTTGAAGTACTTCCCTATCGCACTGTTCTCGCCCATCTCAAGGAGCGAGGCGACCGAGCCTGGCCCAAGGAGTTTCCTGAGGAGCTTGACGCCGAAGATGGTGAGCCTTTTCACGGAAGGCTTTGGAACCTTCCCCCCGTGCCGCTTTATGAAGTCGTGCCAGAACTTGGCGTGCTTTGACTCGATATTTGAAAGCCGAAGGAATTCCTTCCTTATCTCCTCGTCCTTTTCAATCCTCGCAAGCTGGGCGTAGAGGACTGAATCGGCGTACTCGTCCCTGTAAAAGTCCCTCGCCAGTTTTATCATTCCCTCCATTAGCACTCCCCCATATCACTCACACATTTGGTTCTAAAATCTCTATCGCTTGCTGATCTCCAGTGGGGAGGGAAGACGAGGAGAGAAGGATGCAGTTAAGTTTTTAAACCTCTTCTTTAACTTAGGGTCGGAACTCATGAGGCCTCCCCGAGAAAAGGCGGGTTTCCCGCCCGAGGGGGCCGAGGTTCGAAAGATTTAAAAAGCCATCCTAGTCAACGAGACTAGACCAAAATATGGAGGTGTTTGAAAATGGCTAAGGAGAAGCCGCACGTTAACATCGTCTTTATAGGCCACGTCGACCACGGAAAGAGCACCACCATCGGAAGGCTGCTCTTCGACACCGCCAACATACCGGAGAACATCATCAAGAAGTTCGAGGAGATGGGTGAGAAGGGTAAGTCCTTCAAGTTCGCTTGGGTCATGGACAGGCTCAAGGAGGAGCGTGAGAGGGGTATCACCATTGATGTAGCTCACACCAAGTTCGAGACCCCGCACAGGTACATCACCATCATCGACGCTCCGGGCCACAGAGACTTCGTTAAGAACATGATCACCGGTGCCAGCCAGGCCGACGCTGCCGTTCTCGTTGTTGCCGCCACCGACGGTGTCATGCCCCAGACCAAGGAGCACGCCTTCCTTGCCAGGACCCTCGGTATCGGCCACATAATCGTCGCCATCAACAAGATGGACATGGTCAACTACGACGAGAAGAAGTTCAAGCAGGTCGCTGACCAGGTCAAGAAGCTCCTCATGATGCTCGGCTACAAGGACTTCCCGATTATACCGATCAGCGCTTGGGAGGGCGACAACGTCGTCAAGAAGAGCGACAACATGCCCTGGTACAACGGCCCGACCCTCATCGACGCCCTCGACCAGATCCCCGAGCCGCCGAAGCCGACCGACAAGCCGCTCAGGATACCGATCCAGGACGTCTACTCCATCAAGGGTGTCGGTACCGTCCCCGTTGGTAGGGTCGAGACCGGTGTCCTCCGCGTCGGTGACGTCGTCATCTTCGAGCCAGCCTCAACGATCTTCCACAAGCCGATCCAGGGTGAGGTCAAGTCCATCGAGATGCACCACGAGGCCATGCAGGAGGCCCTTCCGGGTGATAACATCGGATTCAACGTCCGTGGCGTTGGTAAGAACGACATAAAGCGCGGTGACGTTGCCGGACACACCAACAACCCGCCGACCGTGGTTAGACCAAAGGACACCTTCAAGGCCCAGATAATCGTCCTCAACCACCCGACTGCAATAACCGTTGGCTACACCCCGGTCCTCCACGCACACACCCTCCAGGTGGCAGTCAAGTTCGAGCAGCTCCTGGCCAAGCTCGACCCGAGGACCGGTAACGTCGTCGAGGAGAACCCGCAGTTCATCAAGACCGGTGACTCTGCAATAGTTATCCTCAGGCCGACCAAGCCGATGGTCATCGAGCCGGTCAAGGAAATACCGCAGATGGGTCGCTTTGCAATCCGTGACATGGGCCAGACCGTCGCTGCCGGCATGGTTATATCCATCCAGAAGGCCGAGTGATTTCTCCGGCCTTTCCTTTACTTCCTTGAACTCTTAGGAGGGACTGAAATGCAGAAAGCAAGGATTAAGCTTGCGAGTACCAACATCAAGGCCCTCAACGAGGTCACGGAGCAGATCAAACAGATAGCCGAGAGGACCGGCGTCAGGATGAGCGGACCCATACCGCTCCCGACCAAGAGGATAAGGATAACCACCAGGAAGAGCCCGGACGGTGAAGGAACGGCTACCTTCGACAAGTTTGAGCTCCGCGTTCACAAGAGGCTCGTCGACATTGAAGCGGATGAAAGGGCCATGCGCCAGATCATGCGCATTCGCGTTCCGGAGGATGTTACCATCGAGATTGAGCTCATCTCATGATTCTCCCCCTTTTTGCGCCGGGGTAGCCTAGCCTGGGAAGGCGCGGGCCTGGAGAGTCCGTGGGCGTTTGCCCGCCAGGGTTCAAATCCCTGCCCCGGCGCCAAAACCCTTCTATCGAATGTGAATGGCGCCGAAATGTTATTTGTGATTCTATGGGGCCCACATTTCTCACGTCCTCTCCAGTCCCGCGCCTTCCCAGGCTAAGGCTCCCCTTGCTCTGTACAGAACTCTGTACAGATTGAGCGGATGGTTCGGCAACGTAGAGAATTATTGCTTCTTTTCCTCCAAGAATCGTTCGTTCCATGTTTACTTGTTTTCCTATTAAATCGTCCCATTCTTTAGGCATTCTCAAGATTGGATATACATTCCCTTTTCCATCTTTTACTTTTCCAATTCTTCTTCCCATTGACATCATCCTCAAATTGTATTCTCTTTTTCATAATCTTAATGTTTTCTAAGAAGAAATCCAGTTAGACAATATGAGGAACATGAAATCTCGTCCGGCCGGGTTTTTAACCTTAGAGATTATCAAAATTTTTATGTTTTCTTTCTGTTCTAATCTCTCAAAACTGAGTCATCTCAGTAGAGAAACCCTTTTTCAAAATACCTATTTGAATAAATGCTTTAAAATCCAAATGGGGCCTTCTGAATGTTCTTCTAAATATCCAATTAGACAGAACCCCAAAGATTCCTGAATGAAACTTTCCACCCTTTGTAACTTTATTACCATATCAGATCAAAGCTCAAAATACACCTTTCTATCATCTAATCACTCTTAGCCCAATCATCATGATCTCTACGTGATTTCCCCACTTTCACTCTCATTCTCGCCAAACAATACAGCCGCCTGATTAACTATAACTTCGGAGAGGCTCTTTATTTCCTTATATGACAATCCTTTGAAATTCTTCATCAATATCCTCTTTACCTCGTTCTTTATTCTTGCCCTAACCTGTTTTCTCTTTTTCCAGTCTGCTACCGTAACATAACCATTAATCGCTTTGAATATCTCCTTTGCTATTTCCTCTATCTGGGAATAATTTTGAGCGATTTTTTCCTGGGACATCAACAAATCATAGAATGCTAACTCCTCGTCGGTGAGGTTCAGTTTCTTTCCCTCCTCGATGGCCTTTCTCGTTTCTTGGGCTATCTTTATCAGCTCCTCGATTACTTCCGAGACTTCAATCAGTTTCAGATTGTATTTGTCTATAAGCTCCTGGAGTTTCTGATAAAGCGATTTGTATCTGTATGGATTCCTTCTCATTCTCACTCTTATTTGGTCTTCAAGGATTTTGGTCAAAACGTCCGCAACGTAGTTTTTGTATTCGAGCCTTGCCAGTTCCTGCAAAAACTCATCGCTGAGAAGGGACAAATCCGGTTTTTCCCTCTTCATTAGCTCAAATACATCAATTGGCTTTTCAGCCGCTATGCTCTTTGAAATGAGTTCCGTCATGTCCCTTTCTATGTCCTTAACAAGGGCCTTTCCCTTCCTCGTCTGGTACTTAACCACCATGTTTTTTATCATGTTGAAGAACGCCAAATCGTCCTTAATCTTCGCAGTCTCCGGGTGTGGACTCGCCAACGCGTACAGTTTCTTTAACGCCACCACGTTCTTAACGAACTTCTTCTTTGTCTCTTCGTCCTTACTGACCCTCGCATAGGCCTTTGCCGTTAATATTGCCAAATCCTTCTCGCTTAACTTTCTCCAGTTCCTATAATCCAGTCCGTAGAAATATGAAGAAACTATGTCGTACTTCTCCCTCATCAAATCAAGTATCCTATTTATGTCCGTCAGTACCTTTTTGGCCTCTTCCGGTGCATACACCGAGAGGGACTTTTTCAGGTCATCTGCTATTCCTATGTAATCAACTATCAACCCGCCCGGTTTGTCCTTGAATACTCTGTTCACCCTCGCTATGGCCTGAACGAGGGAATGGTTCTTCATTGGTTTATCAAAGTACATCGTGTGAAGGCATGGAACATCAAAACCTGTGAGCCACATGTCAACGACAATTACCATTATCAAATCTGAATCGGGGTCCTTGAATGTCTTGGCCAGCGTCTGTAACTCCTTCTTGGTTCTGATGTGAGGCTGGAACTCCTCTGGATCCCTCGATTTACTACCCGAGATAACCACCGCCAAAGAACCCAGCCCGAACCTCTCCTCCATCGGCCCCTTAAGACGGTTGTACAGCTCAACGGCCACCCTCCGGCTTATCGTAACCACCATGGCCTTTCCTTTGAACTCCTCGTACCTCTTACTAAAGTGCTCCACTATGTCTTGGGCTATCTTGTTAAGCCTGTCCTCCGATAAAATCATCTTCTCCAAACGTGCGAACTTTCTTTTCAAATGCTCTCTTTGCTCCTCCTTAAGACGAGGGTCGCTCTCCCTTATGGCCCTCTCAGATATCTCCTCAAACTCCTCATCTATAAACTCGTTTGTAAGGTGCAACCTCGCGAGCCTCGATTCGTAGTATATCGGAACTACCACCCCATGCCTTCTCGCCGTGTCCATTGAGTATATACTGATGTAATCTCCAAAGGTCAATGGCGTTGATTTGTCGGCGTATTCAATCGGAGTCGCCGTAAACCCTAAGAAGGATGCGTTCGGGAGGGCCTTCCTTAAGTTCCTCGCCAAATCCTGATACTGGCTCCTGTGGGCCTCATCCGCCACCACTATAATGTTATGTCTCTCGTTCAACAACGGGTAAAACTCGCTCCTCCCCTTTGGTTCATACCACTCAATCGGTTCAAAATCCACAATATAAACGGTCTTCTCCTTAAGCTTGTTCTCCGATATCGGGTTATCCGGTCTTTTCCTGTTGAACTCTCTAATCAGGGCTTCTTTTAGGTCCTCCACACTTTCAAATCCCGTTCCCTTTACGTCATCCTCTGAAAGCTCGCTGAACTTCTTCTCCTCCACGTGTTTAATCTTAACCTCCCCAACAACGAGTTCTCTAACCTGAAGGAACCCAGTATCGGCCTCTCCGTTCTCTTCGTCGTCTTCTCCCCTAACAGCCCTTATACTTACTCCCCGACATATCTTCCCGGCTTTTGCCCTTTCAACATCTTTTTCCTGGGAAGAGGCTATTATGTACCTGTCAAAATCGCCGAATTTCTGAATGGTTGCGAACACAACACCACCGGCTTTTCTGCTCAAAAGCTCCCTGAGTTCCTTAACGCTCTCGGCCTTATTGACGTTCTGCATCACTCCAGCGAACACATCATACAACTGATCGTCGAGTTCTCTCCTGTCAGTTATGAAAAGCAACATCGGATTTTCAAGTTCCTTTGTCTTAAGGGCCTTTCTCGCGTAGAACAGCATCGTTAAGGATTTTCCGCTCCCCTGGGTATGCCATATAGTCCCTATCCTTTTTTCCTCCGGCCTTCTTCCATACTTAACGGCTCCTACCGTCCTTTCTATGGCCTTTTTCACGGCGTAAAATTGATGATACATCGCTATTTTCTTGGTAAAGCTCCTTCCAACCCCCTCATGAATTATGAAATCATTCAAATACTCCAAAAGCCTTCCTTTCTCAAAAAGACCCATGAGAAGAACTTCCAAACTCGTTAATGTCTTTCCCGTCTTCTTGTGCTGGTATAACGTAATCTCGTTTTCGCCCTCAATCTGAACCTCTACCCTAAGGTCATCATCGCTCTCTATCCCTTCCCATACAAAGAAACGTTCCCAGGGACTTGTCGGAGAACCGTACCTCGTCTCAAAGCCATCACTTGCAACGAGAATCTGGGCGTACTTGTAAAGCTGTGGAATATCTTCTTTCTTCTTCATGTGGTCCTCGTAGGCGTCCCTCGCCGTCTGCGGTGAGTTCGGCCCTTTAAACTCGAAAACCGCAATTGGTATTCCATTTATGAACACCCCCATATCGGGAACCCTGTACAGACCCCGTTCCCTGTAAAAATCAACTCTGAACTGATTTGAGACCAAAAACTCGTTGTTCTCGGGAATTCCAAAATCAACGAGCCTCACAATCCTCGTTCTCTCATCCTTTCCCTTTCCAACCTTTATTTTAACACCGTTTGTGAGCATGTCGTAGAATTCCTTCATGCCCAGCGTGAACTCCCTGTGCATTACATCACTAACCGTCCGATAAACCTTGAGAGCATCCTTTTCAGAAAGCCATGGATTGATCCTCATTATAGACCTTATGAACCGGTCCTTTAGAATAACGTGTTTGAATGACTCCCTCTTTTTCACAGGTTCCAGCTTTTCTCCCGGGATGTACTCATAACCCAAACTCTTCAACACATTAACGGCCATATTCTCGACCATGTACTTCTCTGTCAGCTCGGCTCTCTTCATCTTCCTCACTCTCGGTTCGCATTTCGAACCTTCAAATCTCTTCAACCCGCAACCTTCCGAACACCAACTGGGGAAGGAGAGTATCACGGGCCTTCTTCAACACCATTATCTCCTTCTCGTTGATTATTATCTTTCTGAAGAGGGGTTCAACGAGGGAGTGGAACCTTCTGAGGATTGGTTTTGGTGGCATCACCACTTCAAACAAATTCAGCAGATTGATACTCAATCCAGGAACCGCAGTATCTGAATCCGCCATGCTCTGCAAGGAACGGACTTTCAAGTAATGATACAGATAAAAAACGGTTTCAGCGGGCGTATCATCGTCCGAGAAAAACACTGTATCAATGGGATAATTGGGTTCTAAAATCAACTGGATACTTCCAGCATTCCCTTTTCGTCCGATGACCAATGTGGGTCCTTTGGTTAGGTACTTGTTATGATACCCTACTATTCCACTTGATCCTACCACCGGATAAGGCCCCTGCATTCTCTTCCTTTCGGGTAATCCTTTTCCATACCTGAAATTAACAACGTCCTCAATCGGCTTAACCTCCCACCCCTTCGGAATCTCCATGTCCAGCTCCTCGCTGTAAACGAACTCCCCGTCCTGGAAGGGCTCGAAGTCGATGAACCAGCTCTTGAATATCGCCATCGCCGTCTTTTCTAAAATCTCGTTCTGCTTCCTCTTGTTCTCTATCAGGTCGTCGAACCACGAAAGAACCGTTGCTATACGTTCTTGTTCTTCCTTTGTTGGTGGTATTGGAATTGTAAATTGTTTAATATCCCTGAGGTACAAGTTTTGTTGGGCTGAACCAATGGGTGATTCTTTCAATCGTTTTTTGTTTCCTGTCAATGAGTAGAAGAGAAATAAATCCTCTACATGCTTTGCTTCTAAAGCTGCTATCGCCTGATTAATTGTAGCGGGAATCTTAAGAATGGCTATCTCACCAGCAGTGGCTCCATATAATGCTATAAGGACTGTATTTGGGGGATAAATTTGTTTAGCAGTGCTATTTTTCATCCCAGCCTCTGTTATTTTCTCTTCAGTTTTCCAAATAAACTGGGCTCTAACTTCTTGACTCTTTACCCAATTTATATCTCCATTCCAGTACTCCTTTTTCTTTCTTGAAGGTGTTCCACCACTGGAAATTTTGGCAATATCTTCTAATCTCCTAACCTCCCACTCCTTCGGTATCTTCCCAATCGGCGTCTCCTTGAACTCGGTTTCCCATCTGAACTTAAGCCTCATACTTACTCTCCTCCATACTTAGGAATAATATACACGGCTAACACTACTCCTCCATTATGTGAAATCGGCAAGATGTGTATCTTGACGTTTTCATTTGAAAGTTGTTTGTTGACTATTTTCTCTATCTCAGTTATCATGTCATTTTTTAGATGTTGAATTGGAACAATTCTGAAATCATCTTCTATTCCATAGACTATACAGTACCTCTTTGTAGGACCCTCAATGTATTTTTTAATAGTTGGCACTAACCTTTCTTTTGCAAATTTGGCTGGTTTCCTAAGAATAAGGGTATCCGCAGACTTAAACTCTAAAATATCCTCCTTTTGTAAGTTTCCAGAATGATGGAATTCATACTCAATCTCTTTTCTTAGTATCTCATCTATCATAAACTCAAACATGCTCCTAATGTGTCTATTTTTAATGTTCTCACTGTACACTTTGCATAGCATATACTCCATCAACAACTTACCCTTTCTACTCTGGGCATCTTGGATTTGTGTCAACACATCTTTGGAGAATTCAATGATTTCTTCTGGAATTTCAACTTTGTTGTATATCTCCAAATTTCCAAGTTTGAATGGTTCTACTGCGGTTTCTTCCCCAGCATGCCAGATTTTAATTAAATCTCCGTTCCCGTTAAAAATTGAATTATATAACTTCATTAGGAAGCTCCTCTTGGGCTGTATTCCTGGTTTTGTGGTTGTAAAAAAGCATATTGTGTAATTTGGGTGTTCTTTTTTAAATAATATTTCCTCTCTACTTTCCCTAACAGTGTATAAGTATGTTTCATCTTCCCTGTACTGGTATTTAAGATTGGTAACGTATATCTCCAAGTTTGATTGAGAGGGGACAATTTTCATAAATTCCCTCTGATAGAAGTTGAGTTTCTCAGTCCATATTACAAAGATATCATAGAATTCTTTGTAATCATAGGCCTTATTTCGGATGAATACTTTCGTTATTTTCCCTTCATCTTTTCCAATTTGTATTTTTCCAGTAGGTGAAATAACACCTCTGTCAATGAGTTCTTTTAAGTCGTCCTGTTCGATAGGCAATAGAATCGGGAAAGAAAACGTGTCAAGTTCAATGTTAAGTTTTATTGTCCCCGGCGATTCCCATCCCACATCCTCAGGTTCTATTCCCCAAAATTTTGCATGCCCCTTACTAAGCCTTTTGCTATATTCAAAGGCTCCAAAAAGTACGCCTTTTTTGGTCCTTTTTATGATATCTGCCCGTATGATGTTCTTTGGATGTAATATCACCCTGACTGAATATAATCCATTCTCAACTTCTGCCAGAGAGGGATCTTTTCTACTGTGAACTATTACCAAGACATCTTCCATCTGAAGGACTCCAACTAAAAACTTATCAGCTTCCTTTGATTTCGTGTTTAGCGAAGCCCTAAACGTGTCTATTAAGTACTCTATCTCATCATCTCTTCTCTCGGGGTATGAATCCATTATCCGTTTAATCCACTTTTTTACGGAACTATTTTCCGGTTCAACATCATTTTCAAAATCTCGCCACACTTCAATCTTCTTTCTAATGCTCTCAATAGGCTGTGTATGTCCTCTTCCACTGTTACCTCGTTAAAATGAATCACATCTTCACTACTTCTTTTAGGTTTTGTTGCGGATTTGCTCCAAAAATATATTTTCATAACTCACCCCCCTAAATTTTCCATCCCAGCTCCCTAAATATCTCCTCTACATTCTTTCTCAACATCTCCTCCTCTTGGAAGAGTTTTGAAAGTTCCGCGCTGTACTCTTTCATCTTTTCCTCGAAAGTCCTTGGATCATCGAACTCCAGCTTAACACCTACGTATCTTCCAGGAGTCAAAACATAGTTATTCTTCGCTATTTCGTCAATCGTCGTAACCTTGGCAAAGCCAATTTCATCTATCTCTTCATAACAGCCCTCCTCAAATAGCCTGAACTTCTCGACTATCCGTCTTATGTGCTCCTCCGTCATCACATTCTGTCTTCTCGAAATCTGCTTGTAGAGGTTCTTGGCGTTTATGAAGAGAACCTTCCCCTTCATGTGCTCGGGCTTTTTCTTTCTCATGAACCACAGCGAAACGGGAAGTGAGACGTTGTAGAACAGCTTTGGCGGTGCGGCCACTATACCGTAAACCAAATCCTTCTCTATCAGCTTTCTTCTTATCTTCCCTTCCACACCACCAGCCGAAAGGGCCCCGTTGGCCATAACAAACCCTGTCTTTCCGTTGGGCCTTAAGTGGTACAGGAAGTGAAGTACCCACATGTAGTTGGCGTTGTTGTCAGGTGGAATTAACGTCTCTTCATCACTCACAACTTTAATTCTCGGGTCGTCCTCACTTATCTTATCCGCTCCCCATCTGCTGTCGTTGAACGGTGGATTCGAAACCACAAAATCAAACCGCTCATGCATGAACTTATCGTCGTGATACGAATCACCCAGCCTTATATCTCCCTCTGCACCTCTTATCGCCAAGTTCATCTTACATACCTTCCACGGCCCTTCCTTTGACTCCTGACCGTATATCGCCAGCTTCGCTTTATCAACACCCTCCCGTTCAAGGGCCGCAACGAAGAAACCACCGCTCCCACATGCCGGGTCAAAGATTTTCCCTTCTCTTACATCCAGAACCTCGACGATAAGTCTTGTGAGTGAACGCGGGGTGTAAAACTCCCCTCCTTTTTGGCCTTCAACCTGGGCGAACTTTCCAAGGAAATATTCGTATATCCTTCCGAAGAGGTCCCGTCCATCTTTACCCTTTCCGAAGTCTATATCCGTAAACAGGTTAATCAGGTACGCCAGCTCGTCTGGAGATAGATTTATTTCGGCATACTTCTTCGGTATCACATCCGCCAGCTGGTCGGGGTACATCTCTTCGAGAGTTGAAATGGCGTTGTCTATGATTTCCCCTATGTTCGGCTGGTTGGCGTTTTTCTTGAAGTAATCCCACCTAACTTCTTCGGGGAGATAGAAAACTCCGGCCTCAATGTAATACTCCTCATCCTCAATCGCGGCCCTCCTTATCTCCGGGTCTTCAATGTAGTCCTCACTCTCTGGATCTCCAAACCTCTTTTCCAGCTCGGCCCTTCTCCTCTCAAAGGCCTCGGATAGGTACCTCAAAAATATCAGACCAAGAACTATGTACTTGTACTCATGGACCTCGACTTTCTTTCTCAGCTTATCAGCCGCGGCCCATAACTTCTTTTCAAGCTCGGGTTCCAGTTCGTAGTACTCCTCAATTTTATCTTTCTTAATTTTCTCTGCCTTCGTCTTCCTCTTTCTGTCTTTCACCTTTGTATTGCCTTTCATCTTCTTCTCTCCTTTATCCTTCTTCTTTAATGAATGGGAAAGATAATCATCGAGAGTTGGCATGAACACCACCGATCGATTTTAATCTGTACAGAACTCTATTCATCCTACCTTATGAATTTTCCGTCTCCTCCCAGCCATTTTCAACTTCAAAAAAGCCCCGATGGTAGTCGTATAATTTACACCGTGTTTTTGAACACTATCTTTTCTTCTTTTTTCCCTTATACTTTTATACTATCCTTCACTCACACTCTCTGCTCTTCCTTAAGAAGGGATTAACCCATGCTGATTTTGTTACTGTCATCCCTTTCAAAAAATTGGGAAAAATTGGAGAGCCTGATGACAACCCTCACGTTGCACTTTCCACTTCGGGTTCTGTTGTCTCGATGCTTTCCCATATTTCAAAGGGCCAAAATCCAAGTACGTTCTGGTCCCTGTCCACCACCAAGACTCCTTCGCTATCAATTTCGAGTGTTTTAATTCTCCTTCCTTCGTCGCTATACACAACGTATAAAATCTCCTGGATGATTTGTTTCACGAATCGTTTGTTTTCTGGGGTGTAATAAAGCGGCTTGTTCACAAAGACTCTCAATATCTCAATGCCGTATTCTCTTTCAAATTTATCTAACTTTGTCTCTAACATGTCCACCTGCTCCCCTGCATGAAGCCACACGTAAACTTTTCTGAATCCTGATAAGTGCTTCAGGGCCTCAACATGCATCTGATATTGTATTTCCACATCTCTCTTTTCACACAGGATTTCCCATCCTGTTTTTATCAAATTTCTACTGAGCTTCCTTCTCTTTCTGCCTGGTATCTTTCCACTCTTTACTCGGGAAAGGATTATATCGAGTCCCTCGCCGCTAACAGTCGCCGGCAATTTTCTTGCCTGTCCTTCAACGTCGTATTGGCCGGAATAGTGTTCCCAGAAATTTTTGAGTTCAATTACAATTAGTGTTCTACTGCTCCAGTCTATTATAAGAACATCTGCTATTTTGTCGGCATCTGATTTTCTGCCTTTCCTCTCTTTTTCATCTGTTCCCGGCCTCGTCCGTATTTTGTAAATGGGGAGTACAATGAGGTCTTTACCTCTTTCTATATGTTCCTCTAACACTTCTTCCAGACTCTCATATACTAAGTCTTCTAAGAACCGTCCTTTCCAAAACGCGGTTTTATTCTTAGGAAGCTCTCGATTTTCAATACGTTTTCTTAAGGCTTCATAGAACTCTTCCTTTATCTCAGAATAGATGTCTAAAATATCGCTTATGTAATGGTACATAGTTTTCGTGTCCTTTATTTCCACTCCCATTTCTTCATCTCTCTGGAACTCTTCAATCATTTCCTCTGGTAACATTCCATCTCTTAACATTTCCAGCATTGCATGAACTAACACTTCCCAATGTTTAAACATCTTGTGCCTATATTTTTTCTTAACACATTCTTCAAGTTCTTCTCTACTCCCTTCTCTAATCCTACTCTCCACTAACCCTTCACTTCTAACCATACTACCACCTCAGGAAGGGTTTTCAAGAAAAGGGGCTGCTTTATCCAGACTTTGCTACCACAGTATTTTGAATCTTCTGGAATTTTATTTAATTAATAAGTTTCAATTAATATTCCCTGTCCGCCGGGCTTCATCCTTCTCATAAGGGAAGAGTGAAAGTAAGTGTGTATAGAGATGGTAGTGTAAGTAGAGTGTAGTTATGTGTGAGTGTATGAGTTATAAGAATGTTAAAGATTCATAGTGCCCCATATATAATAGGGAAGAAATAAAGCAAATTAGTTAATTTTCGTTTTTTGTTACCTTTAAATGCTTTATGGCTTTAATCACTCTATTCGTTACTTACGTCCTTTCTCTTATACCTTACCGTCTTATTCAGTCCTTATACTCGTACTCACACTCGTTCCATCCATCCTTTTTACCTTGTTACTTATACCTCTAACCCTTACTTCACCCTACTTACCATTCTCTCATACTACCACTCTACTTACTATCCTCCCTATCTTATCTATCATTCATTAAACATCTACATGGATATACGGTCTAAGATGTCAAATATGGGAAGGAGATAACGAAACCGTTAGAAAAATGGTCGAATGAAAACTTGAAAGAAAGTAGAAATTTGGAATTCAAAAAACAGTCGTTTTCTCCAAGATTTCTGAAAGAGTTGGGTTTAGGGATTTTTCGAGGTATTTGTACGAACGCGCGTATTCTCTTTTGGCTTGGTTGAATAAGTCGAGATAGTGAAGACTCATTATCGAACCCGTCGAATGGCCGACCATATACTTAACCACACTCTCAGGAACTCTGGCCTCAAACATCTTGTTGATGAACCACTTTCTGGCGTATTTGAGACGAACACCCTTCCTTTTGGATAGATATGAACGGAGGGTTACGTAAGTGGTGTTGGGAAATGGTTTGAGGAGTGAGGCAACATATGGAGGCATGAAGGCAACGAAGGAGTTTTTAGTTCTGCGAGTCCAGGATAGTTGGTAGTAAGAGATAGCAGTTCCGTTTACCTTTTCTGTCTTTAAGCGATTCTCATTGAATTCCGTTACTATCTTCAATGCCTCCTTTATCCTTATCCCACCAAAAACCACCAACAACGCAACCAATAACGCGTCTTCTCTCTTGCTCACTGCCTTAAGCCAATTCTGAATCTCCTCATCCGTCGGGAAGTACAAATCCGGTTTTGCATCATGAGTCTTAAGGAGTCTCTTCAACTTTATGGCCGTCTCCTCCGACATCCAGTCGTTTTCAAGATAGAAGTTTATCAGGTTCCTAATCGCCAGACTTAAATGGTGCTTCCCGACCTTTGTATTGTCTATTAGTCTTCTCAAATCCTCGATACCCCAGATCTCGGTATCTCCAAAATATCTATCAAGGGAAGAGATGTACTTCCTTTTTGTCTCCTCTGCTACTCTATTCTCAAGCCATTTTATGAATTCTACCCTAACAGACTTGTATATCAAAATTGGAGCTTCTGGAGAGTCCGTGGGCGTTTGCCCGCCAGGGTTCAAATCCCTGCCCCGGCGCCATACAAACTTTGCCTGCGCAAAGTTTGATCAAGGTTGGCGTGCAAGTTCAAGTTACCTGTTTTCAGAGGGTTTATCCTCCATAATTGGCAGTTTATGGCGTTCCACCTTCCACAAGGCGTCTAAGGACGCCGGAATAAAAGTGGAATCCCTCAAATAGTCGGTTTTATGTTAAACCCTTTTTCATGGGCGAGTTTTAGAGTGCACGCTAACCTTTCCCGGCTGTTTTATGAGAACAGGCCTTTTTGATGGAGTTTTGATGGGCAAAGCCTTATCGTGGGTCATATAGTTGACTGGTAAACAACGGGAGAATGTGTGCAGAGTTTTGTTCATGCGTAAACAGAAAAGTGGAAGGGGGTTTCAAATCCCGGCCCCAATGTCCTCGGCGATGTCTGGCAGATCCAGAGCGATGAGTTTAACCTTGGTCGGGATTCCGTCTCTGCTCCATCCGCGAGCATGGTAGTACTCGTCGAGCATCCTGTCGAGCTCCCACGGTGGGACGTGGAGACCCTTGCTGACCCCCTCTGGGATCGGCTCCCACATAATCCTGTAGGGCAAGGTGTCGTCCTTTCTGGTGAAGCCTTCCCTGACGTTGAAGGCACGAGCGATGTTCATTATCCTCTCGCCGATGACCATCAGCTCTGCTTCACCGATGTTCATTCCCGTTACAGCCTCGACGAGCGGTGGGAAGCCCTCAAGGAAGTACATGTGTCTTGAGAACTTACAGACACCGGTGGCGTCGTATATGGCCATCAGGTTCTCGTGGAACGCTATCTCAAATCCCTTGTTCTCGCCCTTGGTTCTATCAACGCCCTCGAACTTCCACCACTTGCCGACGAGCTCGGTTCCGTAGGCACCGCTGGTCAGGTGGTCGGCACCGCGGACGTTGACCGCGAAAGCCAAAGCCATTCCCTTAATTCCGCGGACGTCGTAGGCGGGCGGCTCCATGCCCTTGACGTGAAGTGCAAACTTTTCGCTTCCCCTTCCTAAGCGCTCGCTGGCCCTCTTGACGCCATCCGCCAAAAGCTTTCCGAGGTTGCCCTCGCGGTAGGCCATCTTCTTGAGGGCTTCAACTGCCGCCTCACCGTTTCCGAAGGTCAGCTCAAGGCCATCCGCCTCTTCCTTGGTGAGAATGCCTTTCTCGTAAGCCTCCATGGCCCAGGCGATGGTGACACCGGCCGAGATGGTGTCGAGACCGAGTTCATCGGCGAGATAGTTGAGGTAAGCCACCGTCTCGAAGTCATCCAACTCAAGGACACCGCCGAAGGAGTAGAGGGTCTCGTATTCTGGTCCATCCGTCATGAAGGTGCCCCACTTCTCGCTCTCGACCTTGATGTACTGGCTGCACGGCTTGTTACAGAGCGGGCACGGCCTTCTTCCAACGCGGTACTTCGGCGCCCAGAAGTATGGGTCGATTCCGATGTGTTCTCTGCCTTCCTCTTTAGCTTTCTCGTAGGCCTTCTTGAAGAAGCCCATCTGCCAGTTCCTGACCGGGAAGGTTCCCCTTTCCCTGTTCATCCAGTCGAGGAACTCGCCGCTTCCGTAGTCCATGTCTGCCTTGGTAGCAGGGTGGTCTTTGAATATCATTGCCCACTTCTTGATGAGCTCACGGAGCTTCTCTGGCTCGGCGATCGGTATCTTCTTAGTTCCCTTGACGAGGATTCCCTTGAGCTTCTTGCTTCCGAGAACCGCTCCGGGACCGCCCCTGCCGGCCTGCCTCTCATCGGTGTCTATTG
>Ga0256833_1001013_pt1 | contig 21202 bp, 19 predicted proteins | sample 356284metaG_FD_190535 | JGI IMG/M metagenome (GOLD analysis project Ga0256833, IMG submission 190535) | Hydrothermal vent microbial communities from Mid Atlantic Ridge, Atlantic Ocean - 356-284 | ecosystem: Environmental > Aquatic > Marine > Hydrothermal vents | place: Atlantic Ocean: Mid... | reverse complement strand
ATACAAGCCAAAAAACCAAAATACACTAACTTGAACCAGCGTAACCCAAGGCAAAAGTGAAATAGCTTTTTGCCAATATTCTTCAGGAATGTTCTGTAAATTAAACCGCAACCAATAGGCCAAAAGCCATGCGATTGGCACCATAAACAGGTCGTGTATAAAAACCGTCGTGCGGGAACGAAAACGAATATTCACAAAATTGTTGTCCCTTAATTAATTTTTAAAAATTTGTATCAGTAAGAGCCCATCAATACTCGTTTATATTTTATTATCTATAAATTTTCTGCACCAAATTTCAACAGCCATCAGTGCACGAATTTGACGTGTATAATTCCCTTTTTCTGAAACATGTTCGTCTATTATATTCTCGATAAATTCAGTATTAAATAGGTTGCGACTCCTGGAACGCTCAGATAGCAACAAATCCTTGATCATTGACAATAAAGAAGATTTAAACCACTCCCCAACAGGCACTGTAAACATTTGTTTTTTGCGGTAAGCCAAATTCTTACCAATCAGTGGGGACACAGCTTTTTTAAATATATATTTCGTTACACCATCACTTAACTTCATATGACCAGGCATACGAAAAGCAAGCTCCATCATACGATAATCCAAAAATGGTGTTCTTGCCTCAAGCGATACCGCCATACCCATTCGGTCTGGTTTTACAAGATTATTCCCTGGCAACAACAACAACATATCCACTAATAAAGCCTGGTTAATTCGCCCAACATGCTTGGTGTTATTCAAAATTTTGCTAACTGGTTCCCATACATCAAAATTCCCTTGTTCTTTAACAAAAGAATTTGTCAACAATTCAATACGCTGCTCATCGGTAAACAAGCAAATATTCTCACAGTAAGCTTCCTGAAATTCAGACTGTGATGAAGTCAAGGCGTCCGGTAACTCAAAAAAGTTTTTATACTTATCGTAACCTGCAAACAGTTCATCTCCTCCATCACCGGTTAGAACCATTTTCACATGTTTTGCCGCAAGCTCTGATACTTTAAATGTTGGCAAAAATGAAACATCACCATGGGGTTGATCACAGTGATATATCGTCATGGGCCATAAGGCGAACATATTAGGTGCTACACGTTCACTTGTATGCCTGCAATAAAAACGATCAGCTGCCTCTTGAGCAAATACCGATTCATCATAAGAAGGATCATCAAAACCTATACAAAATGTTTGTACTGGCTGGGTTGAATGTTTACTCATTAAACCAACCACAGTACTCGAATCAACCCCTCCAGATAAAAATGCACCGAATGGCACATCTGCCCGCATACGCAAACGAACCGCATCATCTAAAATGGCGTTAAAATCCTCAATCCAGTCTGACTCTTTGCGCTCTTCTTCACAGGCCAATGCCATCAAGTCCCACCAGCATAATGAGCTAGTTGTATCTAGACTAATTTCCATCACATGCCCAGGCATCAAGTGCTTCACGCCTTGAAACATAGTGTATGGTGGAGGAACATAATTGTAGGCAAGAAAAAGATTCAATGCCTCCTTATCCATTTCAACTTGCACACCTGCTTCCAAAAGAGCCTTGATTTCTGATGCAAACAGTAGTCTTGTACCATCATCATAGATGAATAATGGTTTTACACCCACACGATCCCGCACCAAAAATAAGCTTTGCTTGCGCAAATCATAAATGGCAAAGCAAAACATCCCGTTTAGTTTGTCCAGAAAATCAATGCCATCACGTTCGTACAAGCGTAACAACACTTCTGTATCAGAATGTGTTTTGCAAGGAAACCCATCTAAAGCTAAATCATTGGCAAGCTCAATATGATTAAATATTTCACCGTTCTGAACGACAATGATATTCCCATCGTCAGAAATAAAGGGTTGATGTCCGCCCTCCACATCAATAATGGATAACCTCTGATTCCCTAGACCAACACCTTCACCCTCATAAACGCCAAAATCATCAGGGCCTCTATGCTGAATAGCCTGGCCCATAGCCCTTAATACATGCGAGGAAAGCGATTGTCCATCTCTGTCAAAATAACCAAATATTCCACACATTAAAAACTGCCCTTCCCTAACACTTGCTTTATCGTCAATAACATCACTTTAATATCTAAAAGAAGCGACTGCTTATCCACATACTCTAAATCCAACTTTGTCCGCTCCCCTGGTGATGCAAATGAACGTACTGTTGCCTGCGCCAAACCAGTTATACCTGGTCGCACACTGTTCCGCTTATCCCAATCACTTTGATTATAGTTTTCCCGTTGGGCTGGCACATCAGGACGAGGGCCTACCAGACTCATATCACCCAACAACACATTAATTATCTGAGGTAACTCGTCCAGGCTGGTTTTACGTAAAAACGCACCTATTTTGGTAATCCTTGGATCACCTACTGCTGTAGAATAGCCGCCAATCTGGTCGGCATTGGGAACCATTGAACGAAACTTGTACATTTGGAACCGTTTTCCATATCGCCCCACCCGTTCTTGAGTGAATAGAATACTGCCCTTAGAATCCAAACGGATAAGAATAGCAATCAAAATAAAAACAGGAGATAACAACACTAAAAGCAATAATGAGACAACAATATCAATAGTTCGCTTTATCATACACTAGTTTTTTCTCTTTTAGCCGCAACAACCATTTCAACAGCCTGGCAAAATGCCTCATGATCCAACTTTTCCTGCATGGTATTACGTTGAGCTAACTGAGTTTCACATTCACGTAATCGTTTTATCTCTCTTGAGAACACAGTTTTAGCATCTTCTTCCTCAGTAGGCCTATAAAATGTCCTTGAAAGAATGACTGAATCAGACTTTAGCCTCAAATGCTCGCCTAAAACCATTGAACCGGAAACAGCCCCTTCATCTGCACGGGCCACCCCACCGAATCCAAAACGCAACCCGGCACGTTTAGAAATATAAGCCGCCTCTTCCAACATTCCTTTTGCCAAAGGCTCAAAAATAAAATCAAGGCCCAAGGCTAAATGCAAATCATTCAAACCGACATAAATCTCATGAATCCCCATTAAACCGGCAACATCATTAACACAATCCATAGATTCAGGCGTCTCAAAAAGAGGGACAATCCCAGCCCTACCATTCACCATTTCACTTAATAAACGAACTTCTTCTACGGTCTGGAACATAGGAAGCATGATCAAATCGGCGCCTGCCTTTATAGCTTTTTCAACCTCATCCAGTGTTCCCTTGTAAAAAGGATTCAAGCGTATCAATAATTCTGCTTCTGGCACTGCTTGGCGAACAGCAACAGCATCTTCGTATGTATGATTGCTCATCACAGTGTCAAGATGCCCTTGCCGCTGTTGTTTGCCATTCACTTCCCAATCTACAAAAATGCGCTCAACACCCTGTTCAAAAATAACCTTTGCAAGCTGAGAATCATTGGTTATAAACATAAAACGTAACATCAGTGACTTTCCAATAGTTTCAATAACACTTGAGCAACTCTTTGTTGCTGTTCATTAGTCAAATTTGAACCCGATGGCAAACATAAGCCTTTTGAAAACAAATCATCACACACACTATAACCAGAATCATGTTGATAATAATCCACCGTTGAAAAAACAGGTTGACGATGCATCGGTTTCCACAGTGGGCGCACCTCAATATTTTCTGCTGCCATATTTTCTACAATCTCTGCGATATCCACATTAATATCATCACTTAACGTAAGTGTTGTCAGCCATCGGTTAGACCTACCAAACTCAGCTTCTGGCATCCATTGTATCCATGAACATTCCGCAAAAAGCTCTTGGTAATTTTCAAACACTTTTCTTCTCGCATTAACCCTGTCATCAAGCACTTTTAACTGCCCTCGACCCACTCCAGCAAGGAGATTGCTCATTCTGTAGTTGTACCCGATTTCATGATGTTCATACCAAGCGACAGGTTCTCTTGCTTGCGTTGATAAAAACTTCGCTTTTTCGGCTAGCGCCTTATCATCGGTTACCAACATACCTCCACCAGAGGTCGTAATAATTTTGTTGCCATTAAACGAATAAATACCAATCTTACCGAATGTACCGCTTGCCTTTCCTTTATATGTTGCCCCCAAGGATTCTGCCGCATCTTCAATAACAGGCACATCATATCGCTCACATACAGCGAGAATCTTATCCATATCTGCATTTTGACCATACAGATTGACTACGATCACTGCTTTGGGCAGGCAATTATTTTTAACAGCATCACAAAAAGCCCTTTCAAGCGCAAAAGGCGACATATTCCAAGAATCTGGCTCTGAATCAATAAAGACGGGGATTGCTTCCTGATAGATAATAGGGTTAGCGCTCGCAATAAAAGTGAACGACGAACAAAACACAATATCACCCGTACCAATATTGAGAACACGCAAAGCCAAGTGAATAGCCGCCGTTCCGGAAGAAACGGCCACAGCATACTTCGCCCCTACCTTGTCGGCCAACTCTTGTTCAAAAGCATCAATGTTAGGACCGACAGGCGCGATCCAGTTAGTATTAAATGCCTGATCGACAAAAATCTTCTCTTCCTCACCCAAATGCGGCGTTGAAAGTAAAATACTTGTATCAACACTTTGCCTGTTTGCAATACTAATCGGCTCATTTGTCTTATTCGTAATGATGATCTGGTTTATTCCATTTTGATTCATTAACCTTAATAACTCTCGTTGAGAACTGTTTTCAAGCGCTGTAATTGGTGCCTGATAAGGTAAAACTTCCAATGTATCATCAAGAGATTGACCTGATAAAATTAATCTTCTCAAATCTCCATCTGTTATTGCTCGAATTAATTTTCCATTATCGACCAGCAACAAAATGCCTTGAGCGGTTCGGTCCAATATCGATAGCGCATCACGAACCGTATCATCCCTTTTTACAAAAATTGTTTTAATATCAATCATTTGGCTGGAACCCCATACAAGACAACTCCATTTTTTAGGATGTGAGAGGTTACAACGGCCCCAGCGCCAATTGTGACATTATCAACAATACGAATACCCGGCAAAATTACGGCTCCCGCACCAATTAAACACCTTTGTCCAATATGCACATTACCTCCAAGCGTTGCATTGGGAGCAATATGTGAAAAATCACCTACCTTACAGTCATGATCGACAACTGCGCCATGATTAACAATAACACATGTACCCAAATAACTATCAGGCGCAACAATTGCAGATGCAGCAATGAAACATCCCTCTCCTATATGGCTGCTATTCGCAACAATCGAATCAGGATGAATCACACTGATACATCCAAGCCCTGCCTTTTTCAGTTTCCCCGTGAACTTTTGACGAACTTGCGTATCGCCAATGGCGATATGTCCTTTTCCCGACAATGACTCAAACCTTACAGGCGTCCGAATAGGAAGGTTTAACAAGGTTTGACCTGCTAAATCGAGGTTATCATCCCAAATTGTTACATTATATTGATTCAGGCGATTCAAGGCATCCAACACGACTTTTGCATGACCGCCTGCACCGATTAGAAAACAGTTAGTAGGCATTCAGCTTGTTTAATACTTCTTTGTCCATAGGTAACGTCACGAGCAAATCCAACATCCGTTGTCCCGAACATCCTTCACCATAAACATTCATAACACTTCTTCTTGGTTGACTTAAACACAATTCTATTGCATGTCTAATCTTTAATTCTTCGATCTCTACATCTATCACATTGGCGCTTCGTTCGCGCCCTACCTGTCTGTTACCAACATTTACGACCGGCGTGTTAAATGTAGCCGCTTCAATAATTCCACTACTGGAATTGCCAACCATAACATCGGCATGTTTCAGCCAGGATACAAAACTTTGTCTTGGCAAGTGTCTCACCAGATGAAGCTGTTTCTTTTTATGCTGTTGAAATATTTCCAGTTCAGAACGGATAATACTGCCACCAGCATCCGCATTAGGCATTAAGCACAATACTTGCACATCAAACTTCTGTAAGGCGTTCAAAATCACCTTAATTTGTTCGCCTGCAACGTCTGCATCCTGCACAACAGGATGGAAGAGTAACAAAATAACGGGTACATCTACAGAAAAACCGACATCTTCGCATAATTTTGAACGCGATAATACAGCATCTTGTTCAAGACCATCCAAACCTGGCGCTCCAACAATAAATACACGATCTGCAAGTTCACCCATCCTGATAAGACGATTTCTCGCATCCTCGGTAGCAGTAAAATGATAGTGAGACAACTTGGAAATTGCATGACGCACAGGCTCATCAACGGTACCGGAACGTTCTCCACCATGAATGTGGACAATAGGTATATTCAGGTGAATGGCTGCCAATGCACCTGCTAACATTTCCCCTCTATCACCAAGTACAATCATGATATCTGGTTTTTCTTTGGTAAACACATCTACCATACCCGATAAAGCGTCGGCAATCGCCTTTGCCATCATCGCACCTGAATCACCAGACAAATTTACAGGTATTTGACCACATACTTTTAACTTATCTGCCAAAATCTCATTTACCGTCATTCCATATGCTTCGAGCAAATGCATTCCTGTTACACACACTGACACATCTAATCGCCCCGAACTTTTCCACAGTTTCAATGAACGAGACATCAAACCATAATCGGCTCGTGTGCCTGATACATATATAACCTTTCTAACCACTAGTAGAACCTTGGAATATTTTATTTATACAAGATGGACCAGCATGCATATAATCAAAAAACTCGCTTTTCTCACAACCTATAAATCTAGGATTGTAAGAGCCTATCGTTTTTAGCTTTAGTTGCTTTATGAGGTTTGAAACAATATGCATCGCTCTACGTGTTACTGCTCCAGAGGGATTATCCCACACATTATGATGATAAGGTGTTTGAACAACGATCACACTATAACCATGACTCTCTAGTAATGAAACAATGGAAATAAACAAATCAACCGCATTCTCATCATACCATTGCCCATCGATCAATTTATACCTCGTTGCTTCAAACTGATGCTTCTGTCGTTTCGCATCGCTAATATATTGGGCTGAATAGACATGGCTGCCATCAGGCAAAGTCACCGCCACATCAATTCCTTTTGCAATATCAAATTTAGGAACATATTGGGATAGAATATACGCCTCGGCATTGTGATGAGTTTCTAAAATAGCTTTTATTTCCCGAAACGTATTATCAAGACCTTTTTTTCTAACATATCTTAATGAACCTACAAAGTAATCCAAGCTGATTAAATTCTTATAAAGTTTTTCACTATACTTTAGTTTTGTCACTTTGAAGTCATCAAGCTTGCCTAACTTCTCTAAAAGCTGTTTATATTCTCTAGAATAAGGGATATACCTACTATCTCGGTTAAAATTGAAGGTCCAAGGGTCAATGCCAATAAATATCTTTTTGTTTTTAATGATTCCTGGGCGCTTAATGAGTATATTAGAAAATACACCTATATCCTCAAGTCCCCCACCTGAGACTCCGAGATTAATCAAACTCTTACAAGTGTTTTTAAATCCTTCAACTTGATAGATGGACAACCCCATCACATGACTGGAACCCAGAACAACACACTCTGCATCCTTTGCCTTTTCTGCCAACGTAACTTTCACATCCCGTTCTTTCCAGCCTTTTTGTTTCACCCCATACTGTGAAGAAGTAAGGGCCTCAACATACATATTCAATAACGGTGTTTTTAGTATCTTTTTTAGGAAAATTGAACCTGGATCCACAATAAAATTTATTAAACCCACAAAAAAGATCATTAAAACAATCAGTATTAATACTGTTCTCAAGTATCCCTTCATAAAGAAAGCTTAAAACCTGAAATACAAAAATTCACTCTCACCAGATATCCCCATAAGAGAGTAAACTGCAATCATTGCAGTAAGCACGGCAAAAGCTGGAGATGCGTTCCATTGAAGTTTAACATCACCTTTCACTAACATACGCTCCAAACCCAAGGCAGGATTTTCTTTCTTCATCCACTCCAAAGTATTGGGCGCAAACCATGCAATCAATAGTAGACAAAGAATCGATAGGCAACCTGAGTACACTTCTCCAAAGACATTATGATAAAACATACCACGATAGCTGATATTCAAACTTTCAATGATACTATCTCCCAGAAAAACCAAGTACGGTTGAAATGATACAGGCAAGGAAATTCCATTTATACCAAACATTGCCTTATACATTACCAAAGCACCGTCTAAACTATCTGCTCTAAACAGAACCCAGGCAACGACAATTGCAATAAATGTAATAATTCTTCCCAAAATAACCGAAGCCATGCTGGATGATTCGGATTGCCAGTGAAATAGATTCTTCTTAATTACATGCCAACCATGATTAATCATCAAATAAACGCCGTGTAATCCTCCCCATATTACAAACGTCCACCCAGCACCATGCCATAGTCCACCCAACAGCATCGTAATCATAAGGTTTAAATAACGTCTAACAGAGCCTTTTCTATTCCCACCCAGAGAAATATAAAGATAATCACGCAAAAACTGTGACAAAGTAATGTGCCATCTGCGCCAAAATTCAATAATATTATGTGCTTTATATGGCGAAAAAAAGTTAACCGGTAAAATAATCCCAAACATTCTGGCCAAACCAATTGCCATGTCCGAGTAAGCAGAAAAGTCGAAATACAATTGTAAACTATAGGCCATCGCTCCCCCCCATGCCTCAAAAAATGTTAATGCAACACCTTGTTCAGCGACATCAAATACAGGCGTTGCATAAACAGCGATTCCATCAGCAAAAACCACTTTCTTAAACAAACCCATGAAAAATATGGTCAGTCCTATTGCTACATCCCTAGAATTAAGACCCCCTATCATGTTTTGCATGAATTGGGGTAACATATCCTTATGATGCACTATTGGTCCAGCAATCAATTGAGGAAAAAAAGTTACAAACAAGCAGTAATGAAGAAAACCATGCTCTTGAACTTTTCCCTGATATGAATCTACCAAGTAAGCAATTTGCTGAAAGGTAAAAAATGAAATAGCTAAAGGGAGGACTATTTTTTCAAGAACGATATTACCTGAAAACAATGGGTTAATATTATCCACCAAAAAGTTCGCATATTTATAATAAGCGATTACTGACAAATTAATACAAATGCCAATTATCAATACAGATTTATTTGGCTTGGATGCTAGTAATAACCCTATGATATAGTTCAGAAGTATTGAAGAAATAAGTAACAATAAATATGCTGGATTCCACCAAGCATAAAAAAACAGCGATGCAAAAACCAACCAACTAACAGCACCTCTTTCCTCTCCCAACCTGCCAATCAAGTAAAAACCTAGTAACGTAACAGGTAGGAATACGAAAATAAAAAAGTATGAATTAAAAAGCAAGGTAGTCTCTTATTTCAATGCGTTATGTCAGACCACTGCAATAAGTAGTCCGTTTCCAAATCTCGCACAAAGCGCTTTCCAATAACATCATTGATATACTTTGGATGAATTCCTCCTTCTGGACGTAATAAAGTCAAATGCTCTCTTGTAATCACATCACCCTTTTTTACATCTTTGGCTAAAACAATACTGCGTCGCACTACCTGCCTCACTTGTAATTCCTCTTCAGTTGGAGCTTTAGCGCCATTCCCCAAACTTCTTTCCACAGCACGTATGTCTTTTATCATTTGAGCCAATTCATGAGGCTCAAGTGAAGCCTGATGATCAGGGCCAGGCAGTTGTTTATCCAAAGTAAAGTGCTTTTCAATTACAGTTGCTCCCATTGCAACAGCTACAGGAGCAATCAAAATCCCGGCAGTATGATCAGAATATCCCACAGGGAGACCAAACTCATCCGCCATAGTCTGCATGGCTCTTAAATTTACACTATCAAGTGGTGCAGGATAATTAGATGTACAATGGAGAATGGTCAATATCTCTTGCAGTGGCGCAGAAAAGCCATGCGTATCACGACACGCCTTCACCCAGGTTATCGCCTCGTTCACTTCATCCAAATCTGCCATGCCTGTAGAAAGAATAATCGGCCTATTCTTTTGTGCAACGAACTCGATATAAGGCTTATTAGTCAATTCGCCAGATGGAACCTTCAAACGTTGCATCCCCAACTCAAGCAGCATATCTATGGATGCTTCATCAAAACCAGTGGATAAAAACTCGATGCCTTTCGTTTTACAATAGTCAGCCAAACGAGTATGAGCTTCATCAGATAGCTCCAATTTCTTCAACATCTCATATTGATCGCCATCACCTGTTGTTGTTTTCTGATATTCTGCCTTCTCCGCACCTTTCTGCACCAAAGATTCAGCTTTAAATGTCTGAAATTTTACTGCATCAGCGCCCGACTCAACCGCTTCCTCAACAAGCTGGAATGCCATTTCCTCAGAGCCATTATGATTGACACCAGCTTCAGCAATGACATAACAACTCATTTCTTATTACTCCGTCTATTCGCTATAGTTTCAGCCACAAGCCAATCAAAAGGTGTATCAATATCAAGTGATTCTTCTACAGAGTCTATCAACAAGGCTCTGGTATTTTGTGAATAAAAAGACCTTCTTGTTTGCAATGTTTCTATAGATGCCAAATAGATAGCACCATTTAATTGATAAACTTCCGGCAAATCTTGAGAACGCAATTCAATATCGTAACTGCTATCAAAAGGATATAAAATCCCGTCATTTATTTGTTTACACCAGTAAGGATGTGTTCTTGCAGCACTCACTGAAACCACACTATCACCACCAAAAGTTTTGAATATTTCAATTGCTTTTTTAACTGTCTCATGTGTTCTGAATGGAGATGTTGGTTGTAAAAGCATTACAGCATCAACAGGTTCACCTTTACTTTTATAAAAATTAATAACCTCTTCAACAGCACTTATCACATTAGATTCATCTGTAGCATTTTTTGATGCTCTTAAAAAAGGTACTTCTGCTCCACTATTTCTGGCAATTTCTGCAACTTGAGGTGTATCTGTCGAAACAACTATATGAGAGAAACTTACTTTCTGGGCTGTTTCAATACTCCAAACTAGTAAAGGTTTACCTTTTAGATCCTTAATATTTTTTTTGGGGATACGTTTTGAACCTGCTCTTGCAGGTATTACAGCTATAATATTCAAATAACTCTACCTTCAAAATTTTTTTAGAGTAATTTTCTGATTACACCTAAAACAATATCTGTAGCAGTTCCAATTTCGGGATACTCCAAATTTGCCAGGTCAGGTTCATATTCCTTTAGTAAAAATTTCTCTGCGGATTCCAAATCCTTAACATCAACAGCCAACCTCAATTTAGCATAAGGAGGATAATCTCCTGCATTAATAGTAATAACTGTCTTATTCATTAGAGCCGCCTGCAACCCAATAGTAGATGTTTCCATCATAAATATATCACTTAAGTGGAGGCAGACTTCAACCGGTATATCATCAACTAACATACCATACTCGCCAATCTCGATATTTATTGGGTCACTTGGATGGGGTCTTATCAAATATTTATATCCGTAATGTTGACCACAAAATTTTTCCAAGAATTGAACAACTTTTTCTGTTTTGATGAAGTCTTTACCGATCAATGACTTCTGACCTGTTGCACAGATCCATGTAATTATCTTTGTATCCGAAGAACAGCAAATCTCCTTTTTTATTTTTATAGCCGCTTCCTTAAATCTCTTGTTTCCCAAAGAATCAAAAGCGGGATTCCCTGTAACAAAAACGGCATTTTCCTCCGGAAATCCTTTTTTCCTCAGAAAATCTTCAACATACGGAGAAATAACTGTAATATTTTCAGCATAGTTCTTATCGCATATGTAAGCAGACTCATGCTGTAAAAAAAGGTCTGATACCGCAAGAGTCGGGATTGACAAAGATCTTGCAGCCTGGATAAGTGCCAGTTCCGAACGGGGGCTTGTCGATGTAATAACAAGGTCCTGTGGATTGTTTTTTAAAAAATTAATAAATGTTTTTTCGGGAAGAAAGCTTTTTCTACCTCTTTGTCGATACAAAAGTAAACCTTTCTCCTCTCCAAACTCAACTATTAACTCTTTAATTCCTATCGCGTAATAGGCAATAGTCTCTTCATCCTTTATATCTGGATGTTCAGACTGGGGCTTTATCTGTTTAACTCTATCAATCCATACTTGATCATCTTTTGTCAAAAGACGGTCATAACCAAATACAGGTACCCCGGCTTTCTCAAACATCGAACGAGCTGTAGTAAAACCTATAACTGTTAAGTTAATCGAATCAAGTTCATGCAGCTTTTTGGCCACAGGAATTAATGATTGAGCATGTCCACCGCCATAGCATGCAAGTAAAATATTTTTTATCTTCATACTACTTGTTTAGGATTGAAGAAGATAATGTCTGTATTTCCCATAAAATCATTCGCTGCTATACCGACCGTTTTTACATCCGATAATGGCAATGTATCACCATGAAAAGCATAGTACCAAATACCTTCTTCAGAAGAGAAATCCAAATTATCATGCAGGAATCTGTTAGATTTGGTTTGTATTGCTAAATAAGGTTGGGGACCAAATACTTTCCCTTTTACAGTTTTGATCTCTATATAGGGGACATCTTTACCTTTTTCTTCTGGATGAAAGATGACCTGAAGTTTTAATTTATCTAACACTTGAAACTCTTCGTTAACATGATATCTGAAAGCTTCAACTGCTTGCGAGAACCTGAATTTCGCATCAGGAAATTTTTCTTTAGCTTTTGTCAGCATACCCTGTACGCTTTTGATTTCAGCGTCCATATTTCTCCAGTCATGGCTACATAACCCTAGTAGCACATCTTTTCCTTTTTGGGCCTGACTGAAAGCCTTATCCATTTCATTTTGAGACATATTCCCAATTCTGTTCCTGAGATTTAGAGCTCGTCCAATTAATCTTCGGCATGAACCAGGAATTTGATAATCATCATGACTTGGATGATACACACTCCAATCTGAAGGCGCCTTTCTCCAATTTCCTGAACGCCCGTTCTTGAAATCTATGGAATTATCAATGTCACTCGTATCCTCTGTCGCCATATTTGAAATGTCAAATGGAATAAATTGCTCCAGAAACCAATGACTATCAGGTCGTTCAGCCTGAAATCCAGCCCGAAAACATGAGGGAAAAAACTTTCTTTCAATGATCCTTCTTGATAGGATTTGGTATATTTCATCTGAGCGAAAATAGTGAGTTGCACAGCGATGAGCTTCCCTATAAGTTGACATTGGATGGAAGTGCCATTGAATCGTATCTCTCGACCAAGGCTGACTTTCTACTAGAGCTGTATAATAGTCATGAATATTATGAAACCCGATGTCTCGCTTCCTTGGATTTATATTAAAACCAACATGATCTAAACAAAACCAGTTAAAAACCCATCCTCCACCATAACTGTCAACCAAGCTATTTCGATATTCCTGAGATATAATTTTATCCAGCATTTCCCCAATCTGATCCCAGGAACCAAGGGTAGAAACACGATGAGATGATAATGCTTCCCGGATCAATTGGGTTGAATCCCCTAAATCTATCTCCCCCTTTTGTATTTTCCTTAAATTAGCCAAGGTTGGTTCAATATGTTCAATACCAAATATTTCCCTTAAGCGTTCAAATTTAGCCTCAACAGATTCATACAGAGGCCCTTCAGTATCAACCGCATGGACAATATGGACACAGCCAGTCATATTTTTTCCTTATCTAAAAATCGTTCAGGGAAAACTATTTTCATTTCATGCATATATGGATCAGTTCGATACCCTTGCGAACCTTTACCTTCACGTAACCATTTTTTAAATCGTCCATTCAAAAAATCTTCATTTATATAACTATATATCTGCATCCATTCTTCTTCAGTTGGAAATAATTCTGAACTTTCGTACCCTAACTCAGTGAGATAAGGTTGTGAAATCATTTCGGTAAAAATCACCTCCGAGTGAGTTAGATACTCTTTCCATCTGGATTTACCATCTGGCAACCCCTTGTATTTAATGCCATAAGACGTGTTTGACGCCCAATCTTCACCCTCTGTATGTAATTGACGAGCATCGACCATTGAGTCTTCATAGTCCAGTTCAAGAAACTCACATATTTCTTTTGCATAGCCAACAGGTTTTTTTGCAATTTCTTCTGCTTTAACCACCATCACCCGCTCGGAATATTTTTCTTTTAATTCGGTCAGTGTTTCTACTGCACTACGAAAATTAAATGCTGCATCAAGAAATGTATTTCCTGGCTCAAATGTCATATTTTTATATGATGCAACTACATCACGTGGATCACGAAATATATGTATAACCTTACCGTTAGGAAACATATCTAGAAAATAGGGAATATCAGCCCATTGTACAGCTAGTTTCTCTACCCAACGTATGTCATAATCATGTTCAATATGAAGCAAATCGCGCATCAAAATGTCGTAAATTCTGGCATAGGTAATCTGTTCTTTCTTGGTTTCCAGCTTGGTGATTACCCTCCTCGCATCAAGCTCTAACCCCCACCTCACTTTTACCCGTTTTTGAGTATCCGCTACCAATTGACAATAATTGTCTTTTTCTCTGACATCACCATACTTTCCCAAACAGAAACGAAGAAATTTTATTGTCGAAGAAGCAGCTTTAAGTTTCGAATGAGCTCCCAATAATGCTGATAAAAAAGTTGTCCCCGAACGATATACTCCTGAGATCATCACTGGTTTTGCATCTTCAACAATCCCATAATCAACACTATGCTTCATTTTGTATTATTTATCTCTTTGTAGGTTTTTGAATAGCTATCGCTGATTATCGGAAAAGCCCCATAGGTTTCGCCTCGAATTAAAACAATAAAATATTCGTAGAACTTCTCAGGTAAATCATCACAATACCTAAAGGCAGCAAAATCTCCACGTCGAGGAAAAAAATACGCCTTCTCTATCTTATGTCCCTGCTTTTCCAATGATTGAATAAGTAACTGAGTGTTGGTAAAAAAGTTAGGATGATTTTTTTTTCTTGCTCCAACTTCTGCATTATAAGCTTCAATATCATCCTGGAAATAATAATCATTCTTTCCTGTAATATAAATTCGTGCTCCCGGTTTGGTAACCCGCAGAAATTCAGCTATTGCTTGTTCTTGAAATGTGGCATCAAAAACGGCTATACATGTGAGATTATCAAAGCTTTCATCTGGGAATGGAAGCTCTTCCGCTGGGGCCTCTAGTAATGTTTGAATTTTTTCATCACCATCCCATGTTTCACGTGCCGCATCGATCATTGCCTTAGAAATATCAACGGCACTAATTGACAATCCGAATCTCTTATATATCGGAAACATTCGTCCCCATGCGCATCCAACTTCTAGTATATTACCTACATTAAAGCTATGAGTATTAAAAACACTCTCATAGACACTGTCATCTTCAGTTATACTATCACCTGCTATGACCTTACTCTTACTCCCACCCGAACTAGCTTCCTGAACTCTTAACTTCCAGTAATCTAGATACTGCTCATTCCAATAAGCCTTTCTTGGATCATCATCTTTCATATTTAACCATCTCTTTAAATATATTAGTTGTTTTCTTTCCAGATTGGATATTTTAATTCCCATTTACCATATTTCTTTTCCCAAAGATGTGGGGATCTGAATTTTTCGATTGCATCATGATAATCCTGCAAAGTAATATCCATATATTGGCAACAATCTTCGATATATTGTTGTGGAAACTCACCATCAAACCTTTTAACAAGAGCAGCCCCCTCATCTCTTGTAATGTCTCCATTGCGAATTTCTTGAGCAGAATCATAGGTTGCCCGACCGATACCAAACTTAATCGTAGTTGTGTGATAATGAAGCCAGTCAATTTTATCGTCTAAAGAACTATACTTACTAAAGCTTCCCTCTGTGCGATGGTCATTTGGCATAAAATCAGTATTTTCAACTGAATAATAATACGTTTCTTGAGGATGCCACTTAACATAATAACCAAGGTAATGCACTTCCGTGCCAGTTTTCTCAATGTCATAAGGACTGACCGGGAAATAAGCCTCCAGGTCAGAAAGCTTAAAGCCAAAGCCATCGATCAAATCTTTAGCTGGGACCCCTCCTAATACCAAATCCTGGATACTTAATTCAGCGCTATAGTATTTTGGATCACGAGTCGGCTTTTCATTATCTTCAATTGCATTACCGTATTCCGCTTCATTCTCACCAAAAATGACCAATGGAATATCCAACAAAACAGATAACCTAGGTGCCAGATTCTTTTGTCCCAGGATAAAAGGTTGAAAAGGGTGGCCCAAGTTTAAGAATGCACTTCTCGTCAAGAATCTATGAAGTTTTTTATTTTGATTATAAGTGTAATTTGCAAACCCTGAATTTAACCATGCCTCAAAATTTCTTCTGCCTATATCGGTATAAAGAGCAGGTGGCCAAGTAATCAATATAGGGTTCATATTGTATTTGTATTTCAGCATATGTGCTGCTTGAACACTATCTTTTCCACCACTACCTGGTACAACAACATCGTAACGGCCATCATGGCGGCGAAATCTGTTACAAAGTTCCACCAGCTCTTTATGTCGTTCATCCCAGTCTATTTGCTTTTTCTTTTCGGCGTATCTACAAGCTTCACAAACCCCTTCCTCATCAAAAGCAAGTGTTCGTTTTTTTTCTCCTTGTTTCTGCTTGAACTCTACTGTTGAGGAAGGCCTCTGGTTATTCATGGTACATTTTTTACAGAACTTAACCTCTAAAGGTAATCCATATTTACCAAACTGCTCACTCATAACTTCCCCTACAATCCTACAAAATTTTCAAACAATGCAATACCTGCTTCACGACTCTTTTCAGGATGAAACTGAACACCAAATATATGCCCCATATGTATCGCTGATACAAACTGATGCTCGGCATATTCTGTTAACGCTGATATATCTGTATAGTTCACCATCTCATATGAATGCATAAAATAAAATTGTTCATTATCCAGACCTTTTAATAGTTGATTAGGTTTAATAACATCAATACTATTAAACCCCATATGAGGAACAGCTGCATCGACCAACATCGGCTTGACTTCCGCATGAACGACTCCCAACCCCTTTGTTTTCCCATACTCAAAACCAAGCAATGCCAAAATTTGCATACCTAAACAGATACCTAGGGTTGGAAGACTATGCATTACCTCTTCTAACGGAGAAATAAAACCACCCTTTTCCAGTTCTTGCATTGCATCTTTGAAACTTCCAACACCTGGAAGAATGAGTTTATCAACCTTTGAAAAATCATTAACCTCATTCAGAACCAAAACCTGACCACCCGCCTTTTCTACAGCCTTTTTGATACTATGTATATTGCCTGCCACACCATAATTGACAATTCCTATTACATCACTCATTCCGACACCTCAATGCCATTTTCCCTCAAACTCTCTTTCAAGTCTGTTACAGTCAATCTGTCATAGTGAAACAGACTGGCGATGGCCACGCCGCTTGGACTAACCTCTTTAATTAGCGTTTTAATATCTTCAATTGACCCTGCACCACTAGCCACTACGACAGGAATATTAACCGACTCAACAACTTGTTTTGCCAAATCTATATCAAATCCTCGCTGTCTTCCATCGGTATCTACAGATTGTAAAAGAATCTCACCAGCGCCTCGTTGTTCAATTTCTTTAGCCCATTCAACAACATCCTTGCCGCTCTGAATACGACCACAGTCCGTATAGCATTCCCAGTGATTATCCCAGCGTTTGGCTTCGATATTTACAACTACCGCCTGATTACCAAAGGTTTTGGCAGCCTGATTAATTAAGTTAGCATCATCTTGTACAGCATAAGTATTTACAACAACCTTATCCGCCCCCCGATGAAACAAGTTGGAAAAGTCATCAATTGACCTTACCCCACCACCTACAGCCAAAGGAATGAACAGTTCATTTGCGACATTCTCTACTTCGTCAAACAGCACCTCTCGCTGGTATAGAGAAGCAACGATATCAATGTAATATACCTCATCTGCCCCTTGCTTATAATATTTTCTTGCCAAATCAGAAGGAACACCTATTTTCCTAAGTCCTTCAAAATGAACTGGCTTAACAACAAATGGCGGTTTAACATCCAGCTTAACAATTATTCTCGTAGTCATCCAAACTCTCTCACTAAATCTAATATATTTTCTAACATAAGCAATTTACATCAACAATCTTGAGCATTTTTAGAAAAAAATTCATATTCCTTGAAAAAGAACAATAAAAACAAAACCAACGGTGGAAATAACATGGTTAAAGTTGAATAACCAAACATCCCACCTCCACAAGCTATCACTATACCAACAAAAAATGGTCTATTCCGGTTTATTTTCTGATAAAGAATCAAAAACAATACTCCTAATAAAAATAGTAGTAAAAACAAAACTTCATAGGGTAATATTAGCAATATTGAACCCATTCCATGCCTTAACATAGGTAAAAAACCGCCGAAGTAGCTTAAATTTTTATCTATAAATATCACACACCAAGGAAAAAACAAAAACAGAAAAAAAGCCAATACACCTGCCATTTTAGGCAATAAATTTTTATTATCATTTCTTCTTAAAATAGTTATTAAAATATCTAACAGAATAAATAAAAACATAACAAAAATAACCATAAATGTTCCGCTAGATACAGATGAGAACCACAGCGCAGATACTATAATAATCGATAATTTTATTGTTGATACTTCTATATTTTCAACCCAATAAACATATAAAAGCAAAACTAATGACATGGCAAAATGCGCAAAAATGATTCGTCCATTCATAAATAACGATAAACCAATAAAAAAAACAAGCAATATTAAACGGACAGCATTAGAAGTCTTTTTGCTTAACGTTTCATAAACTTTAGTCAATACCAGAGCAGTCCCTAGTATTAATAAGGAACATACTATACTAAATACATAATCATGCTCTAATAAAAAAGTATCTGCCAACCAATAAACAGGATAAACTAGAAGATACCTCAAAAAATGAAACCTCAAAAAATGAGCATTTCCAGTATTCTTCCATTCAGCATCTTCAAATCCTTTATCCTCCCAAATATCAAAAATTGTTGCATGTAAATTATAAATATATTCAACCTGACTCCACAAATGAAACTCAATCATGCCCAATAGAGCCATCAAAATATATACACAACTTACTAACAATATAAAATTACTCAAAACAAAACCCTTTATTAATTAACAAAAGATTATTCAATACCAAAAAAAATATTACGTTGTGTTAGCTGTCCACATGAATTTTGTCGTTGGGCATACAAGGGAAGTGAACCAATTTAATACAACTAGACTTTTGCTACCGACTTAAAACAGTATCTTTTTATTAACAGAATAATCACAGGAAAACACATAATAATCAGTAATGCAATTATATCTAATCCTTCTAAAAAATTAATTTTCATAACTAATCTAGATATTAGAAACGTGCTAACAAAAAATACAAATGGAATTACAAACAAATAAAAAAATGATAACTTAGCTCTAATAGCAAGAAGTAATGACATACTTACAACTGTATATCCAATCAAAACCGCACTAACAATCCCCAAAAGACCAAAATTCTCTTGCGCCCACCAACAAACAGGAACCAACAACACAAAACCGATCCCTCCCACCTGCATAGGGAACTTCGTGTTTTTCTGTGCATTAAATGCAGCCACACTCATAGCGATAACCGCCTGAAAAGGTAAAATAATTATCCCTATTTTCAATAACATTGATATAGCTGATATTTTTTCTGCCGGAATACTATCGCCCCAGCCATACACCACGTTCACAAAAGTTTCTGGTGATGCAATAATAGGCCCCATAATCGCCATAGCCATCAAAAGCGACCAAAATAGACCTTCTTTCAATACCCGGTCAAATCCTTCAATATCATTTTTTGCATACTTTTCAGATAATTTCGGAAATAATACCACCGACAAAACCGTAATCACCACCCCTAAAGGAAACTCCACCAAGCGCCATGCGTAATTCATCATGGCAACCCCACCTTCACCTGAAAAAGATGCAAACGCCCGGGCAACAACGGGGAAAAGTGATAATACCCCCACGCCTAGAACCGCTTGAACGTAACGATATAAAAGCTCTTTTCCTATATATGGCTTTGTAAAACAATCTGAAAGACCTATAGAATTTCTCATTACCCAAAGTTGAGAAGCATACCGAAACGCTCCACCAATAAAAATAAAATAAACCAAGTCATTCAAATTATTTGCCTTTACAAAAAACAATAATCCAAGGACGATGCAAGAGTTAAACAAAAAAGTTCCTATAGCAGGCATAAAAAATTTTTCTTGTGATTGTAAATAAGAAGTACTTACACCTGCCAAAACAGTTAACGGAACCACCCAAATAACTTTAGATAATATCTTTTGTGCTAACAAATTAACCTGCCCATGTAAGCCTGGAGCAAAAACATCTACCAATACATTTGGAATAAATCCAATTAATAGAGAAATTAATGAAAACGACAACAATATAACCAAAGATACTTGCACGAATAGAACTTTAGATTTTTTTTCTGATAGATTTTTAAATTCAGGAATAAGTGCAGCAGAAAGACCTCCAGCAACAAGAATATTCACCATAACATCAGGTACTGTTAGCGCCAACACAGCAACATCTGCTTTGACTGAAACGCCATATCTAGCAGCAATAACTGCTTCACGGACAAACCCCATTATTCGTCCCAGAAGTACTCCAGAGGCTACCATGATACTGAATACAATTACTTTTCTATCATTATTCATTTAATATAATTTAGGGTTAATTAAGGGACCAGATATATTTTTTGTTGTGCTGGTGTTTAATTGCATTAAAAAGGACAGCGACAATTGTCAAGATAGTTGTCCCTTTTAGCTATGCTGCTTTCTCACTAATTTCCAGCTCTTCCGCGTCTGATTTATCCGGATTTAACCAGACTGCCCTTACCGGCTCCCAGTTTCGTGTAGTACCTTGGCTCCAGCGCTCTGGATGGCGTTGTCTGGCGGCTTCATAGACGGCTTTCCGTTTGGCCAACAGGCTGTTTTCTTCACCGCTGTGGCGTTGTGCGGGCGTGACGAAGCGTATGCCACTGTGACGATGTGCTTCGTTATACCAAGATACAAATTCACTGACCCATTGCCGGGCATCCTCCAGATTCTCAAAGGGTTTCGACGGATAGGCCGGAGTGTATTTCATCGTACCAAACAAGCTTTCTGAATAAGGATTGTCATTGCTC
>Ga0256833_1001012_pt1 | contig 21205 bp, 24 predicted proteins | sample 356284metaG_FD_190535 | JGI IMG/M metagenome (GOLD analysis project Ga0256833, IMG submission 190535) | Hydrothermal vent microbial communities from Mid Atlantic Ridge, Atlantic Ocean - 356-284 | ecosystem: Environmental > Aquatic > Marine > Hydrothermal vents | place: Atlantic Ocean: Mid... | reverse complement strand
TGCAAGGGGTGATGCGTCTGAATACTCAGATGTAGATGTGGCACTCAAGGGTAGAGGAGTGCTACGTACAAAGCTCTCACAAGCACGCTTTTCGATAGAAGAATCTAACATTCCTTATAAAGTAGACTTGGTTAACCTTTCTCAGGCTCCTTACTTAGAAAATATAGTTAAAAATGAGGGTGTAGTGTGGCATTAGAGAAAAAATTGGCAGACTTTTCAAATGCACTTACCCGCCTGAGTGAAGCACATGACAAAACCTTGGAACATAAGGCAGATGATGAGTATTCGTTTTTTAGAGACTCTACCATACAACGTTTTGAATTTACTTTAGAGATAACATGGAAAAGTATCAAAACTTTTTTACTAGAGTACGATGGTGTAGAATGTCGTTCTCCAAAGGCGTGCATGAGAGAGTTTTTTAGCACAGGGTACATAGACCAAAAGGATGTTTCAAACCTTTTAGCCATGATAGATGACAGGAACCTTGCAACACATACCTACCATGAAGCACTAGCTGATGAAATATTTGGGCATATGAAAGCCTATCTTGAGATATTTAGAGAAATATATGAGATTCTGCACAAGCATATAAACCAATAACCATAGAGAAATGATATAGTCATTTACCTTTCTACACTACAATAATCCCAAAGGATTTTAAATGAATAAACAAAACTTTATAACACTGACACTTATTATCTCTGGATTGGCGTTTAATCCTGCTGTGGCAGAGGTGAGGGCAGATATGGAATCTGCCCCTACGCAGACACAAAAACAAAACCGTACTTCTGTGGTATCAGGCATCTCGACTGTGTTGTACAACAAAGGGCTCGATGAAGATGTGGCAGAGGAGCTGGCAGACAATCTTGTAGAGGGTGAAGATGAGATGTATCTTTCTTTATTGCTTCAAACACTCGATGCACAAAACATCGTAAGCCGTGAGGATGTGTTGGGATACTTGGGTCATGTTGCTTTGCATCGAAAAAAGATAGATTTGAAAAAGTATGATGATCTTGTGGGGATGGTTGCCCAGATACAAAAAAAGGCTTTGGATAAGCAGACACTAGAAGCACTTGGCTATATAGCCAAAGTCAATAAACAGTTATTTGCATAAATAGCGTAGGGGTTCCCTTGTGGGTACCCTTTAATTCCTCTATCCTATTAATATCCAATTAACAAATCTTTTGTAGACTATATTACTTTAATACAAAAAGGATTAACAATGATTAAAAAAATAACATTCGCTTCGGTGACTACGCTGGCTTTACTGGTTTTACCTGCACAAGCAGAAGGTATGAAATGTCAAGCTGGTAAATGTGGCGCAGGAATGATGGGTAAGGCAAAGCAGGATAATCAGATGATGCAGAAGAAAAAAATGCATAAAATGAAGAAGGGTTCTCCTTTTCTTATCAAGCATGGCTTGCCTCATCTTACTACAATGATAAAGCAAAACTGGGATGATGTAAAGCTAGCACTCACTGATGAGCAAAAAACGAAGTTGCTTACAGTACGTAAAGAGACTATGGGTGCAGTGATGAAGCTGAAACCAGAAGTGACAGCCTTAAGACAAGAGATAATTCAAGCAAGTAAAGCAGGTACCAAAGCAGCAGATCTCAAAGAAAAAGTAGAGAAACTTGCAGACTTAGAGGCTGAAGCAACGATGGTACATCTAAACTGCCTTGATAACTCAACGAAGATACTTGATGAAAAACAACTAGCGTATCTTATGGAAAAAGGAAAAGAACAAAAGATGATGAAAAAAATGAAGATGAAAGGCATGAAGTGTGCATCGGGTAAGTGTGGTGGTCAAAAGTAGTATTTGACTTCTTAAAAGAGATATGAGAGTATTACTCTTCCATATCTCCACCTACATAATAAAACTCATCAAGACCTTCTAAAAAACTCATAAGTAAGTCATTTGAGCAGGACTTAAAGTTTTTATGTCCCTCTTTCCTAAAGAGTGATTTGAGCTGTTGCTTACTCAGCGTTATATCTGCCAATCCAAAAATAATTTCTATCTCAGCCTCTTTAAGCTCTAGGGCAATGCGTAGTTTTTTGAGTATGAGGTTATTGGTGAGTTCTACAGCTTCATCATCATTTCTGTTTTTAGGGCTTTCTCCTCGTTTGAGTGTGACAAGACCATCTAGAAAAATGCCTAACTCCTCATAGCTGCATTGAAGAAAACCTTTGTCCATACGCCGCTTAAGTAAAGCCTCTAAATGTGCAGGTTCCATGGTATATCCTTCAAACTTGTATGTTTTCAGGATATCTTCTGTAGTGAGGCTAAGTGCTTTTTGTATACGGTAGAGTATCTCATTGGTTGTGAGTGTCATATTACTTTTTACTAGCCTCATCTACTATCTCAGCTAGGGCAATAGCAGCTTTGTTGATAATGCCTAGACAAGTTTTATCTTTGATATTATGTTTGAGAGACCAGTATTCTGGGTTGGTATAGGTAAAAGAGGTGACACCTTCATAGGTGGTATTAACCAAAATACGAAGAGGTAAATCGAGCCCCATAGATGGGTTACAATCCATAAGTATCGTACCCATTCTAGGATTACCAAATACCACGACGGTCTCTGGTTTAAGGTTCATCTTTACTGCTGCTGCATTGGCTTTATGGTCTATGGTTTCAAAAAGGGTAAGTCCTTTTTGTTTGATCACATTCTGGAGTTTTTTAACAGACTGGGCTTGTGTATATGGAGAGGTGACTGTTTTTAAAAATGTACCTTTTTTATTGCCATCACAAGCGATTAAACCAAATACAATAAACATGGAAAGTAGTACATTTTTCATCAAAAAACCTTTGTTATACATTAAATCTAAAGTGCATGACATCACCATCTTGGACGATGTACTCTTTGCCTTCAAGTCTGTTTTTACCTGCCTCTTTGGCACCTTGTTCTCCACCGAACTCTACGAAATCTTCATAGCTAATGACTTCTGCACGGATGAATCCTTTTTCAAAGTCATTGTGTATGACTGCTGCGGCTTTGGGTGCAGTGGTACCTTGACGTATGGTCCATGCACGTACCTCTTTGACACCTGCGGTAAAGTACGATTGTAAACCAAGTTTTGCAAACCCTTTATGGATGATTTGCTCTAGTCCTGACTCTGTGACCCCAAGGTCTACAAGCATCTCATCGCGTTCTTCATCATCGAAGTCTACCATATCTTCTTCCACTTTGGCACAAAGTTTGATCACTTCTGAGCCACGCTCATTAGCATAAGCTTTAAGTTTTTGTACAAATTCGCTGTCATCTGTAAGCCCATCTTCATCTACATTGGCACCATAGATGATAGGTTTTGAGGTGAGTAGACGCAGGTCTTTATTTATTGCCAAAAATCCATCTGATTCTAAATCTTCAAAGGTAGAAACAGGGGCACCATCTTCTATATGTGCCAGTAGTGCTTCTGCGACTTCTAGTTGTTCTTTGGCACCTTTGTCATTGCCTTTTGCTTTTTTCTTGAGCATCTCTATACGTTTGAGTACCGCGTCAATATCTGCAAAAAGTAACTCTTGTTCGATAATCTCTACATCACGTATAGGGTCGATACTACCTTCTGTGTGTACAATGTTTGGGTCTTCAAAACATCTAACGATATGGAGTATCACTTCAGTTTCACGGATATTTCCTAGAAATTTGTTTCCTAGACCTTCTCCTTTACTAGCGCCTGCAACAAGCCCTGCAATATCGACGAAGTCAAGTGTGGAGTATTGTATCTTTTCAGGATTCACTATTTTTGCAAGTGCATCTAATCTTTTATCTGGTACAGGTACTACGGCTTTGTTTGGCTCTATAGTACAGAATGGATAGTTGGCACTCTCTGCATTTTGTGCTTTAGTGAGTGCGTTAAATGTGGTAGATTTCCCTACATTTGGTAGTCCAACAAGTCCGATGCCTAGTCCCATATTGTTTCCTTAGTGTTTAATGTTGTGATTTTATCCAAATTATGGTTTTATGTGGTTTACATTAATTGGGTACAATTATCCCAAAATATGCATTAGAAATCATTCATCTTCTGCAAAGCATTAGCACATGGGTATTCACAAAGAACCATCGATTAACCTTTGGGTTAAACTCAAATTCTTTGTAAACACCCATGCACTAAGCCTTTACAGAATTTAAACGATTCTAATGCATAATTTGGGATTATTTTATGATTAGAACATTTTTTATTTTTATGATTATTTTTATTTTGGCTTGGTTAAGTATAGATTACTTTAATCTCACTTTGCCTACGCTAGATGTATCCAAAAAAGAAGCCACAAAAGAGATACATCATATCACCTTTAGGCATCAATCTAATATCAAGGACAAAAGTGAAAGTGTCACGATACCAAAAGAGACGAGAAAAAATAGAGATACACTAGATATGCTTTTAAAAGAGAACAAGTTTTATGATGCGCTAAGCTGGTATCTTGAGCATGGCACTCAAAAAGAGAGAGTGCGTATAGAAGAGTATCTTGATATGTTGGCACAAAAAGATGCTCCTCTGGCATTGGAGTATATGAATATTTTTTTAGAGAATGAGCCTCAAAGCAGTGTATGGAAATCGATGATAACAACCTATATAAAAGAGGGGGAGTTTTCAAAAGCTATAGCACTTATTATGCAGGAAAAAGAAAATTATGTATCTGAGAGTGAAGATAAACGTCTAAACGCACAGTTACGTGATACAGCAATAAAACAGATTGATACACTTTTAAAAAGGGAAGAGTATGGAAAACTTATCACATTTTTAGAAGAGATGATTGCTTATGATGATAGTGATAATTTTTATACCTATCGCTTGGCAAAACTCTATATGCATTTAGATAAAACACAAGAGGCTGCTCCTTTGCTAGAAGGACTTAAATATGATGAAGTGTATGCACAAAATGTTAAAACCTTACTCAATGAAATAGATAATGATCAAAAAGAGTCATATGAATATGCCATACCATTGTTACGTTATGGAGACCATTATGTCGCCAATGTATTCTTAGATGGCACCTCTTTTTCTCTTATGCTTGATACGGGTGCAACTTTTATTTTTATTGATGAAGATAAGGCATCAATGCTTGAGGTTATCCGAGATGATTTGGTGCTAGAAACAGCAGGAAACAATGTCAATGCAAAGCTTTGTAATGCACATAGCATGAAAATAGGCAATTTGGAGTTGTCAAATATTGAAGTAACCACAGCACCATTTAAAAGAGATGGTATAGATGGCTTACTAGGAATGAATTTTTTCAAGCAGTTTACATTTTTTATCAATCAAGATGAAGATATGCTCTATTTAAATCCAAAAAAATAAAGAGACATTTAAAGAGGAAACAAATTGACAATGATCCGACCAGGATTCTTGACATCAAATATATTGACACGTACATTTTTTCTTAGTTTAATTGCAAATTTAATGCCATCTTGACCTAAATGTTTTAAGATATAGATATTTTTGACTATCTTATTGTCACTAAAGAGCTCATGTTGATCACTTAAAAGTGCAGAGAAAGCATTGTACCCATCTATAATACCCACGATACGCTTTTTACTGGGTTCATAGGTAAAGAGATATATCCCTGAAGTAGATGCTTTTTCTGAGGGGAAAATATCTTTTCCTTCATAGATATAACTGTCAAAAATGATACTTGTATAGTCACTGCTTTTTCCTATACGAATGGTTGCCATATCTAACTTATCGACAATGTCACCACCAGAAAAACTCTCCCTAGGTTGTGCTACTTTCGTATTGATAATTTCGTCTATACTATGATGACTAAGTTTAGAGATGACTTTTTTTATTTGCTTAGGCTTTTCTATTGTAGGCAAAGGAGGCAAATTTTTTATCGAGGGAGTCTTAGGCTTTTTTACTACAGAAGTTTGAGATTTTAATGTTGCAGTTACAGTTTTTTTCTTCTGGGGAACTTTTTTCTTTTGTGTGTGTACACTTTTTTCTTTTTTCTTATCCTTGCTGATTGCAACAGATACTGAGGTATTTGTGTCAGCTATAGGTTTGGAATCTACTGTTTTTATGGGCATATCTCTCCCTTGACAAGCATGAAAAACAAGCACTATCACTATAGAAATTAAAAATTTGATCTCTTTCATTTGTTTATATCCTTTCCCTTGATACAATTTTATTGTGGATACAAATTGACAATGATTCTAGCAGGGTTTTTCATGTCTAGTACAGTCATTTGAACTTTCTTTTTAAGCTGGATAACAAATTGAATACCATCATTGCCTAAATAGCGATCTATATAGATGTTTTTAATGAGTTCATTCCCCTTAAAAAGTTCACTTTGGTCTCCCAATAAAGCAGAAAAAGCACTATATCCTTGAAGGGTACCAACGATACGGTTTTTTTGAGGTTCATAAGAAAAATGATAGCTCCCTGACTCAGATGCTTCTACAGTTGATTCAGTGTTATATCCCTCCCATCGAAAGCTGTCAAACACAATTGACGTATAGTCTTCACTTTTTCCTATACGGATATTTGCCATATCTAAATTGGTCTGATTTGTATGTTTTCCTTGTGGGCGAGAATAGTGCATATTTCTATTTCGTATTCTATTACGTGACGTTTTGGAAGGAGAAGGCAATAGAGAGTCTATAATTGGTATATCAGAAAGAGGAATCAAAGGAATAGATTTCATAAGAGATTCCAGTTTTAAGGATGCAAGAGATGGTAGTGGTAATGGAATATCACTAAAAGATGTCTTTTTATCAAATATAAGTTTTCTGACATGACCTGTTTGTCTTCTCTTTTGTCTTGAATATTTCTCTTTTCTCTTTGTTGGCTTAGTTTGTTTGATAATATGAGGTATTTTGTTCGTTTTGGTACCAAGTCTCGATGCTTTCTTTTTTACTTTTCTAGGTTTGATTATAGGTTCTTTTTTGGGTTCAGGTAGAGTGATAGGTTCTTGTGTCTGACCTTGTTCCTCTATAGGTTTTTGGACAAGAGGTGCTTTTGTAGGCGTTGTCTCTTTTGGTTTGGCATCATTAGAAATACGTTTATAGGCTTTGATTTTTAAAAGAGGAAAATTATCTGAAGACTCTTTGGTGTCTGTTTTGGTAGGAATGTGTTCAGGTGGGAGAGAAAGCGCTTTTTCGTTACCACCTCTCTCCTCAAATAAAAATCCAGATAAAAATATAAATGATAGTATAGATAAAAATAAAATATATAGAGAATGCATTGTGATAGAACCTTATTTAGCTAATTTTTCAAGTAATTTTACCATAAGTCTCACACCCGCACCTGATGCACCATGAGGATTCTCTCCCCAAGCATGTTCTACAAAAGCAGGACCAGCAATATCAATATGTGCCCATTTGTCTGTATGTTTTTTGTCTATAAATTCAGAGAGAAATTGCCCAGCAGTAATCGCTCCACCATATCTGGTATTTGATATATTACAGATATCTGCTATCTCAGATTTGATAGTCTTTTTCAGGTAGGGGTTAAAGTCTAGTGCTGTTGCGAGTTCTCCAGCATTTTTGGCTTCTTTGACGACCATAGCTTTGACTTCGTCACTGTTGCCCATGACCCCTGAAGTATAATGACCTACACCAACCACACATGCTCCTGTGAGGGTAGCAAAGTCGAAGATATAGTCTGATCTTACCTCTTGTTGTGCATAGCAGAGTACATCTGCGAGTACCAAGCGACCCTCTGCATCGGTATTGCGTACTTCGATAGTTTTACCATTTTTGGCTACGAGTACATCATCTGGTTTATAGGCATCTCCTCCTATCATATTCTCTACGGCACCGATGAATCCATGTACTTCTATGGGTAGATCCATTTCAGCAATAGCCTTCATAATACCCATCACCGCAGAACCGCCACTTTTGTCTGATTTCATGGTGACCATATAGTCCGCAGGTTTTAGGCTAAGCCCTCCTGAATCATAGGTAAGCCCTTTACCTACAAGGGTTACTTTCATTTTCGCTTTTTTAGGTTTATGTGTGAGGTGAATGACTCTAGGTGTATGACGGCTTGCACGCGCTACAGCCAAAAGTGTTTCCATCTTTTCTTTTTTAAGTTGTTTTGGTTTCAACACATGACATTTAAGACCTACATCTTCCGCCATACCTTCAGCAATACTTGCCATCACTTCTGGATAACAATCATCAGGTGTGGTATTTACGATGTCACGTGTAAAGTTGGTAGCATCTGCAATGATCTGTGCTTTATGCACTTGTACAGATGCTTTTTCTATATCAAGTGCCATACCATTATACTCATCTAATGAAATAGTGATATGTTTGATTTTACTCTCATTTTTTTGACTTTTATAGGTTTCGAAGGTATAGTCACCCAGTATAAAACCTTCTACCATAGCACGAAGCGAGTAGGTGCAGCCTTTATTGGTATAGGTAGAGACTTTAATATGTTTATAATTTTTACCAAGCAATGCCTTCATCGCACTAGCAGTTGCTGTACGTAGTGCAGTACTTTCTAAAGAACCAGCACCCACATACAGTCTATTCTCACCTATAAGCAAACATGTTTCATCTTGTCCACCCTCAAACCCTGCTTTTTTAAGCAGTTTTTTGTCTTGTACGAAATGGTGTTTGAAATCATTGTCTATGACAAGTATCAGTTCTAAATCTGCTTTTATTTCAGCTATTTTTGCGATAGTTAGTTCGAAGTTCATAGTATTAGTCCTTTGTGTTCTATTTAAATTGATTGCTTAGTATATCTTGTGCTTGTATCATATCTTTGTCCCCACGTCCAGAGAGGTTTACCAAAATGGTTTTGCCTTTGGTATCTTCAGGTTTCATCTTTTTAGGTACGCTATAGCATGAGAGCTCTCAAAGGCAGGGATAATACCTTCTGATTGCGAGAGCCATATAAAGGCATCTATTGCTTCATCATCGGTGATATGGTCATAGGTGACAATATCATTGTCTTTAAAAAAGGCATGCTCTGGCCCTATACCAGGATAGTCAAGACCTGCAGAGATAGAGTGGGCTTCTTGTATCTGTCCATCTTCATCTTGGAGTAGGTAGCTAAGTTGCCCATGCAGTACGCCTGGGCTTCCTTTCTCTAATGAGCAACCATGTTTGGAGTCTAATCCTAATCCACCAGCTTCTATTCCTATACACTCAACACTCTCATCACCCAAAAAGTGATTAAAAACGCCCAGTGCATTAGAACCACCACCGATACAAGCGATGACTTTATCAGGGAGACATCCCTCTACGATATCTAGTTGTGCTTTGGCTTCCCAACCAATGATGCTTTGGATATCACGTACCATCATAGGGTAAGGATGAGGGCCTGCGACTGTACCTATGAGATAGTAGGTATCACGTGCATGGGTTACCCAGTGTCGTATGGCATCGTTCATCGCGTCTTTGAGCGTTTTAGATCCAGACTCCACAGCATGTACTTTAGCCCCTAGGAGTTTCATACGAAAAACATTGAGCTCTTGACGTGCTACATCTTTTGCACCCATAAAAACCTCACACTCTAGCCCAAAGAGTGCCGCAACAGTAGCAGTAGCCACGCCATGTTGACCTGCACCCGTCTCTGCAATGATTTTCTTTTTCCCTAGACGTTTGGCAAGCACGGCTTGTGCGACACAGTGATTGATTTTGTGTGCACCTGTATGGTTAAGGTCTTCTCTTTTTAGATAGACTTTGGCGTCTAGCTCTTTAGAGATATTTTCTGCAAAATAGAGTGCAGAAGGGCGACCTACATAGTTTTTGTAGTAGTAATCTACCTCTGCCCAAAACGCTTTGTCAAAACGTACTGCTTCGTAGTCAAGACGAAGTTGTTCCAGTGCGGGCATCAGTGTCTCAGGTACAAAACGCCCACCAAATTTACCAAAATGTCCATTCTCATCTGGATCATAAGGGCTTTGTGTAGGTATGTATATTGCTTTAGATAAATCCATTTATTATTTCTTTTGTGTTTATTATTGAAAGATATTATATCGTAGAGGAGGTTACAAGGCTATTATATTGTGTCATAACTTTTTTATGATGTTTTTTCAAGTTTTTTAGGTTTTGATTCTAGTGCTTCTACATTGATGGTAGTGAGGTCCAAGTGTTTCGCACGTTTTGACCTAAGGTAATAGCCTCCTGCTGCACCAAGTGTTGTAGCGATAAGTAAAAGTCCTGCTGTCATCATTTGTGCCATGACAAAAAGAGCTCCTACTCCCAATACACCGACAAAAGAGGCACCCACTTTGAAATTTGCCTTGGCATGTGCCTTGGTGGTCTCTTTACGTATCTCTTTTTGTGCCTCTTTACGTACACGTGCTTTTGCACGTTCAGCATTGGCATGTATTTTTTCTTTTTCAGAGAGAAAATTATCTTTGGCTTTCATGAGCACATCTTTGCTATGGTGTTTGGCAATAGATAAAAACCAAAAAGCAATGACCAATGCAATAAAAAGGGAAGGAATAGCGATACGTAACAGGTTTTCGCTAGTGAGTGATTCAGAGTTGAGTAAAACTAAACTAAAAACAGCTATTTGTGCAATCACAATACCAAAAAAATATTGAAGAAGTTTCATCGGTTTTCCTGTATGAATTTAAAGTTTTTTTTATTCTATCATAATAAATTAGAGAATATAAAATGCAATTTATTTGATATGAAGAGTGATAAAAATAATGATATATGGAAGACTGATAAGTGGGCTACCTCTAATTCATAATAAATTTAGATGAAATTTGCTATAAATACACAATAAATAACTTCCCCAAATAAGGAACCCTATGTCATATGAAATTGAAAGCTTTGATCCTGAGATATTTTCTGCTATTGAAAAAGAAAGAGAGAGACAAACCAATCACTTAGAGATGATTGCTTCTGAGAACTTTACTATCCCTGCAGTGATGGAAGCGATGGGTTCTGTATTTACAAATAAATATGCTGAAGGCTACCCACATAAACGTTACTATGGTGGATGTGAATACGCAGATGTAGTAGAACAATTGGCTATTGACAGAGCATGTGAACTTTTTGATTGTACCTATGCCAACGTGCAACCCCATTCAGGTTCACAGGCAAATGGTGCAGTGTATGCTGCGTTACTTAAAGCAGGAGATAAACTTCTAGGTATGGATTTAAGCCACGGTGGTCACTTGACACATGGTTCTAAGCCAAGTTTTTCTGGTAAAAACTACTCCTCTTTTACCTATGGAGTAGAGTTGGATGGGCGTATTAACTATGATGAGGTAATGAGAATCGCAAAAACGGTACAACCCAAAATTATTGTGTGTGGTGCTTCTGCGTATGCTAGAGAAATAGACTTTAAAAAATTTAGAGAAATCGCGGATGAAGTAGGTGCAATGCTCTTTGCCGACATTGCTCATATCGCTGGACTGGTATGTGCAGGTGAACATCCTAGCCCGTTCCCATATGCAGATGTTGTAACGACGACCACGCACAAAACGCTTGCAGGACCTCGTGGTGGTATGATTATGACAAATGATGAGGATATTGCCAAAAAAATTAACTCTGCTATCTTCCCTGGGTTACAGGGTGGTCCATTGGTTCATGTGGTAGCTGCAAAAGCGGTAGGGTTTAAATATAATCTATCAGACGAGTGGAAAGTCTATGCAAAACAAGTCAAAGCCAATGCCTCCAAACTTGCAGAAGTGTTAGTGTCTCGTGGTTATGATGTTGTATCTGGTGGTACAGACAATCACCTTGTACTTGTTAGCTTTTTGGATAAAGATTTTTCTGGTAAAGATGCAGATGCGGCATTAGGTGCAGCGGGTATCACGGTAAATAAAAACACAGTCCCTGGTGAGACCAGAAGTCCCTTTGTCACTTCGGGTGTACGTATAGGATCTCCTGCACTTACTAGTAGAGGTATGAAAGAAAAAGAGTTTGAAATCATCGCAAATAAAATTGCAGATGTACTTGACAATATCAATGATACAACACTGCATGCCACGATTAAAGATGAGATGAAAGCCTTGGCTCAAAACTTTATAATCTATGATAAATCTATTTACTAGTATCTAGGATTCCAAAATCAAAGTGCTTGATTTAGAGTTTTCATCAGAGTATTATTATATTAAACGCTCTACGATTGTTGAAAAGATTAGGTTTGACAATCGCACTTTTTATGCCAAATTTGAACGTATAGATGAACCCCTTACTCCTCTCATAGTAGAACAACATCTTCATAGAGAATATACAATTGCTGTACCTTTATTGGAAGAGAATAAAACAAATTATCTTGTCATAGAATATAATGGTGAAGCATATGAACGTTTTTATCATTTGGTAAAGCATCTACTTAAAACATTGCAAATTACGCATTATCATATCTATGAAGGTAAAAATATTGAAAGATTACAACTCTTTATCGAGGTAGATAAACTCACTTTAGAAGAGGCAGATGAACAACTTGCAACACTTTCAAGTGCCCTTAAAGAGAGAATGACGAAAAATTGGAAATGTTTACCTTCAAGTACATTGCCTATAGAATACAATATTGTCACACTTCCATACAAAAGAATCGACTAGCTCATTATCCATCCACTTATTAAAAAGGCGAACCCTGCTAGTATGCCACCTATCAAGGCATAAGGCAATTGCGTACGCACATGCTCCACATGGTCACATCCTGCTGCCATAGAGCTGATGATGGTTGTGTCAGAGATAGGGGAAGCATGATCACCGAAGATGCCTCCAGAGATGACGGCTGCAATAACTAGAGGAATATCTAAACCCATCGTAGCACCCAATGCCAAACCGATAGGCATCATAATAGAAAAAGTTCCCCAGCTTGTCCCCGTACTAAATGCTGTGATGGAGGCAACAAAGAAGATAAGCATTGGCATGAGTGCAGGGGGGATGTTGCCTGAGAGGATATGTGATAGATATTTTGCAGTGCCTAAGTCACCTATAACTTTCCCTATGAAGAGTGCAAAGAGGAGTATCATCGTGACAGATATCATCTCGCCCATGCCTTCATAGAGTCCTTTGAAGTAGCTACGGTGTGTGAGCGTTTTAGACCCAACATAATAGGTATACATAAACAACAGTGTCACAATGACCGCATAGTACACCGAAGTAGAACCCGAACCTTTAAAAATATCCCCTTTTCCTGTGAGATATAAGCCCATAGGTACGGCAAGTACCATCACCCCTAGAGGTAGAAGCATAGGGTAAGGGCTTGCTTTACTGTCTGTTTTGAGAGGCGTATGGACATACTCTCTTGGGGTACTGTGTTTCATGGCTCCTATCTCAAAGTTCCAAAAGATAACAGCCAGAACGATAAGCAGCGTAAAAATGGCATAAAAGTTGTAGGGAATAGAGCTAATGAGCAGGCTCACAGGGTCGCCAGAGATCACCTTGGTATCTACTGCAGAGACGATAAGCCCTAAGAGTAATGCACCCCAGCCATTGAGAGGGATAAGCGAACAAATAGGTGCAGAGGTTGAGTCACAGATGTAGGCAAGTTTCTCTCTGCTTACACCGTTTTTGTCACACAGAGGTTTGGCAACAGTACCAGCTACGAGTGAAGTAATACTAGACTCTATAAAAATCACCACACCGATGACATATGCCAAAAGCATCGCCCCTGTAGCAGAATCTGTCTTTTTGGCTTTTTGTGATAGCCATGAGACGAACTGCTCCACTGCTCCAGAGAGCGTAAGTAGCCTGATAATAGAGCCAACAAGCAGCATAAAGAGCAGGGTTTTGGTTATCCAGCCCTCTGAAAAAAGTGCGATGATGCCATCAAATAGTGCTACAAAAGCTGTGAGAGGGTTATACCCATTTAAAACAAGCAGCCCTGCAAAAATGCCACCTATCAGGGAGACGATGACATCTTTTGTTATAATAGCAAGAAGGATTGTCAAAAGTGGGATAACAATTGAGATGATTCCGTATTCCATGTTGTATGCCTTAGGTATATCTGGAAGTGAAATCATTAGCCCCACAAAACTATGGGGTGAGACTAATGACTTCTCTTCCGAAAATGTATAAAGGATTATAACACAGATGAGAAAAATTTTACTATTGGCTATTTTAATGACTGGTGTGTTTTCTGCCCAACTCCCCAACACCAAACAACTCATAGTAGTCAGCACCCAAAACTGGGCTACTTCTAACGGTACATTACAACGCTATGAAAAAACAGATACTTGGCACAAAGTAGGCAAAGCCATAAAGATCAAACTAGGACGAAATGGACTAGGATGGGGGATAGGCTTGCATACCATACCCAAAGATGCCAAGTACATCAAAAAAGAGGGAGACGGCAAATCGCCTGCAGGTATCTTTACGCTCAAACAAGCCTTTGGGTACTTCCCTTTTGTCGTGGACTACCCTTATGAAGTCTATAAAAGTACAGACCACTGTGTAGACGATGTCAACTCAAAACTTTACAATAAAATAGTAGATTCTACCAAAGTAGCTGTAGACTATAAAAGTAAAGAGCATATGAGGTTTGCAAAGAACTACTATAAGTATGGAATAGTAGTCAACCATAATCATATAGATGAAGCAGGAGCAAAAAAAGGTGCCGGGTCGTGTATATTTATACACATTAAGAGCGTACCTACTGCAGGTTGTACAGTGATGAGAGAGGATGAGATGAAAGAGATTATTCGGTGGCTAGATGTAAAAAAAGAGCCTTTGTTAGTGCAAGGCACTGAATCTGTAGTAAAAAATCTATGGAAGTCCCTAAAATAAACTATATTCTACATAGAAAGTTATTTTTGTTTTTGTTTTGGGTCTGGGGTAGTTTTTGTAGGCTATTTGTATGATTTTCATCGTGTTCTTGTCTAGTGAGGCATATCCTAAACGTCTTTTGTAACGAAGTCCTGAGATACTACCATTTGGATGCAAGTAAAAGGTTACAAGTTGTGTACCTTGTTGTTGGGTACGTGCAGCTACTTCTGGGTAACCATTTCGTGTCAGTGTACGTTGTGTAATACGATAAATATTTCCTAAGTTTTCTCTTATAAACTTCTTTTGCGTCCCCGTAAATCCATTAAATTCAGAGCCATAAAATTTATTTATCATTTTTGTAGCTGCTGAAGATTTATTTTGTTTTTTAGCATAACTAGAACTAGATTTAGCAATAGCTTTAGCCAAACTGCTTTTTGTTTTTTGTTTTTTGTTCGACTTTTTTTTGCGTAATTTTTTTTGTGCAAGTTTTTTTTGTTTTGCCTTTTTTTGTTTCTCTTTCTTCTCACGTATCTTTTTTAGGCGTTTTTGTTCAGCAAGTTTTGTAAGTCTCTTTTTTTCTATAGCTCTGTTTTTTTCTTCTTGTACTTTTTTTTGTTTCTCTTCAAGTTCTTGTAAGCGTTGTGTTTCCTCAATCATAGCCAATTTTGCGAGCCTTTGAGCCTCTTTTTGTTTTTCTTCTATTAATTTTTCTTGGGCTATTTTTGCGAGTCTTGCTTTTTCTAATGCAATTTTTTTTGCTTTTTCTAATGTTTTTTGTTTTTGAAGTTGTGCTATTTTAGCTTGCTCTTGTATTTTTGCCTTTTCTACTTCCTCTTTATGTTTTTGTTCTACTAATTTTTCTTGTGCAAGCTTTGCCAACTTTGCTTTTTCTAAAATAGTCTCTTTTGGTTTCTCTTTTTGACTCTTTTTAGGAGGTATTCGTTTTTTTTGTGAGTCTGCAATTCTTTTGAATAATCTTCGTGTCGCCTCTTCAGGTGAGATGGTTTTAGTCTCTTGTGCTTGGATGGGTTCGTCTGTTTTCTGGCTTTCTGTTTGTGCATCTTTGGCTTTGGCAATTTTTTCAAATAGCTTTTTGGTCATCTCTTCTAGAGATTCTTGATACTGCTCTGGATTCTCTTGTATACTTTCTAGTGTCTCTTCAGCGTGGATAGATTCAAAAGAGTGTAGATCAAGTGATATTTTTACCTCTTGGCTTTGTGAGGGAGGAAAAGTTATTTTTTTAACAAAAAGTACATAAAGAAGTAAAGGCAAGAGCAGATAAAGAAGTAGGGTAATTAAAAACGCTTTAAGTGTTCTGATAATCCACTCCTTAGTGCCTATAGTGTATAATCCCAAAATATGCAATAGGATTGTCAAAATTTGGGATAATTTTTGCAATTATACAAAACTAAGGATTAAGAGATGGCATACACGCAAAGTACGAAAGCATTTGAGGAAGCATACGCAGTGATACCCGGTGGTGTAGACTCACCTGTACGTGCATTTAGTGGAGTAGAGGGAACACCTCCATTTATTTCTCATGGTGAGGGTGCGTATCTTTTTGACATTGATGGCAATAGATATATCGACTTTGTACAGAGCTGGGGACCACTGATTTTTGGTCATTGTGATGCCCAGATAGAGGCATCTGTGATTGAGGCCGTCAAACGAGGGCTTAGCTTTGGTGCACCAACCACTGTAGAGACAGAACTCGCTTCAGAGATAGTAGAGATGTTCGAGAGTATCGACAAAGTACGTTTTGTAAGCTCTGGTACAGAGGCGGTGATGTCTGCCATTCGTCTAGCACGTGGGGTAACTGGTCGTGATAATATCCTCAAATTTACTGGATGTTACCATGGACACTCCGATTCACTGCTCGTTCAAGCTGGCTCTGGTCTGGCTACGTTTGGCACACCCTCTAGCCCAGGCGTACCTGCCGACTTGACTAAACATACGCTCTTGGCGACCTATAATGACATGGCATCTGTAGAGAAGTGTTTTGCCGATGCCAAGGGTGACATTGCCTGTGTGATTATAGAACCCATTGCTGGGAATATGGGGCTAGTACCTGCGGATGAAAACTTTTTAGAAGGGCTAAGAGCTCTATGTGACACATATGGAGCCTTGCTTATCTTTGATGAGGTGATGAGTGGTTTTAGAGCCTCTCTGATAGGAGCTCAGGGTATTTCAGCGGTCAAACCTGACATGGTGACGCTAGGTAAGGTTATCGGTGCAGGTATGCCTGTGGGTGCTTTCGGTGCGAGTGCTGAGATTATGTCTCACCTCTCACCAGAAGGACCTGTTTATCAGGCAGGTACACTCTCAGGTAACCCTGTAGCCATGGTAGCAGGACTTACAAGCTTACGTAAGCTTAAATCCAATCCTGCTGTGTATGTAGATTTTGCCACCAAAGCCAAAAAGCTTGTAGAGGGGTTTAAAAAAGCAGCAGAGGCTGTCAATGTGCCTATGGTCACAGAGGTACGAGGCTCTATGTTTGGCTTCTTCTTTTCCGACAAGCCTGTCAAAAACTTCGCCGATGCTTGTGATAATGACACGCAGATGTTTGCCAAGTTTCATAAAGGGATGCTCGATCGTGGTATTTACCTTGCATGCTCATCATATGAGACAGGGTTTATCTGTACTGCGATGACAGATGAGATGATAGATGTGGCGATTAAGGCTGCGCATGAGACGATGGCAGAGATAATAGCATCATGAAACCAGAAGAACCAAAACTAAAAAAAGTAGTCAACGCTGCTGATGGGTTGAGCCTTGGTATCTCTATTGTGGTGGCAATACTCATTGGAGTAGGGATTGGTCTAGGATTACAAAAGCTTACGGGTATCATGTGGACACTGTGGATAGGGGTATTCATAGGTGTGGGTGCTGCGATATCTAATGTCTATAAGGCTTATGCCAAACAAAAGTCCTCACTCGATGAGCTTGCCAATGACCCACGCTACAAGTACAAAGCAGGCTATAAAGATGATGAGGATGAGGATGAAAAGTATTAATTCAAAGATACTTAAAGCTCTTGTGATAGCAGATATTGTTGTCATTCTACTCTCTATAATATTTTTTGATATTAAGATGCTTTGGAATACTCAAATAGGCTTTGTCTCTGCATCTTTGGTGATGTTGGCTTCTATGAAATCATATAAGCGTATGGTAGATGCCAGAGTAGAGCACAACATCATTACCATAGATGATACACGAGACACCATAGATAAACTAGAAGACCCCTATGATCTCTACTCTGAAGAGATTGTAGAAGAGCCAGAAGCAGATTTGGCAGAAGCGATTAAAGAAGAGAAGTCTCGGATGAAAAAAAATAGACGCTCTCTTTCAGAAACCTTGCGTGACACCAAAGCCGCACTCTCACTCAACCGTATAGGTGCATATGTGGTACTGGTCTTAGGATTTTTCTATCTCAACCGTCATGGGTATTTGATGGCACCTGTGTATATTTTGGCATTGAGCGTGCCTATGTTTGTGGTGGTGTTCGTGCTTATAGGTGAGAAAAATAATCAGGATGAACTATCGTTTTAGTAAACATATAGTTCATCATGTTGCTAGTGTTTACCTGGGTCTAATTTAATTCCTTTTCTTTCTTGGGTAATATAGGCTATAAGTGCTGTCATTCTAGGGTCATCTAGAGCCATTTTTTTACCTTCGAGAGGATTGGCAATACACCAGTTTATCATTTCTGCCATCGTAGCCACTTTACCCAACTGTTTTTGAAACTTTGGATACGTTTCAGGATGCGTATTGCTAGCATTTGGATGACATTCGTTACAAGTGACTGTATTGGTACCTAATTTAGGATTAGTGAATACTTTTCGTCCCTCTTTGACAACACTTTTGTATTCTGCCATCCAAAGGTCAAGATCTTTTTGTGTGAATTCATCTGCTTGCAACATAGTTGTTATATATAGACTAAGTGTAGAAAGCGCTATGGTTTTTAATATTTTTTTCATGATCATCTCCTTAATAGTGTGTTTGAGGTGGAATTTGCTCTTTTTGAAACTCCATATCTTCTGGTTGCTCAGTTTTCTCATTATAGGCAACTGTTCTATTTTTATTGTTTGGAAGTTGGAAATTAAAATCAACCCTTCCAGAATGCACATCAATCATTTGCCAGCCTGTTGCATCCCGTTCAAAAAATGGATCAGCACGATTCATTTTTATAGTCATTTTAGGCATATAATGCGTTCCCTGTGAGTATGTTTCAGGATATGGCCATGGCCATGCTGTTGACATAACAGAATTGAAAGCGATATTTCCTATTTTATTGTATTGAATTTGATGTACGTGTGCATAAATGACATTAACCTTTTTAAAAGGTTTTAAGATATCTTGTACCAATTCGGCATCATCTGTCCAGAAGTTCCATCCTTTGTACAGTTTTTGTAAAGGAGAATGAGAAAAGACAATAATTGGGGTATCTTTAGAAATATTTTCTAAATCTTTTTTAAGCCATTGTCTTTGTTGCAGTCCTACCATAAAAGGAGAACCGTTTGGATCGTCAAGCCCTGCCATTGTTTGCATTCTTTCCATTGGATCTTTCCACTTATTCGTCCATTTTTCATCTACAAGAATTGAATTAAGTACAACAATATGTACACCTTTATGATCAAAACTATAATAGGGATCACCAAAACGATTCATCCAGTGCTCACCTAAGTCAAGATAATAGTCATGTTCTCCAAGCATCATCTTTACTGGCGAGTTTAGTGCTGAAAGTATTTCAGCTCCATGATCTATCTCTGCTGCCTTTCCAAGCTGTCCGAGATCTCCTCCAAAAAGTATAAAATCAGGTTTTGGATTCATCAAGTTACATTCAGCAACCGCTTTTTTCAGACCCATATCCCAGTTTCTCACAAACTTTGTACCTTTGATTTGCTGCAAATGTGCATCTGAAATAACAGCAAAGGTAAAATTCTCTCCAGACTTGCTTCCATCAGCCTCATTGGCAAAAGCCACTTCAATCAAACTCATAGGTAAAATGGTACCAGCTGTGAGTATGCTTGTTTTTTTTAAAAATTCTCTTCTTTTCATTTCGTTTCCTTTACATTTTCAAATTCTGGACTTGTAAGTGCTTTCATGAAAGCAACCAAATCTACCATTTGTTCTCCACTCAAATTAAGCGGTCTAATACCACCATCCAAAAATGGCGTATCAGGATCATTAGAATTTAATTTACCTCCCAAGTTATACCATTCAACAACCTCTTCGAGTGTTGAGAGACTTCCATCATGCATATATGGCCCTGTTTTAGCAATATTTCTAAGCGTTACAGTTTTAAATGCTCCCATATCATCAGCTTCATGTGTGATTGCAAGACGACCTAGTTCAGAAAATCTTTTTTCAGCGAGTACCAACTCATCTGCTGCATGATTGTCTACTTTATTTCCAGTTTTGTCTTTCAGTTTTTCTTTTTGCTTGGCAAGCATAACAATGTATTCTTTGGCTACTTCTGATGATTTTCCACCTAATGCTTTAAATCCTACACCAAGGTTGTGCATTTGATTATCTGTAAACAAAGCATGTGTCTGAGAGATTGTATGACAAGATACACATCGTCCCTGCCCCAAAAATACAGCTAAGCCTCTTTTTTCCTGCGCATTTAAGGCATCTTTTTCTCCACCATACATATAACGGTCAAATTTTGAATTCCCTGAAATGATAGTCCTTTCAAAGCTTGCGATGGCTTTTGCAAAATGTTCTATCGTAATTTCAGAAGGTTTGATGTTGAAAACCTTGGAGATCTCTTTTTTGTAAAAATCATCTTTTTTTAACATATCCACCAAATGATCCCAAGAGTGCAAACCACCTTCTACCGGATTAATAGGTGGAAATTTTGATTGTTCTTCCAGGCTAGGCACTCGTCCATCCCAAAACTGAGAGGTATAATAGGCAGCATTGATGACTGTCGGTGCATTTCTTGTCCCCATACGTGTTCCTTTTTTATCGCTAAAACCTTTTGAGACAGGTAAATGGTCTGTAAAGGCTTTTTCTTTTGCATGACAAGTAGCACAGCTTACTTTACCATCAGCACTAAAACGTGCATCATGAAAGAGCATATCACCAAGTTTTATTTTATTGTCAGTTTGAGGGTTATCTGTAGGGATAGGAACAGGAGGCAATCCTAGTGGTTGGGCATGTACAAACAGTGTACTTGCAATTAATAACATTGTTTTTTTCAATAGTCTCATTTTTTTCTCCTTTTTATATATAGGGTTAATAGAGCGTGTGTTATCTAAAATATTGATTCTTTTTATAAGTTACCTCCTTTTAAAATTTATTTATTAATAAGTTTAATATAAAGAAAAAAATTATTAATTGATAAATTATATTCTTATATAGCTTAAATAAAAATAAATCTTTAAATATAATATATACTAATAATATACATCAAAAACAAACCTAAGATTAGGTAAAATAAGTTTATACATTTTTTAGGACATATCATATGAGAAGATTTTTTTTATTTTTTTTGATGCTATTTTCACTTATAGCATGTGCAACAGAAGCGCTACCTCAAAGAACTAGCACCATTTATCCCA
>Ga0256833_1001011_pt1 | contig 21214 bp, 24 predicted proteins | sample 356284metaG_FD_190535 | JGI IMG/M metagenome (GOLD analysis project Ga0256833, IMG submission 190535) | Hydrothermal vent microbial communities from Mid Atlantic Ridge, Atlantic Ocean - 356-284 | ecosystem: Environmental > Aquatic > Marine > Hydrothermal vents | place: Atlantic Ocean: Mid... | reverse complement strand
GTGCTTTAAGCCGGGGGAAGGCCCGGAGCGGCCGGGGTGGCGGCTGATGGTGGTGCGTGTAGGCGTCAACGGGTTCGGGACAATAGGTAAGAGGGTGGCCCACGCCATCCAGCTGCAGGACGACATGGACCTGGTGGGGGTCGTCAAGAGGAGGCCGGACTACGCGGCCCTCCAAGCCCTCAGGGCGGGCATAAGCATCTACACGCCGAGCCCCGAGGACGCCGAGAAGATGGAGAAGGCCGGCATCAGGGTTGCGGGGACCATCGAGGACCTCCTATCGAGCGTTGACGTGGTGGTCGACGCGACACCCGGGGGGACGGGCGCCGAGTATAAGAAGCTCTACGAGAGGTACGGTGTGAAGCAGGTCTTCCAGGGCGGCGAGAAGCCCCACGTGGCCGAGGCGAGCTTCAGCACGCTCTGCAACTACGAGGAGGCCCTAGGCAAGAAGAGCCTACGCGTGGTCTCATGCAACACAACGGGCCTCCTAAGGCTGATATGCACCCTAAACAAGGCCTTCGGCGTGTCGAGCGTTAGGGCGGTGATAGTTAGGAGGGCGGCCGACCCCAAGGAGGTTAAGAGGGGGCCGGTGAACGCCATAGTCCTGAACCCGCCGACCCTGCCGAGCCACCACGGGGAGGATGTAAAGACCGTCCTCCCAAAGCTTGACATAGTGACGTTCGCCGTGGTGGTGCCTACGACGCTCATGCACGTCCACGCGGTGACACTGAAGCTCTCCCAGCCCGTGACGAGGGGCGACGTGGTCTCCGCGCTGAGCGAGGCCCCTAGGATAATGATGGTGAACTCCGCCCTGACCGGAATAAGGAGCACCGCCGAGCTCATGGAGGCGGCCAGGGAGACGAGGAGGAGGTCGGACATACCCGAGCTGGTGGTCTTCGAGGACTCGATAGCGGTCAGGGGGAGCGAGGTCCTACTCTTCCAGGCGGTGCACCAGGAGTCGATAGTGGTTCCTGAGAACGTTGACGCGATAAGAGCTGTGGCCGGCCTCGCGGCGTCCGCGGAGGAGACAATAAGGATAACCGATTCCACCCTAGGGGTGGGCCAGCCCCTATGGTGACGGGGCGGCGGTTTAGGTGCCCGGCGGGTCGCACCGAAATAAAGCCCCACAGACGGCGTTTTACACGGTGACATCTTCGTGTCAGGGCTGGGAGGCGAGGAGGCCAGGAAGTTCGTGGCCAAGCGCGTGCAGGGGATTAGGGCGTCCGAGATTAGGGAGTTGCTAAAGCTGACCGAGGGCAGGGACGTGATAAGCTTCGCCGGCGGCCTCCCCGACCCGGAGACCTTCCCCAAGGAGGAGCTCGCCGAGGTCGCCCGCGAGGTGATCCTGCAGAGGGGCGAGCAGGCCCTCCAGTACTCCCCAACGAAGGGCGTCACCGAGTTCCGGAGGGTTCTCCAGGGCTTCCTAAGGGATAACAACGTTAAGGTCACGGTGGACGACGACGTAATAGTCACCACGGGTAGCCAGGAGGCGCTATACCTGGTCGGCAAGAGCCTCGTAGACCCGGGGGATGTAGTGTTCACGGAGTCCCCAACATACCTGGCCGCCCTAAACGTGTTCAGGCAGTTCGGGGCACGCTTCATCTCAGCCCCGATCGACGAGGACGGGATGAAGACGGAGATCCTAGAGGAGAGGGTGAAGAAGGCGGCCGCCGAGGGGTTGAGGTTGAAGCTCATCTACACAATACCGACCAGCCAGAACCCCGGTGGCGTCACGATGAGCCTCGAGAGGAGGAAGCACCTCCTCGAGATAGCCGAGAGGTACGACCTGCTAGTCGTCGAGGACGACCCATACAGCTTCTTCACGTTCGAGCCCGTCGACGTGGTCCCACTGAAGACCCTCGACAAGAGCGGGCGGGTGATCTACCTCGGCAGCCTGAGCAAGATACTGGCCCCCGGCCTCAGGATAGGGTGGGCCCTAGGGCCGAGCTGGGCGATCACGACGCTGGAGCTAGCCAAGCAGGCGGTGGACCTGCACAGCTCGACCCTATCCCAGTACGTGGCGATGGAGGCCATACGGAGGGGGCTGGTTGAGAAGACCGTGGGGAAGGCTAGGAGGATATACAAGGCCAAGAGGGACATGATGCTCGAGGCGATGGAGGAGTACTTCCCGGAGGGCTCCAGCTGGACCAGGCCCGTGGGCGGCCTCTTCATATTCGCCTACGCCCCGGAGGGTATAGACACGAAGGCCCTGCTGCCCGAGGCGGTTGAGAGGGGCGTGGCCTACGTCCCCGGGGCCAGCTTCTTCCCAGAGGGAGGCGGGGAGAACACTATGAGGCTCAACTTCAGCTACCCCACGCCGGTGCAGATACGCGAGGGCATACGCCGCCTAGGCCTGCTGTTAAAGGAGAAGGCTGGCAGGTAGGACCAGGGCCATCCCCCCTTTAACTCCAGCCGGCCAACGAGCACTTGGTGGTAGGCATCACATTGGCGAGCGGGGGCAGAGGGGGAGGCGGAGGGGTCCCAGGGTTCGTCCACAGGCTGAGCAAGGACGCCCGCATAAGCATAATCCAGGTGCTGGCAGCGCAGAGGACGCACAGGGAGGTGGCTGAGATGCTCGGCGTCACGCCAGCAGCTGTGACCAAGTACCTCTACCGGCGGACCCACCCTAGCGACGCGGTGATACTGAGAGCCCTGGAGGCCGCGGGCGAGGAGGAGCTGAAGGTGATAGCCGACATAATGCTGGACGACCTCCTAGGTGGCATCAAGAGCCTCATAGACTGGGCGCTGGACAACGGGCTCCTAGCCAGGGAGGACATCAGGAAGATAGAGGAGGCGATCTACCCCAGGATACTACTCCTCGCCTACAAGCGCGGAGGAGCCCCGAGGCCCTCGTAGCCTGATTATACGCCAGTAGTCGCCCGCCTCCAGGAGCCACGAGGCCAGGAGGCGGGCTATGAGGCGCCTCGCCTCCCCCGGCCCCGCATCGATGCCCAGCCTCGCGGCCGCCGCCCTAGCCACGTCCTCGTCGAGCCTCCCCTCGAATACGCGCTCCAGCTCCTCCAGCAGGTCGAGAGCCGTGGAGGGGCCCCTAGAGGCCAGGCGCCGGAGCAGGTCGAAGTCCGCCTCCCCGAGCATCGCAGACTCCACGAGGTCCTCCCTACCCCGGCGCCTGGCCTCCTCCCAGTAGGCGAAGAGGGGCTCGTAGCTCCCGGCTAGAACCCCGGAGGCCCAGGGTGGCCTCCTCCCCCTACCACCTCCCGGGCTGTTCAATGCGGGGGTCCACCCTGGAGGCCCTGGTGGCCAAGGGTAAAATCCTCGCGGCCGCCCGGCGGCGGTGGGCGTACATGGGGGCGGGCCCCCCGGGGCCTGCCAGCGCGTCGGGGGGTAGGGGAGGGCCGCTGATGGACGTGTACGTGCTCGACACGACGGCTGTGACTGAGGCTAGGCTCAGGAGGAAGCTGGGGGCGGCTAGCCTTGAGGAGGTCGTCGAGAGGCTAGCCCCCCTGCTCAGGGAGGCTAGGGTGCTGGTCGGCACGCGCTTCTACATGACCCCGGCCACGTGGAACGAGCTCAGGCGGCTGCTGATCGGTAACAACGTTGGCCTCGAGAGCGTGAGGGAGCTCTCGGCGTGGATAACGATCAAGCCCCCCGACAAGCTCGGCGTGAGGCTGCCCGCCGCGGTGTTCAGCGAGTACGTGGCCGACGTGAGGCGCAGGCTCTACCGCGGCCTGAGGGTGGCGGAGGCCGCCGTTAGGAGGGCAGCCCGCGAGTGCAGCGGCTCGGAGGAGTGCCTGGGAGACCTGATTAGGGGGCTCCGGGACAAGTACAGGGAGGCGACCAGGAAGGGGCTAGTCGACAGCGTCGAAGACCTAGACACGGTGCTCCTAGCCCTCGAGATGAGGGGGGTGCTGGTATCGAGCGACGAGGGCATACGCAGGCTCGCCGAGCAGCTTGGGGTAATGATAATAGACCCCGAGGACTGGGTGGAGGCCCTCCAGAGGATAATAAGGGCGGCGAGGACACACCAAAACCACGGCTAAGCCATTAAACCCCCAGAAGCCCCACCACCCAAACGAAGACGGGCGCCGCCGTAGCTCAGCGGCAGAGCGCCGGCCTCGTACGGCCGGGGAGAGCCGAAGTCGAGGGACCCCCCGGGAGAGCCGGTGGTCGCGGGTTCGAGTCCCGCCGGCGGCTCCAACCCACATAAACCCCCCAGCCCAGAGGACCAGGCGGGCGCCGGGGTAGCTCAGCGGTAGAGCGCCGGGCTGTTAACCCGGTGGTCGGGGGTTCGAATCCCCTCCCCGGCGCCACACCGTTGCCATCCTCCCGGGGTTCCACCATGGAAGACCCGCGGGTCTCTGGACCTGGCCTTCAACGGTCTACGAGCCAAGCCGCTCTAAGGCCGGTATGGGCCGTGGAGTGCCCTAGATGGGGCCGGGTTGTCTGCCAGTCTTGGTATGGGGGTTTGATGCTCTTATTGAGGCTGCATCCTTGGGGTGGTGTGGGCTGTGATGTGTGACTCCAGTTGCGACCCGCCCCCTGAGAGAAGATGGGGGGAGGGGATGGGCTGTTCCACCCCTGCCTGAGCCCCGCCTACTGTTTGGAGGCTAGGTATGCGAGTATCTTGTTTGCAGCGTCGACGCCGCTCTTTAGGGCTGGGCCTATGAGGCTTGGGCCGTGCCTCACGTCTCCGGCGGCGAATACGCCCTCGCGTGTGGTCATGTAGTTCTCGTCGGTCTTGATTGTGCCGTCGCTGTTGAGTTGTATGCCGCAGCAGCCGTCCTCCACGGGGGCCGTGGGGAGGACTCCGACGGCCTTTAGGACGTAGTCGAACTCTGCCTCGAACTCGCTGCCCTCTATGGGCACGGGCCTGGGCCTCTTCTCGCCCTCGACCTTGACCAGCTTCATCCTCACAAACCTGACTATCCTCTTGCCGCCCCTCTCGAGGAACTCGACGGGCTGGGTGAGCTCCCAGTACTCCGCGCCGTGGAGTATCAGGTTGTCGATCTCCCTGGGGCCCATGGGCGCGTACTCCTTGCTCCTCCTATAGCTCAGCACAACCTTCTCGACCTTGCCCTTGAACTCCGGGTAGGAGAGCGGTATGAGCACGCTGTCAGCGGCGGTCAGGCCGCCGCCTATCACGAGCACCCTGCCGTGTAGCGGGGGGACCGTGTCCCAGGGCTTGTAGCCGAACTTGGCCATGTGCATCGCGACGATCCACTCTACGGCGGGGTAGACCCAGGGGAGGTCCTCGCCGGGCACCTTCATGCGGCGGGTCCTCCAGGTGCCCGTGGCTATGAGGACGGCGTCGCTCTCCTTGATTATACTCTCGAGGTGTATCTTCTCCTTGACAGGTATCACCTCGTCCATGAGACCGTAGCTGGTCGTCATGTCCACCTTAGTGTTCAACACGAACTTTACGCCAGCGTCTATGAGCTCCCGTATACCCTTCCTCACGGGCTCCTTGGGGATCCTGGTGACGGGGATTCCGAATAGGATCATGCCCCCGGGCTCGGGGTTCATATCGTAAATTATAACCTCGTGGCCCCTACAGCGTAGTATGCCCGCCGCGCCGAGGCCCGCGGGGCCGGCCCCGATTATCGATACGACCCTGCCGGTGGAGGGCGGTATCTTATCCGGCTTACACCTGAGGAACTTCACGCCCATACACCCCCAGGCCGCCGGGGGCTAGCCCTGGGGGCGTGGAGTATATAGTGGCACGCGCGGCCGACGACTATACCGGGGGCTACTGTAGCTCTATACTTGGAGGCCTAGTGGTGGCCGCCCGCCTGGAGGGCTCTCCTCACCAGCCTCCTCGCCCTCGCGGCCTGTGGGACTACCTGGAGTGGCAGCCAGAGGGCCGGGCTCTGGGCTGCCTCGAGGGTCGGCCTGGCCCCGGGCCACGAGTCCAGGTAGGCTGAGAGCATCTCGAGGATCAGGCTCTGCTCGACGTTGAACATCGAGGCGTACGCCGTGGCTACGACCAGGTCCCACGCGCCGCGCCGCCGGGTGTACTCGCGGGCCTGCTCGGCGTCTATCAGCCAGGGCCTCCCTCCACCCGGGGGCACGATGAAGTTGCCCGGGTTAGGGTCGCCCAGCGCGTAGCCAGCCTCGTGCACCAGGCCCAGAGCGGCGCCGGCGGCCCTCCAGTGGGTGTGCTCCCGGCTGTCTAGAACGGGGGTGCCCTCAACGTACTCCCTCACGGCGCCAGCGCGGGCGACGTCGCTGCAGAGGGCGAGGAAGCGGGGCGTCGGGAGCACGCCTCGGAGGAGGCGAAGGTAGTGGTAGTCCGCCGCGAGCCTCGACCTCGGCCCCAGCCTGTAGCGGACCGCCACGCTCGACGCCGCCGCGGCGGGGATCCACTTGAGCGCCATCTTCATGTAGTCCTTGAGCACTACCCGCCCGCGCGGGGTGTCGCACACGTAGCTGCTGGTGAACCTTCCCCCGCCCTGCCTGCACTGTGCGCCGTCGAGCAGCTCCAGCGGGTCCCTGCAGGGCCCCCTGTACTCGCCCTCCGGGAGCCGGACGAGGCTCCAGGGGTTCGAGGCCCACCCGGGCAGGCTGCAGTCGCCCTCCCAGGGGAGCCTCGGCAGGGGGGCCCGGGATGCGACGGAGGCCGCCACAGCGCGGGTTCTAGCGGCGGCCGCGAGGAACTCTAGCTTAACGCTGGGCGGGTCGAGGGCCAGCATGCCGTCCACAAGCCTGGCCACGCCAGAGGCGAGCCCGGCGTAGACCCCCCTCAGGTCTCCGGGGCCAGACACGGCCTCGGCGGCGAGGCACGCGTGGGGGCGGCGGAGCAGCCAGAGCCTCGAGACCGGGGGGAAGGCCGGGTCGACTAGCGCCTCGCGCGCGAGCACGCCCATCCTAACGTACACGTCGTAGAGCTGCTCCACTACGACCCTCCGGCGGTAGGCCTCTATTATGCTGCGAACCTCGCCCCCCACATCGCCGCCGCAGCCATCGGAGAGCCTCACCGGGAAGAGGAGGGGGCCAGCCACCCTCTCTCCCGCCAGAGAGGCCTGGGCGTCCAGCCTCAGGAGGGTCAGGCTCACCCTCAGGGTCGAGCCCTCCACCGAGGCCATCCAGAGCTGGCTCCTGACAACCTCCACCCTATAGCTGCCGACCTCCAGCGTGCACCGGCCGGGCATCCAGGGGGCGCCTCTAGGGCTAGGTGGGTGGAGCATCCTTTTATCCCGCCGCCACGCGAGGCGCCGGGGGGTCTGAGGGTATTGTCGGCGGTGGTGCCGAAGAGGATAGACGTCTACGACCCGATACAGCCGCCCGTGTGTACGAGCTGTGGCAGGATAATACACCCGGCGGAGAAGGCCACGGCCTTCTACTGCCCCAACTGCGGTAAAGCCCTGATCTGGAGGTGCTCCCGCTGCAGGAGGCAGGGCGCCACATATGTATGCCCCAACTGCGGCTTCCAGGGGCCGTGAGACCGCTGGGGTGGTAGGGATGGCTCAGGTGGCGGTGATAATGAGGGTGCTGCCCTCCAGCGTTGATATAGACCTCGAGGAGCTTAAGGGTAAGATAGCGGAGAAGCTGCCGGAGGGGTACGAGATAAAGAGTAGCGGCGTCGAGCCCATAGCCTTCGGCCTGAAGGCGCTGAAACTCGTCGTAGCAATGCCCGAGGAGACGGAGGGCGGGACTGAGGCCCTCGAATCCCTAATAAAGGAGCTGCCCGAGGTCGACGAGGTCGAGATAGAGGCGGTCCACAGGCTCTCCTAGCCGTTCTCCCCCGTTACATCCGGGTAGCCCCCGTTACGGGGGACCTTGCCCTCCTAGCACTTTGCTATAAAGCCCCGGAGACCCGCCGTCTAGGGCGGGGAGCAAGGGCGAGGTGCTTACATCGTGGGCGCGGCCGCTGGGGGCGAAGGGAGGAAGGGCCCCCGAAAAGAGGTTGTCCTACGTGTCGCCGAGGCTAGGCCCAGGGACTCCGGGAAGAGGAAGGTCAGGATAGACCTGGGCGTGATGAGGCTCCTGGGGGTGGAGCCCGGGGACGTCGTAGAGATCGAGGGCAAGAAGAGGACCGTGGCGATAGCATGGCCAGCCCTCCCGGAGGACCAGGGGCTCGACATCATAAGGATGGACGGCATACTGAGGAAGAACGCTGAGGTCAACATAGGCGACAAGGTGATAGTTAGGAGGGCCGAAGTCAAGCCCGCCGTGAGGGTCAGGCTGGCCCCCACATCCCAGCCGATGAGTGTCGACGAGTCATTCAAGAAGTACGTGAAGAAGAAGCTGATAAACACGCCGCTCGTGGAGGGCGACATAGTAGTCATACCGGTCATAGGCCAGGCTGTCCAGTTGCAGGTTGTCGACACCAGGCCGAGGAGCGCCGTGATAGTGACGGAGAGAACGATCGTTGAGGTGCTCGAGAAGCCCGTGGGCGCGATATCCCTGCCGAGGGTTACATACGAGGACATAGGCGGACTGAAGAACGTCATATTCAAGATCAGGGAGCTCGTGGAGCTGCCGCTGAGGCACCCCGAGCTGTTCAAGAGGCTCGGCATCGAGCCGCCTAAGGGTATACTCCTCTACGGGCCCCCGGGGACTGGCAAGACGCTCCTAGCCAAGGCTGTCGCGAACGAGAGCGACGCCTACTTCATCAGCATAAACGGGCCGGAGATAATGAGCAAGTTCTACGGTGAGAGCGAGCAGAGGCTGAGGGAGATATTCGAGGAGGCCAGGAAGAACGCTCCCAGCATAATATTCATAGACGAGATAGACGCCATCGCCCCCAAGAGAGACGAGGTTGTGGGAGAGGTTGAGAGGAGGGTCGTAGCGCAGCTCCTCACCCTCATGGACGGGCTTGAGAGCAGGGGCCAGGTTATAGTGATCGGCGCGACCAACAGGCCTAACGCAGTCGACCCGGCCCTCCGCAGGCCCGGCAGGTTCGACAGGGAGATCGAGGTGCCGCTGCCAGACAAGCAGGGTAGGCTGGAGATCCTGCAGATACACACTAGGCACATGCCGCTGGCCGAGGACGTCGACCTCGAGAAGATAGCGGAGATAACCAAGGGCTACACGGGCGCCGACCTAGCAGCCCTAGTAAGGGAGGCTGCCATGCACGCCCTCAGGAGGTACCTGCCGGAGATAGACATCGAGCAGGAGAGGATCCCAGTCGAGGTTCTAGAGAAGATGGTTGTGAGGATGGAGGACTTCCTAGCTGCGATGAAGGAGATAACGCCCAGCGGCCTTAGGGAGATCCAGGTTGAGGTGCCCGAGGTTCACTGGGACGACATCGGGGGCCTCGAGGAGGTGAAGCAGGAGCTCCGCGAGATCGTGGAGTGGCCGCTGAAGTACCCTGAAGCGTTCAGCAGGCTCGGGATCAGGCCGCCTAAGGGTATACTCCTCTTCGGCCCGCCCGGGACTGGCAAGACGCTCCTAGCCAAGGCTGTCGCAACTGAGAGCGGGGCGAACTTCATAGCCGTCAGGGGCCCCGAGGTGCTGAGCAAGTGGGTGGGCGAGAGCGAGAGGGCGATAAGGGAGATATTCAAGAAGGCGCGCCAGTACTCACCCGCCGTCGTGTTCATAGACGAGATAGACGCGATAGCCAGCGTTAGGGGGACCGAGGTGGGCACTAAGGTTACAGAGAGGATAGTCAGCCAGATGCTCACCGAGATAGACGGCATCTCGGACCTGTCGAACGTCGTGGTCATAGCCGCCACCAACAGGCCCGACATGGTCGACCCGGCCCTCCTGAGGCCGGGTAGGCTGGAGAAGCTGATCTACGTGCCACCGCCGGACAAGCAGGGTAGGCTGGAGATCCTGAGGATACACACTAGGCACATGCCGCTGGCCGAGGACGTCGACCTCGAGGAGCTGGCCGAGGCGACCGAGGGTTACACGGGCGCCGACCTAGCAGCCCTAGTAAGGGAGGCTGGCCTCATAGCCCTAAGGGAGAGCATAAGCACGACCGTAGTGAGGCGGAGGCACTTCGAGCAGGCCATGAAGAAGGTGAGGCCCAGCGTCACAAGGTACATGATAGAGTACTACCAGAGGTGGATGGAGACGGCGAGGGAGATGGCCGCGAAGAAGAGGAGCGAGGCGCCGATGCTGCACCTCTAACCCTAAAGGCCCGGGGTGGAGGCAGTGGTGCTGAGGCCGTGGAGGAACTACATACTAGTTGGGAAGGTCTACGAGGTCATAGCTAGCCTCACCCGGGGCGGCGACCGCCCGATACTAGAGGAGGACGTGAGGGCCGAGTTCGAGATGAGGCACGGGTACCGCCTCTCCGACGCCGACCTAGCGAAGGCGCTCCTAACACTCGAGGCCCTAGGTAGGATCAGCACGATAAGCACCGGGGGCGACACCCTGATGATAAAGCTAAGGCGGGGAGGGCGGTCTGCTGGGTAAGTTTTCCCCACACACCCGGGTCGGACCGGGAGTAATGCGTCACGCCGCCCTCCCCTACCAGCTCGGGGTAGCCACGGTTTTAGAGGCAGAGGCGCCGAGACGGCGCCCGCCCTCCCAGGCTACAGATTAAGGCCCCAGCCAGCCCCCGCCCCCGCCTGGGGGCGGCGCGGGATGAGGATACTTGCCCCCAACCGGAGCTGTGACGGAATTATCGCGGACCAACCGGGGCCGCCCCGTTATAGGCTCCAGATGGGGAGCCCCTAGCCTTGGGGGTTGCAGGTGCGGGGCTGGGAGGAGCGCGCAGCCAGGATCCTCCGGGAGAGCGGCTTAAGGGTTGAGAGGAAGAGGGTTAGGTACGCCACCCTGACCGGGGGCACCGTCGAGGAGAGCAGGGTGACGGGCTACAGCGCCGACGGCAGCCTGAAGGTGACGGTCTCGAAGGTGGAGGGGGAGGATGGGGTGAGGGTGACCCTAACCGCCCGGGGGCCCGCCAGCAGCAGGGAGCTGGCGAGGAGGCTGGAGGGCGAGGGCGCGAGCGTGGACCACGAGGAGGGTGAGAGGACCCACGCTGTGATGAGGAGGGTCGGCGAGGGTGAGCTCGGGAGGCTTCTCCGCAGAATACTCCAGGGCTAGCCCCGTGGATTGGTGCGCCCTACTCAGGGGGAGGGGCCCCCTGGGCCTCCTCGGGGCCCCGGCCGCGGCTAGGATGTGCGGCATCCACTCCTGGCCGGAGGGGCCCAGCGTCACCCTCGAGTGGGAGGGCGCGCAGCTACCCGTGGCTGGCGGGGGGCCACCAGCGCTACTAGGCGGGCCCCCCGCTAGGCGGGTGGAGCCTCCCCCCAGGCAGCCCCTGCGAGGCTCGGGGGGCTACGCTGCCAACCCCATGCTGCACCGGAGGCTGTCGCCCGGGGCTTCCTGCTCGCCGTTCCCCGGCTGCCTGAGGCACCCCTGGGATGGGCGCCTCCAGGTTGGGCTACCCGACCTGGAGCCCCTCGAGGCCCGCGAGCCGCCGGGTGGGTGCCGCGAGGCCGCCTGGAGGCCTGCCAGCCCCCCGGAGATCGGGGGCCACGCCCTGGCTGGCGTGGGGGAGTGCGTGGAGGCCCCTGCAGCTGGCGGGCGGGCGAGGCTCAGGGTTTGCAGTGTTGAGGGCGGCTTCCTGGTCGAGAGTGGGGGCCACGCGGCCGTCTACAGCCGCAGGCTCAGGCTGGAGAGGCGGTGCGCCGACTACATGGTTGGCCTCCTCCACCCAGGCGGGCCCGCGTGGTTCTACGTTCGGGGCGAGTGGGAAGCGTCCGCCCCGGCCCTAGCCGTCGAGTGCCCAGCCGCCAGGCTCTACGCCGCCGCCCGCGGGTGGGTGAGGCTACGGGTGGAGGGTGGCAGCATGCTACTGGAGGCCGCGGGGGAGCCCATCATAGCCGGCCCCGGCGGGCCCCTGAGGGCTGCCGCCGCTGCTGTGGAGTCCCTAGTCGACCCCGCCCACCGGTGGCCCCGGCGGGGCTTGGGGCACGCCAGGTGCGGGGGATGCGTGGGGCTTGCGTGGCCCGGAGAGGGTGGCTTAGCGTTCACGCTCTGGAGCCCCGGGGGGCCGGGCGTGTTCGAGGCCAGGCTGAGGGTCGTCGCCGAGCCGAGGGCGAGGGTTTTCGACGCGCTGGGCGAGTCCTGGGTGCCCGTTGAGGCTGGCCTCGTGAGGGTGCCCCTCCCGAGGGGGTGGCACAGCCTGGTGGTTGTCGGTGTTGAGGAGTGGGGGAGGCCGTCGGGTGTGAGGCTAGCGAGCCTCCTGAGGAGGAGGCTGGGAGAGGCCGCTAGAGGCTCGTAGCGTCCCCGAAGTCCTTCAGCACTAGCTCGTCGAGCCTACCCTCCGCGGCCGCCACGATGTAGTCGATGAAGTCCTCCTCGTAGGGTACGCCGACGAATGCCATCTTACCGTTCAGGGCTATGGCGGGTACGCTCATGACGGCGTACTTGTCTGCAATGTCGGGGTTCTCGTAGGCCTCCACGGTGTCGGAGATGACAGCCTTAGCCCCCTGCTTCCACGACTCGTATGCCAGCATGTTGGCCAGCAGCACGGCGTACGGGCAGTAGGGGCAGCTGGGGGTGACTATTGTCTCGATGTACACCCTCTTCCGGAGGGAGGCGAGCACCCTCTTGGTCTCCTCCTCGAGGCCGCTGTCGCCCTCGCTTATCCTGAGGATGGTCTCAACGAGGCCGCGGACCTCCTCGCCGGCGGGTATGCCTGTATAGCGGATGTAGCCGTCTATGAGGGTGACGCTGGGCACCCTCTCGATGCCCTGCCTCGCGAACTCGCTGGCGTGGTCAGGGTTGCTCTTGTCGAAAACCCTGACCTCCACCAGCTTCCTACCCCTCACCTCGGGGGCGGCCTCCTCGAACGCCCTGATCAGCCGAACCGTGTCCTCGCACGTCTCGCAGTTCGGGCCCACGAACACGTCTATCCTAACAGGCTCGACCATCTCGGCCAGGGTCTCCCTGAGCTCCTCCATGAAGCTCGGGCTCAGGTCTAGCTCGTAGAACCTACCAGCCACCCTAGTCACCCTAGAGGCTGCCCCGCCAGCGGGGCTTATTATATTAACGCCGTTACACACCGTAAGTATCGGAGGCTTTTATCACCTGCAGAAAAAGCTGGGGGGTGAGGAGCATTGGCCAGGCGGGTAAGGCAGGCGAGGAAGACGGCGGCGCTGCACAGGCTCGGGGAGATGCCCTGCGAATACGCTGCCAGAGAGATAATCCCGTCGATCCGGGCGGCGGTGGCGATATCGATGGTTGAGAGGGGGGTTAGCAAGTACAGAGCGGCCTCGATACTGGGCATCACACCCGCCGCCATAACAAACTACGTCAGCGGCAAGAGGGGGGGCAGGTACGTCGAGATCATACTGTCAAACCCGGAGTTCCGCAGGCTCATAGAGAGGAGCGGCGAGGTCCTGCTCGGGGATACCGACCCGCGCCGGAAGGAGGAGGTTTTCAGGAGTATGATATGCGCCATATGCAGCAGGCTCAACAAGTACGAGTGCAACGCCCCCTACGCGGGCGGGAGCCACGCCCGCAGAACCCTCGGGGGCGCCAAGTAGGCCCCGGGGCCAGGGTGTGGGGCTAGGAGAGAACCCGTATGCACCCCAGCGTGTTGGACGGCGAGGGCTTCTGGCAGTGCATGAAGGCGGCCTTCAGGTTGCCGTAGGGCGGCCCTGTCCTGCTGAAGAGCGTTATGACGCGCGGGCTGCCGTTGAGGTTGTGGTTGAACTTATAGCCGGAGCGTGTAGCCTCGTGGCCGCGTATGACGTAGTGGACCCCGAGCTTCCTGAGGGCCTCGTGGGTAGCCTTTGGCCCCCAGAGGTAGCCGACTCCCCGGGGGCTGGGCCTGGACCATTCGACCCTCTCGTCGGGGTCGTTCCAGAGGATCTCAGCGAGGGGCTCGCTGGGCTCGTCTCCCACGCGGGCTGCGAGTATCTCTAGGGCATCGTCGCTTGAGAGGCTGGTGGTGGGCACGCCTGCGTGTACAAGCAGGGCCCACCCCCTCACGAGGACGGCGTGGGGCATCGTGTCGAAGAGCTTCCTGGCCTCCTCGTAGATCTCCCCAGCCTTGGAGGGGCAGAGCCTTATGAGCGCCACGGGGAAGTCGTGGGGCATAGGCTCCAGGCCCGGCGGCGGCTCGTGGTTGCCGCGTAGGAGTACAACCCTCTCCGGCGCCCTAAGCTTGAGCCGGAGTATCCCGGCTAGCACGGAGGCTTGGCCCTCGGGTGTGCCCCTGTCGACGTAGTCTCCGAGGAACACAATCGTGGCCTTCTCGAGCGAGCGCATGGTCTTGGCTAGTATCCTCCGCAGGGTCGAGGCGTCCCCGTGCAGGTCCCCGACTACTATAACCTCGCCCGGCGGCTCATTGTAGAGCACGACCCCGCCGGCCCTCTCAGCCCCGCCGGTGGACCTCTTGGACACCTCGGCCTCGTGCCTGGCCCTCACCTTGCGGATCAGGTCTAGCAGCTCCTCGCACGTGGGGAGCCCCAAGAGCCCCTCCAGCTCGGCCGACTCCTTGTCCGGCAAAAGCTGGCACCTCGCCCGCAGGGCGTCGGGGGTAACCCGCATATAAGGGCGGGCTATATAATTGTGTGTTGGACGGGGAGCGTCCGGCCTTGCCTGGAGTGCGGGAGACGTTCTACAAGGTGCTCGCCATACTCTACAGGCACGCTTCAGGGGTAGCCGTGATTGACTACCCGGAGAGGCTGGAGAGGAGAAGCATAGACGTCATAGTCAAGCTACGCGACGGTAGGAGCGTACTCCTCAAGGTGGCAGACGACGCGTACACGCTCCCCAGGAGCGAGGTCGCCGAGCTCCGGGGGCTAGGCGCCACCCTGGGGCTGCCGGTGGGCCTGGTAGCGGAGAAGTACGGGGGCCGCGAGGTCCCCGGGCATGTTATGATGGAGAGGCTCGGGGTCCCCGTGCTGAGCCCGGAGACCCTGGAGGACTACCTCAGGACGAGCGAGGGGGTGGTGGCGTACCAGTCGCGCGACACGCTCAGGGTGAAGCTTAACACCGACGCCCTGAGGGAGACGAGGGAGAGGCTGGGCCTCAGCCTGGGCGACCTCGCAGCCAGGCTGGGCGTCAGCAGGAAGACGATATACCAGTATGAGAGGGGCGAGGCGGACCCCACCCTGGAGAAGGCCGAGAGGCTCGCCCAGATACTCGGCGAGGAGGTGATAGGCTCGATAGACCCCTTCCGGGAGCCGCCCCAGACCGCGCCCGCACCCCCACCCTACGATGACAGGGTCGAGGCTATGATCGCAGACGACCTGGCGGGGGCGGGCTTCAGCGTGTACCACGCCAAGAAGACCGCCGCCGACATAGCCGCGGGGGCCCAGGAGAGGAGGGTTATAGTCGCCTACAAGCACAAGCGGGAGTCGATCTCCAGGCTACTCGACAGGGTCGAGAACCTGATACGCATGTCGAGGGCCTCCGACTCGAGGGCCGTCGTCGTGGTCTCAAGCCGCAGGGAGGAGAGGGACGTTACCAGCGAGGCCTCCGAGCTGATAATCCTCCGGGCCGACAGCATAGGCAGGGGTAGGATTGCGGGGCACCTCGACGGCGAGGAGGCTCCTGATAACGGGTAGGCCCGGGTCGGGTAAGAGCACGCTCTTCAGGAGGGTGGCCAGCGAGCTGGAGAGGCTGGGCTGCAGGGTAGGCGGCATATCGGCCCCCGAGGTCCGCGAGGCGGGGCGCCGGGTGGGGTTCCTCATAGTAGACCTGGCCACGGGCGAGAGGGCCTGGCTGGCGAGGCTGGGGCCCGGCGCGGGGCCTAGGGTCGGCAGGTACACCGTCAACGTGGAGGAGGCGGGGAGGCTCGGGGCCGCCGCGGTAGAGAGGGCGCTCCGCGAAGCGGACGTCGTAGCAATAGATGAGATAGGCCCCATGGAGCTCCTCATACCCAGGCTTAGGGAGGCGATAACCCGGGCCGCAGCCGAGGCGCCCCGGCTCCTCGCGGTGGTCCACGCGAGGCTCCCGAGGAGGGACCCAGAGCTGTGGAGGCTCCTGAGGGGCGGCTCCAGGCTGGTGGAGGTGACTATCGAGAATAGGGGACGCCTGCAGGCCATGGCCGGCGAGCTGGCGGGGTGGCTAGTAGGTGGCGGGGGCTGCGGTGGTTAGGGAGGGCAGGGCCATACTCTGGATACCAGACCCCTCCGAGGCCCTCGCGGGCTCGAGGCTCGAGCCTGCCTGGCTACCAGTATTCTACAACCCCGTGATGGAGTTCAACAGGGACTTCAGCGTCGCCGCCCTTGAGGCGTACATCCGCCTCTACGCCCCCCACAGGCCGGTCACGGTGGTTGAGCCCCTCACGGCGACTGGTGTCAGGAGCGTCAGGTACGCCTTGGAGGTTGACGGTGTGGGGAGGGTCGTGGCGGGGGACATAGACCCCGGGGCGGTGGAGGTTGCTGCGAGGAACGCGAGGGCGAACGGGGTCGACGATAGGGTGGAGGTAGTTAGGGCCGACGCTTCGGCGCTCCTCTACAGGCTGGCCAGGGAGGAGCCGGAGCCCGTGCTGGTGGTAGACCTGGACCCCTTCGGGAGCCCCGCCCCCTTCCTTGACGCCGCCCTGGCGGCGGTGGGGCACCGGGGCCTCCTGGCGATGACCGCCACAGACCTGGCGGTGCTGGAGGGCTCCAAGCGCAGGGCCGCGCTGAGGAGGTACATGGCCCGCATCGAGCGCGTCCCGCACGCCAAGGAGGTTGCTGTGAGGGCCCTCGTGGGCTACGCTGCAAGGGTCGCGGCGGCGCATGACAAGGCTGTCAGGCCGCTGGCCGCCTACTGGGCCGACCACTACGTTAGGGTATACCTGCTCGTCGAGAGGGGGGCCAGGAGGGCCGACGCGATGCTAGAGGAGTGCCTATCCCACGCCCACTGGTGCGAGCCCCTGGGGCACACCACATTCACGGGGTGCCCGGAGCCCCAGCCGCCCAGGGGGCTGGGGCCGCTCTGGGCCTGCGAGACCGGCGACGAGGACTTCCTAGAGGCCGTGGCCAGCGTAGCCAAGGGCAAGCTGGCAGGCTACGCCGCCACAGCCGCCAGGGTGGAGAGGCTGGCGTCAACGCTCCGCCGCGAGGCCCCCCTCACTAGGCGGCGCTTCTACTACGAGCTGTGGTCGCTGGCGTCGGCACTCCGCTCTAACGTGCCGCCCCGGAGGGCGGTGGCGGAGAAGCTAGCTGGCATGGGGTGGAGAGTGGTTGAGACGCACTACTCCACCACGGGGGTTAGGAGTGACGCGCCGCTCCAGCTGGTACGCTATCTCGTAGCCTCCTACCGTCGCCGGCGCTGAGAGCCTGGAGCCTCCTCTGGAGCCACCTCTCCAGCAGGGGGCAGGTCCTGGGGTCGTTGAAGTTGCCGGGGCCGCACTGGCCCAGGTATGGGCAGGTGAAGCAGGGTATCGAGATGACGTCGTCGAGGCTGACTAGTACTCGGAGCTCGAGGGTGGGGGGTGTCGTGTAGCGTATCTTGTAGGTCCTGCGGCCGTTCACTACGACCTGCTCCCTCTTGATTAGCCCCTTCTTCGCCAGCCTGAGAACCAGCCTGGAGCCCTCCCTGCTATCCAGGCCGAGGCGGCGCCAGAGGTCGCTCTGGAGTATGCCGTCGTCGCCGCTCGACCGTATCATCTCGAGCGCGAGCCGCTCTAGCTCCTCGCCGGAAGGCTTTACCACTCCCGATACCCCCTCCGCGCTGGTGGCTACTGTGAACCTAGGGTCCTAGGAGGATGCTGTGGCTGGGAGGGGGTTTATACTTTAACTTAGCGTGATACAGGTGCCCGCGGGTAGAGCCTAGACTTTAACTAGTATCACGAGGTTGGCGAGGATGAACCGGAACTGCTTGCGGATAGCACTCTCCTTGACCGAGAGCACCTTGGCGATCCTAGACTGCGGCACCTTAAAGTTGTAGAGGTGAGCAGCCAGGTAAACCGCGGCGCCCGCGAGCGCCTCCGGCTTCCTCCCCTCCACGCCCTTACCCATGCTGATCACCTTATCTATGATCTCCATGGCCAGCGTGGCGACCTCGAATGGCAGCTGGAGCGAGCCCACGGCCGCCGTTATGAAGTTCTTGGTGAGATCGATGTGCCTCGACCTCTTCCCTATACCCTGGCCATAGAACCTCCGCCACATACGCTCAACCACGCCGTAGCGGTTCAGCTCCCGCGTGCCCCTCCAGAGGCTCGGAACCCCCAGGGCCTGCTGGATCTTGGAGTGCTCGAGGCTGTACTGGTGGAGCATCGCAGCCTGGTTTATGGCGGCCGCTATTATCTCCTCGGGCCTGGCGTGCCTCTCCCCCCTCCTACCGCTCAGGGCTCGAGCCTCCAGGTACCACCTAACCATCAGGGCGGCGGTCTCGTGTATCTCCCGCGGGAGCCCGAGGACGCTGACCGCCTCCTCTAGCCTCCTATGGAAGTCGTAGGAGAGCCTCTCCTGGTACGTGTAGCCGCCCCGCTGCGCGGCGGCCCTGCGGCTGCGAAGTATGGCGTGTATACGCCCCCGCCTCAGTCGGGGGCCCTTGCGGAGCTCGAGGCTAACATGCTCAGCCCCCGTGTGGTGGGTTAGAGTGCTCCTAACCCCCGCCCTTACCCTGTTGACGCCCTTCTCCCTGTCCCTTAGGGCGTTCCAGTCTGGGCCCTCGTCTATCGCCACGCCTAGAACCTGGCCCGTGTCTGCGCAGATCAGGTTTCCGTCCTCGTCCACCACCCTTCTCGTGCATCCTAGCGACACGAGCTCCACCCCCGCCGCCCCCGCGGCCCCTGGCCCGTGCGCCCCCCGCCGTCTTGGTCTTGGGGCGCCTGCGTGGAGGGGGCTCGATCAGCACCTCCACGCCGGCCTGGAGCCTACTGGCTAGCTCCCTGTCCTTGGGCCTCACCACCGCGTAGGGCCTATCCACGGGGCCTATGATGTCGGTCACGGGCCCTAGGGTGTCGCCGCTGCCTAGCCTGACAGTCCAGCCGAGCCTGGGGGCCCTCTCGCCCTCCAGCTCGACTACCACGTGGCCCGTCCTGACCACAGCTGCTACCCTGCCCTTCAGGGGCTCGGGGACCCTGTGGCCCCTAGTCCTCCGGCTCGCCGGCCTCCTGGGCACTCCGAGGCACCCACGCGGGGGGCGCTTGGGGCCTCCTAATAGCGGCGTTAAGCCGTGGGTGGGTTGGTATGGTGGGGTATAAGGGAGGTCAGGCCTGCGGGGGGTGATGACGGGGTTAATTGACCTGAGCCGGGCGGCCTAGCGGTGGGGCCTATGCCTCATGCGCCTCACGGCCTCTGCCAGCTCCCGTAGGGTGCGCCTCTTAGACCCAACCTTCACGACGGAGACCCTCCGCCTCTCGGAGTGCCAGGCGCGCGGGTAGGCCTTCTCCTCGACTATAGGGTCGAGGCCCAGCTCCCTCGCGGCCCTCACTATCTCGTCGAGCGTGGGCTTGGGCACGGCGGAGGAGCGCGGTATCTTCCTACCCTCCCTGATGGAGGCCGTGGAGTCTATGTTAACGGGCCAGAGGACCACGCGGCGGCCCCGGTACTCCCGGCTGCTCAAGAAGGGGCGCCCCCGGCCTGGGTGGGGGGCTAGGAGCCCGCCTCCCGCTCCTCGCCTATGAGGACTGCGTTGACGACACCGTCCTGGCCGGGCCTGCTGGTGACGACTGCCAGGCCCCTATCGGTCTCGATTACCACGCCGCGCACTATGATCCCTCTCCTGGCGAACTCCCTGTTGGCCCTGCTCTCGACAACCCTCAGTATCCTAGCCTTGAACGACTTGCCAGTCTTAGGGTCGGAGACGACGGCGTGGGCCACCCTCCTAACCCTAACCTTAGTGTTGCCGCCCCTAACCCTTATGGAGACACGCTTGTCCTCCTCGCCGAGGACCGCCGGGACGAAGGGGCGGCCGTAGGCGTACTTCCTCTTCACCTTGTAATACCAGCTCCTCTTACCGCCGCTCGGCTTCTTGTGATCCCTCCACTGGTAGACGCCCATACCCCGGAGCACCCTGGGGCCAGCCTGGGCGCCCCCGGGTTTTAAGTGGTTTCCAGCTCGGCCCCGACGGCCCGGGCCAAGTCCTCGGCGCGCTGAAGCCACTGGGCGCCGCGGAGCCAGGGTAGCAGGGCGGCCTCGACCGCCTGGGCGGTGAGGTCCTGCCTGGTGGTGTAGCCCATGGTTTCAACGCCGATGTAGCCTATCTTCTCGCCGAGGTCGCCGCTCCTGGCCCTGTAGGCCTCAGCAAGCTCGCGGCCATCCAGCATCTCGCCCACTAGCCAGGGTGGCAGCTCGAAGGAGTAGCTCGCCCCCAGGCTGGCCCGGAGGCCCGGGCCCACCACGACGGCCACCTGGGTTTCGATGAAGCCCGTAGTTGTCGGGAACTCCATTAGGCCAGCCTCCACCCCAACACCGTACTCGGCTCCAGCGGCTAGGCGGGCCTTGTATGCCCTCTCCAGGGCCCCCCTAACGAGCAGGTCCAGCCCGACAGGCTGCACGGGCACGGAGGCCCTCACAGGCACGCCAACAGCGTCTATCCCCAGGAGCCTGCGGAAGACGCGCCTGGCAGCCCTGACCTTGACAGGGTTCGAGGTGCCAACGGCAGCCACCCGCTTCAACCCTCAGGGGCACCCGGAGGCTGGCCGTGAGCCGCGTGGAGGATATAGCTTTCCAGCCAGCCCCACCCCATAGCCGCCGGGCGGTCTACCTAGGAGCCAGCCCCGCCCCGGGGCTGGCGGGCGGCAAGGCCATATACGGGCGCACGGCCCCCCGCGCCCTGGGGGTCCGAGACCGTTTTGGGAGCGCCTCTACACGTGGGGGTAATACCAGACGGTAACAGGAGGTGGGCCAGGCGGAGGGGGGTGAGCCTGAGGGAGGCCTACGAGGCGGGCTATAGGAGGCTCGTCGAGGTAGTCGACAGGCTCTACGAGAGGGGCGCTAGGTATGTGACGGTGTACGTGCTGAGCAGGGATAACGCGCTCAGGAGGCCGCCGCAGGAGCGCGCCATAATATCGGGGCTGATAGTGAGGGGGCTCAGGAGCCTCGCCTCGGACCCCAGGCTGGAGGATAGGGGCGTGGCAGTGGAGGTCCTGGGCGATGAGAGCGTGCTACCAGCCAGCGTACGCTCCGAGGCCCGGAGGCTGGTCGCGTTGACGAGCGGTAGGGGCGGCGGGGTGCTCAGGCTCCTCATAGGCTACTCCAGCGCCTGGGAGGTTGGAGTGATATCCATGGGCGAGGAGCCGCCTAGCCTCAGGCTCCCACCGGTTGACCTCGTGGTTAGGACTGGGGGGTGGAGGAGGCTGAGCGATTTCGTCCCCCTGGCGGCGTCGTACGCCGAGCTATACTTCACTGAGACGCTCTGGCCCGACTTCACGCTGGAGGAGCTGGAGGAGGCCCTTAGGTGGTTC
>Ga0256833_1001010_pt1 | contig 21234 bp, 17 predicted proteins | sample 356284metaG_FD_190535 | JGI IMG/M metagenome (GOLD analysis project Ga0256833, IMG submission 190535) | Hydrothermal vent microbial communities from Mid Atlantic Ridge, Atlantic Ocean - 356-284 | ecosystem: Environmental > Aquatic > Marine > Hydrothermal vents | place: Atlantic Ocean: Mid... | reverse complement strand
TTCAATCTATAAATGTATATCTAATATTATATCTAATTGTATATAAAAATAAAGGTTATTTATCACTTTATTTAATGAGATTGAAAAAAAACTCCTCTTCAGTTTTTAATGTTCTTAAAATATAAACCTTTGGGTTTTTATGTACAAACTTTCAAAAAATTGATAAAGTTAAGAAGTTATATTTATCAGTTCATTAATATTGTCAGGACTTAATTCCCTCTTTAGAGTAATCAACTATGATGTTTGGTGTTAGTTCTTCTGTATATTCTACCTCTTTATCTGTCAGTCTTATGTATAAAGCTTCTGCTTCTTTGTCATATATTAACGTCATAACTTCTTACCTTCGTCAAAATTTGTATACTTTTACTTAATCTTTTAAAAGCTCAGACAGAATTTTATTTACTACTTTTGGATTTGCCTTTCCTTTTGTAGCTTTCATCACCTGACCAACAAAGAAACCTATCAGTTTTGTGTTTCCTGATTTATACTTTTCAACCTCTGCAGGATGTTCAGATAATATTTTCTCTACAATCTTTCTTATTTCCCCTTCGTCAGACACCTGCTTCAGACCTTTCTCCTCTACCACCTGTTTAGGCTCCTTTCCTGTTTCAAATGTTTCCTCAAAAACCTCTTTTGCTATCTTTGTGGATATTGCCCCGCTATCTATAAGCTCAACAATCTGAGCAATATGTTCAGGTTTAACAGGGCTTTCTGATATCTCTATTCCAGCTTCATTCAGTTTCCCTAAAAGCTCGTTTATTATCCAGTTTGCAATAGACTTTGGATTTTTGGGGTAATGTTTAACTGACAGCTCAAAAAATTCAGCCCTGTCTCTGTCTGCAACTAACACCTCTGCATCATATTCTGTTAAACCAAGCTCCTTTACATACCTCTTTTCTTTATCATCAGGAAGTTCTGGGAGAGAATCCTTTATCTGCTGTATAAAATCTGATGTAATCCTTACAGGTATCAGGTCAGGGTCAGGGAAATATCTGTAGTCGTGAGCTTCCTCCTTTGTTCTCATTGTGAAGGTCTTACCTGTCTTCTCATCAAACAGTCTTGTTTCCTGAACTATCTCCCCACCTTTTTTCAGTATCTTTGTCTGTCTTTCTATCTCATACTCTATTGCCTTCTGGACAAAACGGAAGGAGTTTATATTTTTTATCTCAACCTTTGTTCCAAATGTTTCTTCCCCTTTTGGTCTGAGGGATATATTCACGTCGCATCTTAGCTGTCCTTTTTCCATGTCAGCATCAGAAACACCTATATATCTCATTATGTTTCTCAGCTTTTCAAGATAAAGCCTTGCACCAACAGCAGACCTTATATCTGGTTCTGAAACTATCTCCATTAGAGGCGTTCCCGCCCTGTTCAGGTCAACGTAAGAGTATCCCCCTTCGTGTATCGTCTTTCCTGCATCTTCTTCCATGTGGAGTCTATGTATCCTTATCCTTTCAACTTTTCCATTTACTTTTATATCAATGTATCCGTCAGTAGCCAGAGGTTTGTCATACTGGGATATCTGGTAACCCTTTGGAAGGTCTGGATAAAAGTAATTTTTACGGGCAAAGACAGAAAGATTGTGAACTTTGCAGTTGAGTGCCAATGATGCCTTTATCGCATACTCAAGGGCTTTTCTGTTTAAGACCGGTAAACTTCCGGGCATTCCAAGACATACAGGACATACATTGCTGTTAGGCTCTGCTCCAAACTCTACCCTGCAACTGCAGAAACATTTTGTTTTTGTAGACATCTGAACGTGCACTTCAAGTCCGATAACAGGTTCAAACTCTCCCATCTTCCTCTCCAAACATTTATAACTGAATTATTAGATTATCAGAAATAAAGGCTGATGTGAAGAATATTAATACTTATAGTAGTATAATAATTTCTAAAAATACTACAAGGAGAAATGAATGGACTACCATGTAAAAGATATATCTTTAGCTGAAAAAGGAAAGCTGAGAATTGAATGGGCAGAAAAGGATATGCCTGTTCTCAGGCAAATCAGAGAAAGATTTGAAAAAGAAAAACCCCTTAAAGGAATAACCATAGGGGCATGTCTCCATGTTACTACAGAAACGGCAAATCTGATGATAACACTAAAGGCTGGAGGAGCAGATGTTTACCTGACAGCCTCAAATCCTCTTTCAACACAGGACGATGTTGCCGCAGCACTGGTTAAATATTACAACATTCCAACCTTTGCCATACACGGCGAAGATACAGACACTTATTACCAGCACATAAAAGAGGTTTTAGACAGAAAACCTAACATAACAATGGACGATGGAGGAGACCTTATATCAACACTTCACAAAGAAAGACAGGAGCTCATTCCAAACATATATGGAGGAACAGAAGAAACCACAACAGGAGTAATAAGATTTAAAGCAATGGAAAAGGATGGAGTTCTAAAATTCCCTGTTATCGCCGTTAACGATGCATACACAAAACACCTTTTTGACAACAGATACGGAACAGGTCAGTCAACAATAGATGGAATACTGAGGGCAACAAACAGACTTTTAGCCGGCTCTGTTTTTGTTGTCGCAGGTTACGGATGGTGCGGAAGAGGTGTTGCAATGAGAGCACAGGGAATGGGAGCAGAAGTTGTAGTTACAGAAGTTGACCCACTGAAAGCATTAGAGGCAAGGATGGACGGGTTCAGAGTCATGCCTATGATAGAAGCTGCAAAAATTGCTGATTTTATTGTTACAGTAACAGGAAATATCAATGTTATTGATAAACAGCATTTTGAAGTTATGAAAGATGGATGTATTGTGGCAAATTCAGGACATTTTGACGTTGAGATAAATCTGAAAGTTCTCAAAGAGATGTCTGTCTCCCAGAGAGAAATAAGAGAAAATGTAAGGGAATACAAAATGCCTGACGGCAGGAATATATATGTTTTAGCTGAAGGAAGACTGGTAAACTTAGCTGCAGCTGAAGGACATCCTGCACAGGTAATGGATATGTCATTTGCTAATCAGGCTCTTTCTGCAGAATATTTAGTAAATAACCATCAAAATCTAAAACCAAAAGTATACAAAGTTCCTGACGAGCTTGACTTTGAAGTTGCCAAACTTAAACTAAATGCTATGGGGATAAAGATAGACAGTCTAACACCTGAACAGAAAGAATACCTTTCAAGCTGGGAACATGGAACATAATATAAATCATTAGGAGGATAAATATGACAAGGGAAGAAGCTATCAAAATCCTGTTAGAAACAGATGAAGAGTTTAAAAAGTGGCATGATGAGAGACAGGAGCTGAAATGGAAAATACAGAAGCTGGAAAAACATTATCCCCCTGACCCAGAATTAGAAGCAGAAGAAGAGAGAATGAAAAGAAGAAAACTGTATTTAAAAGATTTAATGGAACAGAGAATAAAAGAGTTTTTACAAAAAAATTCCTGAAAGAGGTAATAGATGAGAAGTGATATTGTGAAAAAAGGCTTTGAGAGAGCTCCTCATAGAAGTCTGCTCAGAGCCTGCGGTCTGTCAGAAGAAGATTTCAATAAGCCGTTTATAGGTATAGCAAACTCTTACATAGATATAATACCGGGACATGTTCATCTGAGAGAGTTTGCCCAGATAGTGAAAGACGCAGTGAGAGAAGCAGGAGGCGTTCCATTTGAATTTAACGTTATAGGTGTTGATGACGGCATTGCTATGGGACATTCAGGAATGCATTACTCCCTCCCAAGCAGAGAAATAATTGCTGATGCAATAGAAACGGTCGTTGAAGCCCACAAGTTAGATGCTTTGGTATGCATTCCAAACTGTGACAAGATTGTTCCAGGTATGATGATGGCAGCTGCAAGACTGAACATACCTGTCATATTTGTCAGCGGTGGTCCTATGGCAGCTGGACACCTTCCAGATGGAACACCTATTGACCTCTCAACAGCATTTGAAGCTGTTGGAGCTGTTGCACAGGGAAAGATGAGCAAAGAGGAGCTAAAAGTAATAGAGGAAAATGCCTGCCCTTCCTGTGGTTCCTGCTCAGGAATGTTCACAGCAAATTCTATGAACTGCCTTTCTGAAGCCTTGGGAATAGCCCTTCCGGGAAATGGCTCAATCCTTGCGACAGACCCAAGGAGACAGGAATTAGCAAAAAAAGCTGGCAGACAGATTATAAAGCTCGTAGAAGCTGACCTGAAATTCAGAGATATTGTAAACGAGAAAACCATTGAAAATGCATTTACTTTAGATATAGCTATGGGTGGCTCTTCCAATACAGTCCTTCATCTTTTAGCTATTGCTTATGAAGCTGGTATACAGTTCCCTGTAAAAAAGATAGACGAGATTTCAAGAAGAACACCAACACTGTGTAAGCTTGCTCCAGCCTCTAACTACCATATGGAAGATTTAGATAGGGCAGGGGGCATATCTGCTATACTGAAAGAACTGGCAAAAAAAGGACTGCTGCATCTTGACAGACCTACAGTATCTCTGAAAACAATAGGAGAAGTTATAGAAGAAGCAGAGATAAAAGACCCTTCTGTTATAAGACCAATAACAGACCCTTACAGTGAAACAGGGGGACTTGCTATTTTATTTGGGAATATAGCTCCTGACGGTGCTGTTGTAAAAGCAGCAGCTGTTGACCCACAGATGCAGGTATTTAAAGGGACAGCCGTATGCTTTAACAGTGAGGAAGAAGCTATATCGGGAATATTTGGTGGAAAGGTAAAAGAAGGAAATGTTGTTGTTATAAGATATGAAGGACCAAAAGGTTCTCCTGGAATGAGAGAAATGCTCTCACCAACATCTGCAATAATGGGTATGGGACTGGGAGATAAAGTTTCACTGATTACTGACGGAAGATTTTCTGGAGCAACAAGGGGAGCATGTATTGGGCACATATCTCCAGAAGCAGCAGCAGGAGGTCCTATCGGAATAATAAAGGACGGTGATGAGATACTCATAGACATTCCAAACAGAAAGATAGAGCTTCTCATCTCTGAAGAAGAATTTAAAAAGAGAATGGAAAAGTTTAAACCAAAACAGAAAGAGATTAAAAGCAGATGGCTCAGAAGATATGCAAAACACGTAACATCTGCCAACAAGGGAGCTGTTTTAGAAGATGAATGTCTTTAGAGGATTAAGATGAAAGTCATAAAAAGTGCAGAAGCAGTATGTCAGGGACACCCTGACAAAACTGCTGACATCATAGCTGATGCTATATTAGACGAACTTATTATGAAAGACCCTTACACAAAGGCATCCATTGAGGTTCTGATAACAACAGGTCTTGTTCATGTTTCTGGAGAGCTTTCAACAGATGCTTATGTTGACATACCTAACATTGCAAGGTCAGCACTTATAGAAATAGGATACACAAAGCCCGAATACGGATTTGACGGTTATACAGCAGGTGTTATATCAACGATAAGCGACCAGAGTCCAGAGATTGCTTTGGGAGTTCCTCTTGAAGGGGCTGGAGACACATGTATCGTTGTAGGTTATGCCACATCAGAAACAGAAAATCTTATGCCTCTTCCGTGTAATATAGCAAATAGAATAACCCAGAGCATAGACCAGCTGAGAAAAGATGATATTGTTCCATTTTTTAGACCAGATGGTAAAGCTGTTGTTGTTGTGGAGTATGAAAATGGTAAACCTGTTCGTATAGACTCTGTTACTGTTCTTGTTCAGCACGAGCCTTATGTATCAGAGTTAGAGCTGAGAAATGCTGTTATTGAAAAGGTGATAAAGGAAGCTGTTCCAGAGGAGTTTATAGATAGAAATACAGACATAGTCATAAATCCTATAGGCAGATTTATTATTGGAGGACCAATGGCAGATACAGGGCTTACAGGAAGAAAAACAATAGCAGATGCTTATGGAACAGCTGCAGCATCAGGAGGCAGTGCATTTTCAGGCAAAGACCCCACGAAGATAGACAGGTCTGCATCATACATGGCACGATACATAGCAAAACATATCGTTGCATCAGGTATTGCAGATGAGTGTAATGTGGAGATGGTTTATGTTATAGGAGGAGAATATCCTGTATCATTTAACATCAAGACAAATACAGACCTTGACAGTGAAAAATTAAACAAAAAAATTAAAGATATATTTGATTTATCTCCTGTTGGAATAATAGAAAAGTTAAAACTGAGAAATCCAATATACAAAGAAACAGCTATTTACGGTCATTTTGGCAGAGTAGGGGAGCATACAACATGGGAAGAGATAGATAAAAATATTCTGGAGGAATTAAAAGATGCATTCTGAAGAACACATATACGATTTCGAAGTTTTTAAAGCCCTTGTAGAATTAGAGATAAGGAGAATAGAAAGATACAAAAAGGAATCAACATTTTCTATTGCATTTCTGTATGCTCCTGAGCTTGCAACAAGAATAAAAGAAAATAAAGAATCTTTTAAAGGAGTTGATGTCGCTTTTATCATAAAAGACAACATCAGGTCTGTTGACGTTATATCTCCAGTAGAAGAAGACTTTGTCTTTCTGTTTTTTCCTGAAACAGAGAAAAAAATGGCACAGAAGATTATTGAAAGATTGAAAAAAGTCCTGAACGAAAAGAACATCATTGAAGGAATTGCAAGCTATCCAGAAGACGGCAAGGACAAACAATCACTTTTTGCGAAATTAGTTGAGATAATGAACGAGAAGTTAGTGCCTGTTATAGAATTAGATTAAAACAGTTTTCCTTCAACAATATCATAGGTTGCATAGATAAGTATCTCACTGAGAGAAGGATGGAAATACACAAAGCTGTGGATTTCCTCCGCTGTCATTTCATTTTTTATTCCGTAGGCTATAGTATGAATAATTTCTGAAGCCTCTATACCAACAACTGTTCCCCCTATCAGCTTGCGAGAATTTTTTTCAAACACAAGTCTTACAAAACCTTCTGACTCCAGTTCATCTACTGCTTTTTCGTTGTAAGTATATGGATAGTATCCTGATGCTGTTTCTATTCCCTTCTCCTTTGCCTGTTCTTCAGTAAGTCCTACATGTGCTATCTCAAATGCACTGAATATTGCCCATGGAATGATAGAGTAATCTACTTTCTCTTTTTTCTCTTCAAACATGTTTTTTACAGCAATTCTTGCCTCGTAGGCAGCAACATGGGCAAGCATTGGTGAGCTAACTACATCTCCGCAGGCATATATGTTATCAAAATTTGTCTGCAGAAACTGATTAACCTTTATAAATCCCCTTTCATCTTTTTCTATACCTATGCCATCTATATTCTGTGTATTTGGCTTTCTTCCAACAGAAAGTAAAACCCTGTCTGCAGTTATCTCTTTTCCATCAGAAAGGAGGAGAATTATCTTATTGTTTTCTATTCTGTAGTCCTTTACATAAGTGTTCAGTAAAAACTGTATTCCTAATTTTTTGAACTTTCTCTGAAGATTTTTAGAAACTTCCATAGATACAGAAGGTATCGGCAAAAGTCTGTCTTTAATCTCCACTATTGTTACATTACTTCCGTAAACAGAAGCTATATATCCAATCTCACAGCCTGCCACGCCTCCACCAATAACGACAAAGGTTTCCGGTAGTTGTTCCAAGTTTTCCATAAAATCTTCAGTTGTCAGGATGTGTTCCCCATCAGGCACAATTCCCCCTACAGAGGAAGGAACCGAACCTGTTGCGATAAGTATGTATTTTCCTTTTATTTCCTCTTTTGAACCGTCTGGATAGGTAATTTCCACTGTATTTTTATCAACAATTCTTCCTGTTCCCTTAAAAACAGGGGTTTTTTTTGCCTTTAAAAGCTGTGAGAGGGATTTTCTGAGAAATGATATAGCTTTATCCTTTCCTTCTTTTGCTTTTGTGAAAGAAACGTTATTGACAGTTAAATCAATACCATAAAGCTGTGCTTTTTCCAGTTTCTCTGATAGATGGGCTCCAGCTCTGTAGTACTTTGTTGGAATACATGCCCGGTTTAGACAGTTCCCGCCAAGTTTACCCTTTTCAACAATAGCAATATTTAGCCTTTTTCTAAGGGCAGTCATGGTGGCTTCATAGCCACCAGGCCCCATCCCGATAATTATAAGGTCATACATATTTTACTCGTATATGATTTTTGGAGTTATAAATATCAGCAGTTCTCTGCTTTCATTATTTTGAACCCTGTTTTTAAACAGCCAGCCCAGTATGGGAATGTGCATAAGTCCTGGAATTCCCTTCTCTCCTGTTTCTTCAGTTTTTTCTAAAATTCCGCCTATAACAATTGTCTGCCCGTCTTTTGCAACCACTTTACTGGTTACACTTTTTGTCTGGATAGGAGGCTGTCCTGCAACAGATTTTGCAAAGTCTGGAATATCCTGTGTAAGGTCTATAGTCATGATAATATTTCCATCAGGTGTTGTTCTTGGTATAACGTTTAGCTTTAAAAGTGCCTGTTTAAACTGAACATTTGCAACGGCAGCTCCACCTGTAGTTCCAAATGTGGTGTATGGTATTTCAAAACCTTGAGCAATCTCAGCACCTTCTCCGTCTATTGTTATCACTTTTGGTCTGGAGAGTATCTTTGTTTTACCTATCTGCTCTAAAGCAGAGAGCCTCAGGTCTATATAGTTATTTGCTGTTCCATACAGCAGTCCCACAGCCCCGCCAGAGCCTGCAGTTACAGCTGGAGCCGGAAAGTCAAACATATAGGAACCGGTTGCCAGATAACTGGGAGTTAGTCCTGCTCCAGACATTCTGAAGTTACCACTTGTTACAGCGGCACCCCACTGTATTCCAAGGTCTTTTTTGAAGGAAGACTGTATCTGAACAATTCTTGCCTCTATAGCAATCTGATATGGCCTTTTCAGAAGTATGTTAGAGAAGTTTTTGTATATTTTATTTACCACAGAAGGAATGTCTGTGATACATATTTTTGGCAATGAAGTTATAATACTTTTCTCTTTTTCTGTTGCTGTTGTGGTTGTTGTTCCTGCTGTTCCACCAACTCTCATCTGTTTTTCCAGTCCAACAGCTTTTGATGTCTCTTTGGATTTGAATATTACAGAACCGTATTTTGTTAGGTAGTTTTCACTGATTGTCATCAGAAGTTCAGCAGGTTCTAAAGCTCTCACGTAGTAACATTTTGTAACTATGTCAATCTTTTGAGCTTTTGCTAAAATCTTACTGATTTTTGAAAAGTTATTTCTAACTTCCACAATGGTCAACTTCTCTGTCTTTGGGTCATAAGAATATTTTCCATAAGGAGAGAGATTTTCTATCAGTTCATCTTCTATAGCTTTAAATTCTTCAGGTTTAACTTTTATCTCTTTCTTCAGCAGCATTGATTCAAGTTTAGCCTTTGCAAGAGCAGCTTCTTTCATCTGTTTTTCTTTTTCTTCTTCTATTTTTGCTAATTTCTGGGCTTCTTTCTGGAGGGGCTTTAGAAACTCTTCCACTACCTTTTTCAGATTTTCTACATTTTCTTTGGAATCTCTAACGTATACTGCATTACTTGCCTTGTATACCTTTACTGCCGCAGTTGGGGAGACATTGTCTTTTATTATACTGACAAAGGAATCAAACACATCCTTACCAAGATATTTTACAACCTCTGGAGGTATTGTTATTAATGCCTTTTCGGCTACTTTTATTTTGTATATATTTCCTGATTTTATGTAAGTAAGCCCATACTCTTTGAGCACTATCCTGAATAAGGTTTCAACAGATACAGGTTCTCTTACCGTTATGTAAACGGGAGTTGACGATTTCCCTGCTGCCTCACTGTCCCATATAATGTTTTTATTTGACAGTTCGGATATTACATCTATGACTGTGCTTAACTTTGCTCCATAAAACTCTGCAGATACTTTTGTTTGTGCAAAAACTACAGAGCTAACGAGAAGCAATACTATTGCTAATACTGTTTTCCCTCTCATAACCGCACCTCACCATTACCTGATTTCAAAATCTTCTTTTGTAATTCCGCCACTGTCTTTTAATATTTCTTCCGGATTTTTTTCTGTTCGTATTAGTTTAGCCTTTCCTTCTGGAGTCTCTATAACGATATATTTGTTTCCATGGTTGTCTTTTATGAAACCTACAACATTTTCTCCTTCATAAAAGGAGTCTGTTTCTTCAGCAAATATTCCTGTGTATAACAGCAAAACAGAAAATAACACTACAAAAATTCTCATTTACCCCTCCTTTACATATAATAGGTTGATACTGTCAGTTTTATGCTAAAAGTTCTTCCTTTTTTCTTTTTCACTTTCTCAATAGATAGCCTATCTAACCTGAAAAATCTATCACTTTTCCCTAATTTTCTAAGGAAATCCACAACATCTCCTACTGTTCTACTATTCATATCAAGAGTTATCTTCACTCTGTTAATCTTTATAAAGGATTTGTCCTTTTTCTTTTGCTTTCCTGTAACAACTTCCAATCTATCTTTCGTTTTGTTATAACGCATGTATATCTCTTCAGGAGGAGATACATGGAATTTATTCATAATCACATTTGATTTTAATGCTGAATCAGATATAAATCTTAAAATTTCTTGTGTTTTCTCTTCTGTAGGAACCACAGATTTTATTTTTTCTAATTCTCTGTTAAGATTTTGAACTTCTGCTTGAATAGATGCTAACTTGTCTTCTAACTTTTTCCTTATTTCTGGTCTTGCAAATCTTTTTAACCTGTCAACCTGAACCTGAAGATTATCTACTTCAGATTTTAACTGTTCTTTTTCTACTTTTTTAGGGTCTATTATAAGAGTATATATCCCATACATTACAAGTAACGTTATAAGAGCAGTTAGCAAAATCTTCTGCCATTCAGGCAAACCCTCCCATTGCTCTTTAAGGGCTTCTATGTTCAATATTTTCTCCTCCCTTGTTTTCTTTTTTCCAGCCAGAAAGATTAAACTTAAATGAATAGTAATTTATATTACTCCTTTTCTTTCCAGAACTTTTTCTTCTTTCAACAGAATTAAAGGTTATTGTCTTGTAATAAGAAGATAGGTTGTCATAAAAGTTTGATATAAATTTCGGATTGAAAGAGAATCCTGTTAGGTTTCCACCTGTTCTTAATATGTCTACTTTTCTGAGCCATACTCCATCTGGAATACTTACTGCAATAGCTTTTATCATTGGTATGAAGTCTGTTTTTTCAGAAGATAGCTTGTTAAATACTGCTATTTTTAGCTTCGTTACTTCTTTTAATCTTTCTGCTTCTGCAACAGCTTTTTTAAGCTGATTTATTTTCCTCTCTACATCTTTATATTTGGCTCTTTCCTCTATAAGCTGCTGTTTCCTCTCCATCAGGTTGCTTATTTCTGCCCCTAAATACACAGAATAGACGATTTCTGCACCTATAAGAAGTATTGGAATTCCCACATATAAAACTGCTTTGTTTTTCAGTTTTATAGAGGGAGCTCCTACTTTTTTAAACTCTTTCCTTTTTCTCTTTTCTGGGTTTAGGTTTATCTTAATCATTTTCTATTCTCCTGTAAGCAAGACCAAATGGTATGTTGTATATACTTAAAGGAAACTGGCTTTCAAACTCTATACCTAAAGCTTTTACCGGGTCAAGTTCAACTAAGGTAAATCTTGTGCTGAATTTAAGCTGCATATATGCCTGAATTTCTGGGTATTTAGCAAAAAATCCTGAAGTATATATTATTTTGGGTTCATTTATTGTCAGGAAGAAATAGTTTATCTCATTTATCAGTCTGTCTATAGCTTTTTCCTTGTCATCAGGTTCAAGCTCCTCATACCTTTTAGCATCAAAGTTTAACGATTGAACAATCACATTCTCGTGGAAGAATATCAGATATGAGTCATTTATATCTAAGTGGATGATACATATGTTGCTCTCTTCTTTTAGCTCTGGGTTATTGTTTTTCTCTGCTTCAGCAAGATTTATAAGAGCTATACCTTCAGAGTCTATTATATCTGGTTCAATCCCAGCATACTTCATTATTTCTCTTATATTTTCTATGTCATCTATTTTTGATATTACGACAATTATACTGAGCTCTTCCCCTTCTTCGCTAATAATATCGTAATCGTAAACTGTTGTTCCTTTCAGACTTTTTATGTCTTCTCTTATGTTCCACTCAACTGCTTCTTCTATCTCTTTAGGAGACATTTTTGGGATTTTTATTGTCTTAAATAGTGTAGATGCTGTTGGAACACTTACTACTGCTGATTTTATGTGAATGTCCCTTTTGTCTAATTCTTCCCGTATTAGCATTCCAGCCTGTTCTTTATTTTCAACAAGGGAAACTTCAAAGGGCATAACAGGAATGTGATACTTACCCATTTCTTTATCAAGAATAGCAATCCTTGCAAATCCTCTGTCAAGCTGAATACCAAGAGATGTCTTTTCTCTCTGAAGAATCCCTGTTACTGGACTTTTTATTTTCTCTAATATACTCATATAACTCCCCTCTTAAAGTAGCCCTCACTAATTAATATACATTTTCGGCAGAAAAAGGGAAGGCTTTACCTTCCCTCTAAATTTAGTGAAGACCTAACTTTTTCTCTATCTCTGCAATTGCTTTTGTTGTTTTTAAAACTGCATCTGGGTTTATAGATATTGTGTCTATTCCCTGTTCAACTAAAAACTGGGCAAAGTCTGGGTAATCTGAGGGACCTTGTCCACATATTCCTATCTTTCTTCCCTTTTCTTTAGCTGTTTTTATTACCTGTGCAATCAGTCTTTTAACTGCTTCGTTTCTCTCATCATAAAGATGAGCTACCAGTGAGGAATCCCTGTCTAATCCCAGTGTAAGCTGTGTCAGGTCATTTGAACCTATTGAAAATCCGTCAAAATGCTCTGCAAACTGGTCAGCTAACACAACATTGGAAGGAAGTTCGCACATCACGTATACTTCAAGACCGTTATCTCCCCTCTTTAGGCCATATTCTTCCATTACTTTTAGGACTTTTTCTCCTTCTTCTGGCGTTCTGCAAAACGGAATCATCACCTTAACATTTTTCAGTCCCATTTTGTTTCTAACTCTTATTATTGCTTTGCATTCAAGCCCAAATGCTTCTTTAAATTGGGGAGAGTAGTATCTTGAAGCTCCTCTCCAGCCTATCATAGGATTTTCCTCTACAGGCTCAAAATATTTTCCACCTATAAGGTTTGCATACTCGTTGGATTTAAAGTCAGAAAATCTAACTATAACAGGCTTTGGATAGAATGCTGCAGCTATTCTTGCTATTCCGTAAGACAGTTTTTTAATGTAATACTCTTCTTTATTATCGTATCCAAATGTTTTGTCTTCTATGACTTTTGCAAGTTCTGGATCCTTTTCTTTTATCTCATCAAACCTTATTAGGGCAAGGGGATGTATCCCTATGTAGTTATTTATGATAAACTCTTCCCTTGCAAGCCCTACACCTGCATTTGGGAGGAATGAGAAATCAAAGGCTCCCTCAGGAGAGGCAACGTTCATCATTATTGGTGTTTTTGTTTTTGGTAAAGTATTAATATCTACTTCCTCAACCTCATACTCTACCTGACCATCGTAAACGTATCCAACATCTCCTTCCGCACAGGAAACAGTTACAAGTTGACCGTCTTTTAAAACCTCTGTTGCATTTCCTGTTCCAACAACTGCAGGAACTCCAAGTTCCCTTGCTACAATAGCTGCATGGCATGTTCTTCCACCTCTATTTGTAACTATTGCTGAAGCCTGTTTCATAATAGGTTCCCAGTCTGGGTCTGTCATATCTGTAACAAGAACATCTCCTGGTTTGAAATCTTTTGCATCTTCTAATGAATACATCAGTTTTACGTTACCTGTTGCTACTTTATCTCCAACGGCTATCCCCTGAACCAATATCTTCTTTATCCTTTCTTCATAGGGCTCTGTTATTTTATAAACAGTTATCTTTGAGTGGTCTTTCCTTGAATGTATAGTCTCAGGTCTTGCCTGAACAATAAACAGCTCGTTTATCTCACCATCTTTAGCCCACTCAACATCCATAGGTGTCCATTTGTTATATTTGTTGGAGTAATACTCTTCTATCTTCATTATCCAATCTGCTAATTTTAATACCTCTTCATCTGTGAGGCAGAACTGTTTTTGTTTTTCTTCTGGAACAGGAACAATTTTTACCCTTTCCTCTTCTGTTGTTCCATAAACCATTTTGTGGGTTTTCTTTCCTAATTTTTTCTCTATTATTGCTTCATATCCTTCTCTAAAAGTTGGTTTAAAAACGAGCCATTCGTCAGGTGTAACTGCACCCTGAACTACCATCTCGCCAAGCCCATAAGAGCCGTTAATAAGAACAACATCTTTAAAACCACTTTCTGTATCTAAAGAAAAGCCTACACCTGCTGCTGCAAGGTCAGAACGAACCATCTTCTGAACACCAACAGCAAGACCAATAGAAAAGTGGTCAAATCCAAATGACTCTCTGTAAGATATTGCCCTATCTGTGAAAAGGGAAGCAAAACAGTTCCTTATAGCTGAGAGGAGTGTTTCATCCCCTTTTATGTTCAGATACGTTTCCTGCTGTCCTGCAAATGATGCATCTGGTAGGTCTTCTGCTGTTGCTGATGAGCGAACAGCAACGTCAACCCTGTGTTTTCCATACATTTCGCTAAGCTGGGCATAATAATCTAAAATCTGCTTCCTCAGGTCGTCTGGAAATTGCCCTCCTTTTATCATCTCTCTAATTGTAAGCCCTCTTTTCTGAAGGTCAAATACATCGTTTGGGTCAAGTCCTTTCAGGGTTTCTCTGATTTTTTCCTTCAGGTTATTGTATTCAATAAAATATCTGTATGCTTCTGCTGTTACCACATATCCCATCGGAATTTTTATTCCCATAGGAGAGAGTCCTTTTATCATCTCTCCAAGGGATGCATTCTTTCCCCCGACCAGCTCAACATCTTCCATTCCCACTTCATTGAGCCAGACAACCAATTTTTTGTTGGACATAATTTATTCCTCCTGATTATCTGTAATTTTTTATGTTGCTATCTTAGTAAAATCTGCAATTCTCTTAAACATTCTGTTTATCATCTCCATAAGAGAGAGCCTGTTTTCCCTTAACCTCTTATCTTCTACCATAACCATAACATTGTCAAAGAAATTATCTATGTAAGGTTTTAATTTAAGAAGCTCTTTTAATGCTTTTTCGTAATCTTTCCTTTCTACTTCATCATTATATACATCTTTTATTCTCTGGAACTGTTCAAATAGTTCTTTTTCTTCTTTTTCTTTCAGAAAATTTTCAGAAAACTCCCCTTCAAAACCTTCAGGTATTATTCTTCCTACTCTTTTAAAAACAGTCATAATGTCTGTAAACTGCGGATTTTTCTTGAGCTGTTGAACTGTTCTTATCTTAAGATAGTTTCTATATAAATTGTAACTGTTGGTTGATATAACAGCATTTATTACGTCTGTATCATAACCTTTATCCTTCATGTATGAAACAAATCTTCCAGTAATAAACTCTAAAATTTCTGGTATTATGCTTTCGTCAAACAACACTTTCCAGTTATCCTCAATCTCAGCAAACTTTAGTATCTTGCTTTTTCTTGCCTCTTCTGAGATTAAATCTAAAATTTCCTTGAGGTCTATATCAACCCCTTTTTCTACCAATAGTCTAACAATTCCTATGGCACTTCTTCTTATTCCATAGGGGTCTGCTGCTGCCTTTGGCTTTTCTCCGATAGATAGAAATGAAATAACTGTATCTAACTTATCAGCAAGGGCAAGAACAGTCCCAATAGTTGTTTGAGGAAGATTGTCATCGGCAGTTTTTGGCAGGTAATGCTCATATATGGCCTTTGCCACTTCTTCTTTTTCTCCCTGTTTTAATGCATAATGCATACCCATAATGCCCTGAAGTTCGTCAAACTCTTTTACCATCTCAGTCAGGATGTCACATTTGGAAAGCCTGCAAGCCCTTACCATATCTTCAACATTTATATCTTTGAAATGCTCAGAAAGTAAAAGGGCAATTCTTTCATTTCTCTCAACCTTATCAAGGAGACTGCCTAACTTCTGATGAAACTGGACATCTCTAAGTTTTGGATAAAATTCTTCAAGTCTGTGCTTCAGGTCTTCTTCATAAAAGAAGAGGGCATCCTCAAGCCTTGCTTTCAGGACTTTTTCATAACCATTTTTGATAATTTCCCTATTGGGAACAGAATTATTAGAAAAGGCGAGGAATTTAGGTATAAGATTTCCATTCCTTTCAAAGTTAAAATAACGCTGGTGAACTTTACAGACTGTTACAATAACCTCTTTTGGGAGAATAAGATACTGTGGAGAAAACTCGCCTAAAATACCAATGGGAAATTCTGTAAGATTGGTAACTTCATCAAGGAGTTCATCGTCTTCAATAGGCTGTGCATCTAAAACCTTTGCAAATCCTTCAATCTGGGTTTTTATTGATTCCCTTCTTTCTTTAAAGTCTGCTATAACAAAACCTAATTTTGTAATTTCTTTATATTTGAGAGCTTCAGATATCTCCTTTTTTCCACCTTTACCTACAGGTTCTGTCATAAATCTATGAAGATATGTATACCTGTCAGCTTTTATATTCCCAATTTCTATTTCAATAACTTCCTTGTCTAACAGAGAAACTATCCATCTTATAGGTCTGGAGAATCTTATTCCAGAACTATCCCACCTCATGGTTTTTGGAAAAGGTATAGATAAAATGAAAGGAGGTATTTTTTCCTTTATAAAATTTTCTAACTTCTTACCTTCTATTAATATTTTTGCTCCTACATATCGGCCTTTCTCATTCTCAATAATCTGGAGTTGTTCAACAGAAATGTCGTTTTTTGAAGCGAATGCAAGAGCTGCCTTTGTAAATTTACCATTTTCATCTATGGCTACCTTTGCAGGTGGACCTATTACCACTTTTTCCTGTGAAGGCTCCCTCTCTTTAAGATTTTTCATTAAAAAGCCTACTCTCCTTGGAGAAGCAAAAATCTCAACATTTTCAGGTGTGTCATACTCAAAGAAATTCTTAAAAATTTCAGGTAGTTTTTGACTGAAGTAATTCAAAGATATCTCAACAGCCTTAGGAGGTAACTCTTCTGTTCCTATTTCTAACAGATAGTTTCTCATTTATGCTCCCTTTTTTTCATAAGTGGATATCCTAACTCTTCCCTGTGTTTCACAAAAGCTTTTGCACATTCCCTTGCAAGATTTCTCACCCTTCCTATAAATCTCGCCCTTTCATTTACAGATAAAGCTCCCCTCGCATCAAGTAGATTAAATATGTGGGAACACTTAAGGGCATAATCGTAAGCTGGTATAGGGAGATTATGCTCTATTAGACGAAAACCTTCCTTTTCATACATATCAAATGTAGCAAAAAGCATGTCTGTGTCTGCAAGCTCAAAGTTATAAACAGACCACTGTCTTTCTGACTCCCTATATATATCACCATAGGTCAAACCCGGCGCCCAAACGATATCATAAACACTGTCCACATTTTGCAGATATGTGGCTATTCTTTCCAAACCATAGGTTATCTCAACGCTTATAGATGGTAAATCAAGGCTTCCCACTTGCTGAAAATATGTAAACTGTGTTATCTCCATACCATCAAGCCATACTTCCCATCCCAGTCCCCATGCCCCAAGAGTTGGACTTTCCCAGTCATCTTCAACAAATCTTACATCATGCTTCTGCAGGTCAATACCAAGTGCTTCAAGGCTTTCAAGGTAGAGCTCCTGAGGATTTTCTGGAGCAGGTTTTAAAATAACCTGAAACTGGTAGTAATGCTGAAGTCTGTTGGGATTTTCGCCATATCTTCCATCTTTTGGTCTTCTTGATGGTTCAACATAACATACATTCCACTCTTCAGGTCCCAAGCATCTTAAGAAGGTCGCAGGGTTCATTGTCCCTGCACCAACTTCTATGTCGTAAGGTTGCCAGAGTATACACCCCTTTTGTGTCCAAAATTTTTCTAATCTGTGTATAATTTCCTGAAAAGTAATAATTTTGTTCTCTCCAACCAAGCAGTATCCTCTCATTTAGTTTTAGCGTATCTATTTTATCTTATTTTTTTTTGTTTTAACAACAGAAGGTAAACAACACTTTTTTCCTGTAAAATTATTATTTTAGAATAACAATAACCAGGTAGGAAATTGTTTAGACTTCTGAAGTTTCTTCTGATTTTATTTATACTGTTGGGATTTTTAGGAGTATCCCTACTGGTTTACATAAATACGAGAAACCTTCCAGATGTAAGAAACCTTGAGCATTGGAAACCCAGTCAAGTTTCACAAGTATTTGCTTACGATGGCTCTATATTAACTGAATTCTTCGTCCAGAGGAGACAGTATGTAACAATAGACCGTATACCTGACCATGTTAAAAAAGCATTTATTGCTATTGAAGACAGGACATTCTACGAGAACCCTGGTATAGATGTGTGGGGGATTTTAAGAGCTGCCTTTATAAATATAGTTTCAGGAAGAATTGTTGCTGGAGGAAGCACTATATCACAGCAGCTTATAAAAAATCTGTTCCTTACTCCAGAGAGAAGCTTCCGGAGAAAATTTAAGGAAATTATTTTAGCCATAGAGCTTAACAGAATTTATCCTAAAGATAAAATACTTGAGATGTATCTCAATCAGATATATCTCGGTCACGGGGCATACGGTGTAGAGTCTGCATCACAGGTTTATTTTGGAAAACACGTGTGGGAGTTAGATGTATGTGAAGCTGCTGTTTTAGCTGGTTTACCAAAAGCACCAAGTAGATATGATCCTTACAAAAACATAGAAGGAGCTACCCAAAGGCGTAATGCTGTTCTTCAAAGTATGGTTGAAGAAGGATACATAGACATATACACAGCAAAGGAATGTTACAAAAAACCTATTAACCTGAGGGAACAGGATGAGGAAGAGATTAACATTCACGATTATTTTACTGAAATGGTAAGACTATGGTTTACAGAAAAATATGGTTCAGATGAGTTATATAAAGGTGGTTACAAAATATACACTACAGCAGACAAAGACCTTCTAAGAGATACCCATTACATAGTCAAAGACCACATAGAGCTTTTACAGCAACAAGTTGGCTTTCCTAAACTTTCTGAAGAAGAAGTAAATAAAATGTTAGAAGAGTATAGTAAACAAAATACAAAAAAACTGTTAAAGGGGCATGTGTATGTTGGACTGATAGAAAACATAAAGAGAAAAACAATATTTTTCAAAATTGGACAAAAGGAAGGAAAGGTCAGATTTTATGGCTCGCTGAAAAATGCTCAGAAAGGATTTCCTGTTTATGTTAGATATTTAGGAGATGATAGATTTGAATTCATCCCATATTTAGAAACTGCCGTTGTATCTATTGATCCTAAAACAGGAGCCATTAGGGCACTGTCTGGAGGATATGATTTTAAAAAATCTAAATACAACAGAGCAGTTCAAGGAAAAAGACAGCCTGGTTCTGCATTCAAACCTATTGTTTATACTGCAGCGATAATAAAAGGCTTTACCCAGATTTCTGTAATTGACGATGAACCTGTTGCCATATGGGACCCTGACAGATTTGAGGAATGGATACCACGAAATTATGAAGGAAAGTATAATGGAAAGGTTACCCTGAGAGAAGCTTTAACAAGAAGCTTGAACGCAGCATCTGTAAACCTTTTTTTAGAAATAGGATATGAACCTGTTATATCTCTTGCATACAGACTTGGGATAAAAACAAAAATACCAAAAGTCCCATCTGTAGCACTTGGAAGCATAGATATTTCTCCCCTTGAGCTGTCATCTGTTTATTCTACATTTGCTAACAATGGTGTAAGATGCAAACCCTATTTTATAGAAAAGGTTGTTGACCCAAATGGAAATGTGATTTATCAGCATAAGCCAGAATGTAGCAGAGTAATTCCTGAAGAAGAAAATGCAGTAATGGTAGACCTGCTTAAAGGTGTTATTCAGGAGGGAACAGGTAAGAAGGCAAAAGTATTGGGATTTCCTGTTGCAGGAAAAACAGGAACAACAAATGATTACACAGACGCATGGTTTGCAGGCTTTTCAACAAAACTTACAACAGTTGTATGGGTAGGATATGACTTTAAGAAGAAGATAGGATGGAAAATGACAGGGGCAAAAGCAGCACTTCCTATATGGATTGACCTTATGGCTACAGCACATACAGATAAAGAGGTAGAAGATTTTCCTGTTCCAGAAGGAACTACTTACATACCAGTTGATTTAAAAACACAGACAGTGTCTGACGGAAGTTGTGAAGGCAAAAAACTGCTGTTTATAAAAGGAACAGAGCCCAAAATTGATTGCTCAGGAAATATAATTACTGTACCACCTTACAAAAAAGAGGAAGAAAATTTCTTATTTGACATTAACAATAGGAGAGAAGGTGATGAAATACTATTACCCGGACAGTAAAGGATACTTTGGACAGTTTGGAGGAAAATTTCTACCGGAGACACTCATTCCTGCGTTAGAGGAGTTAGAAGAGCAGTATGAAAAGATAAAAAACGACGGTGACTTCCAGAGAGAACTGATTTACTATCTTCAGGAGTATGCAGGAAGACCTACTGTTTTGTACTATGCCCACAGGTTAACACAGGCTGTTGGAGGAGCAAAGATATACCTGAAAAGGGAGGATATGCTCCATACAGGAGCTCACAAAATAAACAACACCCTCGGACAGGTTCTTCTGACAAAAAAGTTAGGAAAAAAAAGAATAATAGCAGAAACAGGAGCAGGACAGCACGGCGTTTCCACAGCAACAGCAGCTTCTCTGTTTGGTCTTGAATGTGTTGTCTATATGGGAGAGGAAGATGCAGAAAGACAGGCACTGAATGTTTTTAGAATGAAACTCCTCGGAGCAGAGGTAAAAATAGTAAAATCTGGAAGCAGGACACTGAAAGATGCAGTAAATGAGGCCCTCAGAGACTGGGTTACTAATGTAAGAACAACCCATTATGTTATAGGTTCTGCTCTTGGTCCCCATCCATTTCCTGTTATCGTGAGAGATTTCCAGTCTGTTATAGGAAAGGAAACAAAAGAACAGATTATGGAAGTTGAAGGAAGACTCCCTGATGCTGTTGTTGCCTGTGTAGGTGGGGGGAGTAATGCAATAGGCATGTTCTATCCATTTATAGAAGATGAAAATGTAAGACTTATTGGAGTGGAAGCTGCAGGCTACGGTATAGAAACAGGTCAGCATGCTGCAAGCATAAACGGTGGTTCTATAGGCGTTCTTCACGGAATGAAGTCATACTTTTTGCAGGACGAATGGGGACAGATAGAGCATACACACTCTATATCTGCA
>Ga0256833_1001009_pt1 | contig 21238 bp, 20 predicted proteins | sample 356284metaG_FD_190535 | JGI IMG/M metagenome (GOLD analysis project Ga0256833, IMG submission 190535) | Hydrothermal vent microbial communities from Mid Atlantic Ridge, Atlantic Ocean - 356-284 | ecosystem: Environmental > Aquatic > Marine > Hydrothermal vents | place: Atlantic Ocean: Mid... | reverse complement strand
ATGCGAGGACGCCTGGCACCCCGAGCCCGCGGAGCTCGTCGCGCGGAGGGGGGCGGACGTCATCGTGATACACGCCGCGAGCCCCATCAGGGGCCTCTACGGGGAGGGCCCCGCGCCCCCGGAGAGGGCGTGGGAGGCAATAGCCGTTGCCAGGGCCGTTGAGAACACCGCGTACGTGGTATTCGTAAACCGCGTGGGCCCCGAGGACGAGGAGTACTTCTGGGGTGGAAGCATGGTCGTGGGGCCCGGCGGCGAGGTGATTGCAAGGGCCAAGAAGATGGAGGAGGACTTCCTAGTGGTGGACCTGGATATTCACAGGCTGAGGACGGCGCGGCGCTTCAGCAGTTTTAAGCTGCACAGGAGGGATATACACGAGGCGTTATCCAGGTTGAGGTGACGAGGCTATGAGCGTGCTGCCGAGGCTGAACGCGGCGAGGGTGGCTGACTACATTATACGGAGGCTCCGCTGGTATGTCCGCGAGTACGCCGGCAAGAGGGCCGGGATAGTCGGGGTGAGCGGGGGCGTGGACTCCGCCGTCACCGCCGTGCTTACAGCCAGGGCGCTCGGCCCGGAGAACACGTACCTCTACATACTGCCCTCCTATTCCACGCCCGTGGAGGACGTAGAGGACGCCCTCTACGTGGTCGAGTACACGGGTGTTCCCGACGAGAACTGGGAGCGTATAGACGTCGACCCGATCGTGGAGGCGCTGCAGGGCCAGCTAGGGGGGATGACGAAGGTGGAGAGGGGCAACGCTACTGCCAGGGTTAGAATGATAATACTCCACCAGCGCGCGTATAGGCACAACGGCCTCGTCATAGGGACGGGCGACAAGAGCGAGCTCCTGATAGGCTACTTCACCAAGTACGGTGACGGGGGGGTAGACGTGCTGCCTATAGGGGGCCTCTATAAGACCCATGTGAGGGAGCTTGCAGTCCACCTAGGCCTGCCGGAGAGGATAGCGTTTAAGCCCAGTAGCCCCAGGCTGTGGCCGGGCCAGACCGCTGAGGGGGAACTGGGCGTGGGCTACGCTGTTATAGACCAGATACTCTTCCTGAGGTTTGAGCGCATGCTGAGAGAGCCGGAGATAGCCGAGACGCTGGGCATAAGCCTGGAAACCGTTGAGAAGGTTATAGGCCTCGTCAAGAGGTCTCAGCACAAGAGGCTGCCGCCGGAGGTGTTCCACGTAGGCATGAGGGATCTAGGCTCCGACTGGCGCTACCCGAGAGAGTGGTTCTAGTTGGCGTCCATGAGGGTGCCCTTGGATAAGCTGCGCAGGTACGCCGTGGAGGCCGGCTATTCCCTGGTGGAGGAGGGCGGCCGGCTGGTTGTCTCGGCTCACGTCCCGTTAGCGGGCTCGGAGACAGGCTCGGTCGTCGTAGTGTTCAGGGTGGAGGGGGGCTACGCGGTTCCAGTGGAGGCGTGGGTTGAGGGTGAGAGCAACCGTTCACACGTAGACCTCGAACTGCTTGAAGCGTGGCTTCTCTGTGTTGGCGGGGGCGGGGATGCGGAAGACCCTTAAACCCCTGCCCGTATAGTGCCGGGGCAAGGTTTTGCCTGAGAGTAGAGGTGTAGGCATAGGGAAGCTCATCATAGTCGGCATACTGGTGGCCGCTGCGCTGATAGCGTTTATGGTGCTGACGCAGAGGGGGCAGCCCCCCTCCCTCCAGGACGTCGTTAAGGGAAACCCGGACCACTATGCCGAGTACACGATTACCGCCGAGATGGGCGGCGCGGTGAGGAACGCGTCCCTCTACTACGCTAAGAAGGGGCAGCGGGAGGCGATGGGGGCTAAGAGCGAGCAGGGCGAGACTAAGCTCGTCATCAACGGCGGCACAGCGTACTACTGCCACGCGCCCCCGGGCGGCCAGTGGAAGTGCGGCGCTATAAGCGTCGAGGAGGCGAGAAAGTACAGGCTAAAAGAGTTCCTCGCGAACATAAGAAACGTTACCCCGCTGAGCCCCAAGACGATAGCCGGCCAGTACTCCTACTGCTGGGGAGGAGTAATACCGACTAAGACGCCAGCGGTGTCTATTAAAGCCGCCTTCTGCCTCACGCCGAGCGGCGTTCTCACGAGGCTGGTCACGCAGACAAGCGTCCAGGGCAGGGTTCTCCAGAGGATGGAGATAAACCTCGACAAGATCTCCTGGGAGGTTCCCGACTCCGTGTTCGAGCTCCCGGCTAAGCCCTGAGCGGTTATACAAGCGGCACACATTTTTTGCCCCAGGGGGCCGCGTTATAAAGCAAATATGCCAGCAGGGGCCTTACAAAAGTGAGTGGAGGTCTTGGACGGGATACGCTACTCCTCCATAGTCAAGGAGTACGGCGGCGTACGGGTTCTAGAGGGGGTGAGCCTCGAAGTCAAGCCCGGGAGCATAGTGGCGCTCCTAGGCCCCAACGGGAGCGGCAAGAGCACGCTTCTAAAGATGAGCGTGGGCCTCGTAGCCCCGGACTCCGGCACCGTCTCCATGTGCGGGGTCAACCCAGTCGACGACCCCGTAGAGGCCAGGAGGAGGGTCGGCTACCTTCCGGAGGAGCCTGTTCTCTTTGAAAGCCTCAGGGCCGACGAGTATGTCCGCTTCATCGCAGGCGTCTACGGCGTGCAGCTGGACTGGGGCACCGTGGGGGAGTGGGCCCGCAGGCTGGGCCTTTGGGAGCACGGCTCGAAGCTTGTAGGAGAGCTGAGCCACGGGAACAAGAGAAAGCTCATGCTGCTAACGGTGATAGTTAGAAACCCGCCGTGCCTTGTCCTGGATGAGGTTTTCTCGGGCCTAGACCCTCTTTCAGCGGTTCGCGTGAAGGCCTGGATGAGGGAGGCCGCGGCTCTCGGTAGGCCCGTCCTGTTTTCCACGCATATTCTGCCCATAGCCGAGGCCATAGCCGATAGGATAGCTATAATCTATAAGGGGCGCGTGGTCGCCCAGGGCACAGCGCACGAACTGGAAGAACTCTACGGCGCCGAGGGGCTAGAGGAGGTTTTCCTCTCCGTAACGGGCCACGAGGCCGAGTACAGGGAGCTACTCCACGTTCTCCGGGGAGGCGGGGATGAAGACACGTGAAATAGCGCGCGTAGTAGCCGGCGAGGCCGCGTATAGGGCTAAGAGGAGGAGCGTAAAGCTGGGCATGGTGCCCCGGCAAGCAGGCGCGCAGTCGGCCCTCTCAGCCAACCTCTTCCTTACGCTCTTCTACCTACTATTCTCGGGCATGATGCTGGTGGCAATCGCCGCCTCGCCGACCCTAGAGTCCCTGATCGCCATAATGCTTACCACGGTGGCCGTGGTAGCCTTCTTCAACCTCTTCAACGTCACATTCTTCGCCGCCGTCTTCTTCTCAGAAAACCTCTACGAGCCGCTACGCCTACTACCCCTTGACGCCTCCCAGACGGCTCGGATACTAGAAGCCGCCTACCTTCTCTACTGGGGAGGCCTCTCCGTGACGGCGCTATTCCTCCCGCCGACGCTGGCCGCGGCCCTCTACAGGCCCCAGTACGCCGCGTACTCCCTCCTCTCCCTCGCAGCCTCGGCCGCGGTCTACTACACCACCCTAGAGGCAGGCCTAGTGCTCGGCTCCTACTCTAGGCTGGCGAAGAGCAACGCAGTGTTCAGCGTAATCTCGGCGGCGGGGTGGGTGACCCTCATGGTGGCCTACGCCTTCATGCCCCAACTGCTGATCTCGGCCGTCGAGGCCGGGAACACGGCCGTGCAGCCGCTCCTCGCAGCGCTGCCCTTCGTCGGCCTCGTTCTAGCCCCCCTCTACCCGCTCCCAGCCCTGGCCTCAGCCATTCTCACCCTCTCCCTGATGTGGCTCATACACGTAAAGGCGGGGCAGGTGAAGGCTCCATCGTACCACAGAGGGGGTAGGGCAGGCTTCCGCCCCCTAAAACCCCTAAACCGTATAGCGGCCCTCGTAGTGAAGGACTACGAGTTGATGCTGAGGGAGCCTAGAAGGATGGCCGCGATCTTCTACCTCTACATATTCCCTCTAATATTCCTCTTCACCCCATCGCCCGCGCTCATGATCCTCTCCGCCGCCGCAGCGGGGACTACCGCTCCCGTGTGGATCTACATAGAGGGGGAGGGGGCCAGGCACCTATACGAGCTGCCGCTGACATTTACGGACATCTACGCTGCAAAGCTGGCCGACACTCTAATACCCCTAGCCCTGCTGTCGACGCTTGTGGCGCTGGCCGCCCCCCTCGCCGGGTATGAGCCGTGGCTCTCCCTCCTATTTGCAGCGGTGGCGGCTGGGGAAGCGGGGCTCATGCTGCTGATATTCCTGGCCGAGATCCCCTCCACGCCCTCTGCCTGGACGGAGGCCGCTACCGGGAGGGCTAGGAGCATGGTATACATGCTGCTCTCCATGGCCCTGGCCGCGGGGGTGCCCGGCGTAGGCTTAAGCTATGCAGGCCCTGCGGCGGCGACGCTCATCGGGGCGGTCTTCGCCGCGGCGGTGGCGGCAGCGGGCTATGCATATACTGGGAGGAGGGGTGCGCTATAGTCAGCCGTGTTTTCAATCCTCTTAACGTTTATTAGACGTTTTTTATTCTTAGTGCAATTTTTCTTGACATTGTACAGGATGAAATCGATTTATAGAAGATTCCGCATAGTTCACTGACATGAAGCTAGTATATCTTGTACTCGACGGCGTAGCAGATAGACCACAGGACTACACCACCTCTCTCGAGCGGGCTCAGACACCGGCCCTAGACTCGATTGCGAAGAGCTCTAGGTGCGGCCTCATGTATACCATCGGTAAGGGCATAGCCCCCGAGAGCGACGCCGCCGTCTTCTCGATCCTAGGCTATGACCCGCACAAGGAGTATACGGGTAGGGGGCCCATAGAGGCCGTCGGAGCGGGCCTAGACTTCAGGGAGGGCTACGAGGTCGCGTTTAGGGCCAACTTTGCGACCGTCGACCCCGCCACGGGCAGGCTCATCGACAGGAGGTGTGGGCGCACCCTTAGGAGCGACGAGGCGAAGGAGCTGGCCAAAGCGGTCGACGGCATGGATCTCGGGAAATACGACGGGTACGCGAGGGTTGTCGCGACGGTCGGCCACAGGGCCGTGGTGGTGATAGGAAGCAGGAGCTACAGGCTATCCGACCAGGTCAGCAATACCGACCCCGCATATGAGAAGAAGGGCTACATCTCCGTTGCAAAGAAGGAGTTTGAGCCATACATCGCGGAGGCGAAGCCCCTGGAGGACACCGAGGAGGCGCGCAGGACGGCGGAGCTAGTCAACATATTTACAAGGAAGGTCATAGAGGTTCTCGACAAGCACCCCGTGAACGAGAAGAGGAGGAAGGAGAACCTGCTTCCCGCAAACGCTATAATCATGCGCGACTCGGGGGGCAGGCTGCCCAGGGTAAAGCCGATCAACCAGCTCTTCGGGCGCAGCTTCGCCGCGGTAGCGGAGATGCCGGTGGAGATAGGGATCGCCAGGATACTCGGGATGGACGTCGCCAACGTGCCTCCCCCCAGCGAGGACAAGGAGAAGGACTACGAGGAGAGGCTTACGGCGACGCTCTCCCTCCTAGAGAGCCACGACGTAGTCTACGTCCACCTCAAGGGCCCCGACGAGCCGGGGCACGACGGCGACTTCGACGCTAAGACGAGGGCTATAGAGCTCATAGACAAGTACTTCGTCACGCCGCTCCTAGACGAGATAAACCCTGAGGAGACGGCGGTTCTGGTTACCGCTGACCACGCCACGCCGTGGACGGTCAAGGCGCACACGGACGACCCTGTACCCGTCGCATTGATGGTCTACGGGCTCAAACCCGACAAAGGGATAAGAAGGTTCACCGAGAAGATGTGCGCAAAAGGGAGCCTAGGAGTTATAGAGCATGGATGGCTGCTCCTACCGAAAGTATTCTCCATAATCAGAGAGGCTGAAGAAAAGAAGGGTCAGCACCCGTAAATGGTGTATAGGTCAAAGAGGCCGCACTTAGCGAGGCCCCCGCAGACGCGGGGGTCACCCCGCCCCCTCAACTTTTTCAGCCTACTGGCGACCGTGAACATGTCCTCGGCGTACTCGCACCTCCCCGTGTAGACCAGCTGGGCTAGCACGTCAAGCGCCCTCTTATAGTTCTCCACCGCCTCGCCGGGATCCTCGTTCTCCGCTATGGCCCCCAGCACCGCGTATGCTTTCCCAGCCCAGGGCTCAGGCTTGCCGCCGGCCTCCCCTATGCTTTCTTCAGCCACGCTACGTGCCTCCTCTATCCTACCCGTAGACGCCAGCGCGGCGGCCAGCTCGGCCAACGCAGCGCCCCTCGTCTCCCGCGTCCTCGCCAGCTTCAACGCCTCCTCAAGCACTACGGCCGCCCTTTCCGGGAACCCCCTCCTCGTCTCGGAGTAGGCCTCCTTTATAGCTAGACTCGCAGACCGCTCGCCGTACGCCTCCGGTGGAAGCCCCTCGAGGATGCGCCTAGCTAGGCCGTAGAGCTCGGCGGCGGCGGACTGCAGCCCCGCCCCGCCTGCCCGCTCAGCTATGACCTCGATCCTATAGCTTGTGAAGCTGTATAGGAGCGCGTAGAGCGCCTCGGGATGCACGGCAGCCACCGCGTCCAGCGCCTCCAGGCCCCCCTCCAGCAGGGATTCGAGGGCGTAGTATGCGGCCTCGCGCCCATAACCGTTGAGCGAGGCCACCGCGGCCGCCCACCACACGTTTTTTGAGCCCGGGACTACCCGCGGGCCGAGGGGGGCCGCCGCCAGCCTGGTCCAGACACTGTTCCTGTACGCTAGCAACCCCCGTTCCCCGTCTCTAAGCAGTACGCCGGCCTCCACAAGCCTCGCCTCCAGCCCCCTCTCCACGGCGCCCTCGGGGAAAACCCTAGCCCCGGGCAGGTTACGCACGCCTAGCCGTGCAGCGGCCTCCTCCACTATCTCCTCAACGCCGCTAGGCAGTCTCCGCACGAATTCCTCGTCAACCCTCTCACCGAGTATTCTCGCGAGCAGCGACGCGGACTCCAGGTATACAGGGCTGCCGCCGCTCCTGCCTACCAGGCTCTCAACACCCCCCTCGCTGTAGTCCACCCCGTCGAAGCCGAGGATAGACTCGGCAAAGGAGCGGAGATAATCCTCGTCGAACACGTGTACGCCGCCCCCCTCAACAAGCGTGGGCACGCCGAAGGAGTCATCCACCGCGCCGCGAGAAACGACGAGAGTCCTGGAGCCCCTCATCCACTTGGCGGGCAGCCCAAACACTATCCTCCACCCCTCCTCGTAGGCCTTGGAGAGAACCGCGTAGAGGAGCGCTGTAGCCCCGTGCCCCCGCCGGCCCACGCCCACCACCCGGCCCTTGGAGGCATCCTTAATTATTTCCTCGACCGTCTCCTCGAGGCTGGGGGTGGCCTCTATCTCCAAGAAGAGAGGCCAGAGAAACCCGGTTAAAGCGGCGACGTCTAGGGGCCGCGCCACCATTCGGGGAAGCGGCGGGCTAGGCATTGTGAGCCCAGCCCTCAGCCTATCCGCGGCCTCCCGGGCCATATAGCCGGCCAGCAACGCGGCCTCGCGTCTACGCCCCTCAAGACCCTTAATCCTCTCCCCCACGTAGCCCGCGATTTTCTCCGCCACCTCCGGGGTTAAGAGCCTCAGGTCGACGCCGCCCATAAAGGCCTCGAGGAGCGGGAGGGGGTCGCCCCTCTCAAGGTTCTTTTCTCCCGCTATCGCTATAAGCGTGTCCCGGGGGAGTAGCCCCGCGCACCTTTCAGCGGAGCGCTCGACGCTGCTTTCCCGCAGCGACTTCGCCATGCATTCGACGAATTCCTTCAAGCCTTTCACTGGAGTTGAGGAGTGCGCTCATAATTATTATCCTTTATTATGGCGCCGCTCGCTCCGCCGAGAGGCTTACACGCTCGAGGAGGCCGTCCGAGACGCTGTAGAGCTCGAAGGAGGCCCCCCTTATCAAAAGGTATGTCCCGTAGACGCGCTCGTTCTTCAGCCAGGAGCCCGTATTAGCCACTACCAGCCCGTCGGCCTCGCTTATGCCGGGTACATGTGTGTGGCCGAATACTAGGCCCCTGAAGCCCCCCGTTATCTCCTCCAGCACCTTGACCGTAGACTTAAAGCTCTTCTTCCCGGCAATAGCCTTGATGCTCTTCCCCCTGCTCCTGCCCCTAAAGAAGCTGGAGGCCACGGGTATCACAAGTAGGTACCATACCCTGCCCTGAATCTCCCTCCAGAGGAGTATTATCAGGGGGGCTAGGAGTATTACCGCGGCTGCGTAGAGCGCCGCGAGCTCGGGGACGTTCGGCGGATACGCCACCGAGAATATCACGAACACCAGGGCGGCCGAGAGGAAGGCTATAAACCATTCGAGGGGGCCGGGCAGCGCTATCAGCGCCTCGCTTAGCGTATAGATGTAGCTCTGCACCTTCCACAGCCCCTTGGTGGCGGCGAAGAGGCCGTCGAACTGGTGTCCGTGGAGGAGAACCACCCTTTCCCCGTCGGCCTCGAGTATCATGAAGTCGGGCACAATGTATAGGTCGCCCAGCCCGAACTCGCTCTTCAGGGAGATGTTGGAGACTATCCTGTCATGGTTCCCTGAGACGTAGACTATCGTGACGCCGAGCCCGGCCAGCCTCCTAAGGAAGTCGTAGCTCGTGGACAGTATGTCGTTCAGCCGGCCCATCCATAGCTCAAAGATGTCGCCCAGCAGTACTACGAGCCTCAGCCTCCCATCCGAGGACACCTTTTCGAGCATCCTGGAGAGGCCCTTATAGTCGGTCTCGACCACCCCCCTAACCTTTAGGCCGAAGTGCGTGTCCGATACCACGAGGGCCTCCTCCCCCTCGTCGAGCCTTGCTATAAGCGTCTGTATGCCGTGGATCACTGCGCGCTCTACCTCCATTACAGGGCCCCACGCATCCCCCCTACGCGCCGCTTATTTATCCTTAATCGGATAACTGCCATATGGGCGGGAGGAGGATCATCGTCACGACCACGCCCACGCTGCCGGGCTACGAGATAACCGAGGTGCTCGGCATAGTCCACGGAATGACCGTCAGAACCAGGGGGCTCGGCGGCAACCTCGTCGCGAGCCTAGAGGCCCTCGTGGGAGGCAGGGGCAACGCGTACCTCTCCGAGCTCAGGAAGGCTAGGGAGGAGGCGCTGGCAGACCTCGTGGCCCAGGCGGAGAGGCTTGGCGCCGACGCCGTGGTGGCGGTAGACTTCGACGTAACCGAGATACTCCAGCAGTTCATAGTGGTCACCGCCACCGGCACGGCGGTGAGGGCTGTTAGAAGACTCTCCAAGTAGCCCCCGAGGTGGTGGAAAGTACTTTTCCGCGCGTTTTCCGGGGCTTTACCGGTGCTACCCTAATTTACCCTACACGCCCCTGAAGCCTCGGTGAGAAGGAATGGATGCGAGAATAGAGCTACGCCGCCTGTTGGCGCTAGCCATAGTGTCGCTGCTCTTCGTGTCGATAGCCGCCCTAGCAGCGGCGGAGAACAACGACGCGGTCGCGGCAAGAGTGCTTATATCCAATGCTGAGAGGCTGAGGGGCTTCGTTCTATGCAGGAGCGAGGTCATAGCCAACAGCACGAACACCACGGATATAGGGGATACCTGGGAGGAGATAGTCAACTTCACGGCTCAGGGAGACATGTATCTAAACGCGAGCAAGACCCTCTACGCCCAGGGCAACTACACCGCCGCGAAGATAGACGCTATATGGGCTATCAGGAGCTACGGCGTAGCCATAAGCCTCCAGGCCAAGCTGGCACCCCTGACGGGCAGGGGCTTCGCCGAGTGCGCAGCAGTGCTCTCGCCCCGCTTCAACCATACGCGCCCCTTCTTCAACAGGAGCAGGATCGTGAACGCCACCCCGCTCAACGTCAGCAGGACGCGTCACGCCCAGGCCCTAGAGATTAGGATAAGGATCATGAAGGCGCGCGCCCTCGCAATGCTCCATACCCGGGCCGCGGCCAACGACACGCGGCTACAGGCTTTGCTCAACAAGACAATAAGCCTGCTCAACGCGGCTGAGAGGAGCCTTAGGGAGGGCGACGTCTCAGGAGCCCTCGTGTTCGCCAGGGAGGCGCAGCGCCTACTGGTGGAGGCCCACCACAGGCTTAGGGTTGACGCCATACGCTTCATACTAGAGAGGGCCAGAAGGTCGGGCCTGCCGGTGAACGTTACCCCCGCCAACATGACGGCTTTGAACGCGAGCAGGTGCTTCCACATACTGGTAAACATGCTTAAGCACAGGCGCGGCCATCCGTGGAAGCCGAGGGTAATACAGCCCGTACCGCGCTGGCACAGGCCATGGGGCAACGCTACACTACCCCTCCCCAAGCCCATAGTGCCTAGGCCGTTCAACATGACGCACCACGGCGGCTGGGGCGGGTGGCAGGGAAGCCACAGGGGCGGCAGAGGCGGGCACGGCGGCTGGGAGGGTAAGCACTAGCGGCCGCAAAATCTAATATTCCTCCTTTTTCTCTCTAAGTTTCCCTCCGATAGGCTGTTTTCAACACATTTTTGAGAGGCCGGGCAATATGGATAAGAGAGTCCCTATGCGGGCTGGAATACTCTCCCTGGTGTTGATGGCGTTACTCGCCGCAGCCGCTACAGTCCTCGCGGCGCCCCAATCCGTGCTGTCGCTCAGGGTGTACGGCAACGGCCTAGTAGGGGTAAACTACACGATGATCCTCAACGATACGCCCAGCCTAGCCATAAAGCTCACGGGAAAGCCCCTGGAGGACTACGGCATACTCGTAACCGACGAGACGGGCACGCCGCTACCATACAACTTCTACCCGGGCAATAATACTCTCAAGATTATAGCCCTGGGGGCAAAGGAGGCCCACATATCCTACCTGACATCCACGCTGACCTCGAAGACCGGTGAAACATGGACGCTAAACTACACATCCCCCTTCCGCTCCAGGGTTCTTCTCCCCCCAGGCGCGGCGGCGACGTCCATAGCCCCAGTCCCATTGACCGCCAACGCGGAGGACGACTCCCTGCTATTCGTCTTCCCCGCGGGCAGCGTCGAGATACAGTACGTGATAGCGGCGCCGCCCCCCTCCAGCCAGCCCGGCGGGAGCTCTCAAGGCTCCCAGCAGCAAGCCGGCCAGAGCCAGGGGGGCCAGGCGGGGGGCGCAGGGAAGGAGGGTACGGGCCAGGGGTCCCAGCCTGCCGGAGGCGGGAAAACTAATCCTCCCCCGCAAGCAGCCCCCAGCCAGCAGGGCGGTGCGGCCCAGCCGCTATACCTTATAGCCGCGGGTGTAGTGGTTGCCGCGGCGGCCGCCGCTTCAGTGCTTGTTCTTAGGAGGAGGAAGCTGCCGGCCGAGAACCTCTCGGAGGAGGACGCGGCCATACTCAGGGCTCTCGACAGCCTGGGGGGCGAGGCCTTCCAGAGCGATATAAGGAGGCTCGTCGACATGCCGACGACGACCCTCTGGCGCCACATAAAAAAGCTTGAGAGGCTCGGCTACGTGACCGTGGAGAAGAGATACGGTAGAAACTACGTGAAACTGAATATTTAGCGACGGTGCACATATGGGCGGCCGGCTTGTCGACGAAGCAAGCCTACCCTGGCCCCTGCTCCCACTTGACGAGTACCTCGAGACGGCGGCCAACATACTCCGTCGGGGAGAAGTGGCCGGCGTCGAAGCGGCCACCTGGGAGGGTAAACGCGTCGTAGCCGCACTAAAGCTTATCGGCGTCGCCAAAATACCCCTAGGGGGCGGCCGCTACAGTCTCGAAGATCTGGGCCTGTACGACGATCTAGAGAGGAACACAGCCAGGGTCTACGACTCGCTGGTAAGCCTGGTGCGCGGCTCGTGGCCGACACCCCTCCTTAAGAGTAGGGCCTGGAGCGGCGGGACACTATACCTCAAGCTGGAGAGCATGAACCCCGCGAGCCTCAGCGTCAAGGATAGGGCTGCATGGATGATGCTGGAAACAGCGCTGGAGAGAGGTATAGCGTGCGAGGAGGTGTGCGAAGCTAGCAGTGGAAACACAGGCATAGCGCTGGCCGCCCTAGCCGCTGCGCTGGGCGCGAGGGCGACTATAATCGTGCCCCAGGGCACGAGGGAGGAGGTCAAGGTCTACCTGAAGGCCCTTGGGGCACAGGTCGTCGAGAGCGAGAAGGGGCTTACCGTGGAGACATTAAGGGAGGTGGAGCTGCTGGCCGAGGAGCGCGGCTGCCTTCATCTAAACCAGTTTGTCAATGATGCAAACTTTATCGCGCATGTACGCTATACCGGGAGGGAGCTGGACTACCAGCTGAGGAGCATAGGTGCACGGCCCACATTGCTTGCCGCTGGTATAGGCACCAGCGGCCACCTCTCGGGTACGGCCTTCTACCTTGCGAACAGGTACCCCGGCCTGCGGGTGGTGGCTGCGCAGCCGGCTCCTGGGGAGAGGATTCCGGGTCTCAGGAGGGTGGAGACTAAGCCTAGGTGGCTGAAATACGCGGGCCGCGTCAGACTCGTCGAGGTCACGTTAGAGGAGGCCGTGGGGGCGGCGCTTAGGATTGCGAGGAGCGATGGGGTGCTTGTTGGGCCGAGTACTGGAGCGGCACTGGTGGCTTTGGAGGAAGCGGCGGAGGAGGGCGTCGCAGTCCTCGTGTCGCCGGATACGGGGTTCAAGTACCCCAGCGTGTTTTCCAGTTTAGTATAGAAAAATTGTATATATAATAAATTTGATGTATATCCTTGTGTCGTCCACAAGGAACACTAGCCCTATCACAGTAAAACGTCTCTATAAGAGCTACGGCAAAGTGCGTGCCCTGAGAGGCCTCACCTTCTCGGTAAACCCGGGGGAGATATATGGCCTACTGGGCCCCAACGGCGCCGGCAAGACGACGACGCTGAAAATACTAGTCGGCCTCCTAAGGCCCGACGGGGGCAGCGCGGCGATATGCGGCCACGACATCGCGCGGGAACGCCTAGAGGCGCTGAAGTGTATAGGCTATGTCCCCGAGAACCCCGTTGGCTTCCAAAACCTCACCGTAAGGGAGTTTCTACGCTACATAGCGGAGCTACGGGGGCTCGAGCCAAGCTTCTACGAGAAACAGATAGACCGGTATCTCCAACTCTTTAACCTAGAAGAGAAGGCGGACGCCCTGTACAAGTCCCTCTCGAGGGGCATGGCCCAGAAGGTTCTAGTGGCCGCAGCCCTCCTACCCCGGCCGCGCGTGCTGATAATGGATGAGCCCATGGCGGGCATGGACCCCGAGGCCCAGCACGCGTTTAAGGAGGAGATACGCCGCCTCTCAGCAGAAGGGGTGGCCGTGCTCATCTCGAGCCACCTACTAGACATGGTTGAGCGCTTCTGCACAAGGGTCGGCATAATTGTTGGGGGCCGCCTGGTAGCGGAGGGCTCGCTCGACGAGCTCCGCGGCAGAGTGGAGGCCGGGGACGCGAGCCTTGAGGAGGTCTTTCTGAGGCTCGTCGGTGGTGAGCGGTGAGTAAGGCCGCTGTTATCGCGAAGCTTCTCGTAAAGGAGCAGGCGGGCCCCCTCCTAAGGAGTAGGGCTGGAAAAATCCTCATCCTAGTAATGTTATTCGTCGCCGCGTTCAACGTGTGGATAGCGGTAGCTGTTGAGAAGCCTGCAGAGACGGGGCTCCGCGGCTTCCTACACAGGCTCGGGGTCTATGCCTGGAACGCGCCGGTAATCTTAGGCACTCTATTGTCGCTCGCATACTATATGTACCTCCTGAGGGGCCGCGTCGGTGTTCTGATGAGTGACGCGGAGTACGAGCTCCTCCTGGCCCAGCCGGTCACGATCGGCGAGTACCTTGTAGCTAAGATGCTGGCCGACAACCTACTCTTTGCGGCGTCGATGATATTTGTCTATGTTTTCTTGCTCGACGTTTTTCCGGGGGCCAAGCCCTTTCTCCTAGCCCTCTCCATGGTAGCCTTGGTCGCGTCTTTCATTTCTCTCTACTACTTCTCTACTATACTCTTGGCGCGGACCCGGGGTAAAGTGGTCTATATCAGGTTAGCGTGCGCCTCATACCTCGCGCTCGCCACGCTCCACAGTATTCTCTCTCACGGCTTGTCGGCACTCTACGCTGCGCCCCTCTACCTGCCCCTATGGGCCACGGCCTACTCGATATCCATAAGCGGCGACAGAGCCGCCGTAGCGGGAGTAGCAACCATCTCTATCCTTTTAGCAGCAGCCTTAGCCCTGGTTTCTGCGAGGATTAGCCGCGGCCTCTACCCAGAGGATCTCAGGCCTCCAAGGATCGGCGGAGAGGTTAAGGCCTCCCAGCTTATCCCTCACGGCAGGAGGAATGCTATACGCCACGTCGTGCTTTGGAGAGCCGCCAAGGGCAGGGGGAACAGGGTTTTCCTGGTAGCGCTGCTCGCGGCGCCGCTTATAGGCCGCCTACTATACCTCGCTCACAGCCTGGGCCTCGAGGTGAACTTCCCGGTCATAGTCTACATGGTGGCGCCGCTGGCGGCGGCCGAGACTGTCATGCTCGTAGTCCAGGCGTCGCTCGGCGGGGAGATGGCCCAGCTCTGGATATACCGCGTATACCTGGGCGACATGACGCTTCTCTCCCCCTACCTGCTGGCAAAGTACACGATGTACTTCGAAGAGGTCTACGCAGCCTCCGCGGCGTTCCTGGCGGCGTATACTCTAGACCCCCTCCTCCTAGGCATAGCCGCCACGGGGCTACCGGCGGCGCTCCTACTAGCCTACGCGTCGCTGAGGCTCACAGCATGGCTCTCCTCGCGTAGAAGGATAGTCCGCGAGACGCCCAAGGGGCTCTACGTGGTAGACAACATGGTCGTGTTACCCGTCTACCTGGCGGCCTTCCTGGCCTCCGAAGTCGTCTTCACGCTGCCCCTAGCCTTGCCCGCGGCATCAGTCGCCAGCGTGGTCTTAGCGGTACCCCTCTTCGCCTGGGCGGAGAGGTCACTGGCCGGGGCGCTCTACCGCTGCGAGGTCAGGTGTTGAGTAGCGGCAAGTTTTTCCTACTCCGCATTACTCTTTCAGGGGGATGAGGTACGTCTCGACCACTACTGAGGGGTGAAGAGGCGGTGGCTGCCCGACCCCCTCGTCCGCGTACACTCGAGGTGACGCTGATCGCCCTCTGCGCGGCCCTCTACGCCGTGCTGGGCTATCTTAGCTACCTCGGCATATTCGCCCCGGCTCTTGGCGTGGTGAGGTTCTGGCCGGCGGTCTTCGTTCCAGCGGTTTTTTCCATAGTATTCGGCCCGTGGATAGGCGGCCTTGGGGCCGCGATAGGGATATTTATAAGCGACATGGCTATCCACGGCAACGCCCTCCTAAGCCTCACTGTCGGCGTCCCGGCGAACCTCCTCGGCTTCTACGCGGTCGGGCTCACCTACCGCAGGGCCCCCCGCAGGCTCCTCGCGGCCATAGCCGCCGAGCTAGCCCTAGCGGCCGTCGCCGTCGCCCTCCTCTACCTATACGGCCACCTCCCGGCCGACCTCGCGGCGGCCTCCCTGATAGCATTCGCGGCGACCCTTGCGCCAGCCCTCTTCTTCAAGGGTGACGACAGGAGGATGGTGTACGCCGGCTCCACGGGCCTCATGCTGGGCTCAGCCTACATAGGGGTGGGCGTGTGGCTCTACAGCCAGGCCTTTGCACTGCCCAACGGGGCCAGATCCCTCCCCGCATGGGCCGCGCTCCTATGGTTCACCTGGACCTACGTGACGGAGATACCCTTCATAGCCCTCTTGACGCCGCCCGTGGTTAAGGCGCTGAGGAGGGCCGGCCTGGCGGGGTGGTGAACCCTGGCCGTAGGCAGGGCCTATAGCCCAGCGGGCCTCTCAGGGATATTTTCAACACACATCGTGGAGGGCGACCCCCTCAGGACAGGGGCGTGGGGCGCCGGCATAGCGCTGGAGAGCGGCGTGGAGGCAAGCGTCGAGGCCACGGAGGAGGCGGGGATTAGGGTGGAGCTCAACGGGGTTGAGGGAGACTGGAGGGTCGCGAGGGCCGCCGTGGAGAAAGTTGCGGAGAGGGCCGGGTACGCCGGGGGGCTGCGTGTAAAGCTGAGGGTGGAGCCCCCCATAGGAGGGGGCCTCGGCACAAGCGGGGCGAGCGCCCTCTCAGCGGCCCTCGCGGCGGCGCAGGCACTCAATGCGAGGCTAAGCTACATGGAGCTGGCGAGGATAGCCCATATAGTCGAGCTAGAGTCGGGCACGGGCCTCGGCACCGTCTCCGGCCTCGTCGTCGGCGGCCCAGTCATTGTTCTCGAGCCCGGCGCGCCGGGGTACGACCGCGTCGACAGGATTCTGGCGCCAGCCAATGCACGGGTGATCGTGGGGTTCTACTCGCCGATGGATAAGGCCGGGATAGTCAAGGGGAGGCTGGGGCTTATCGACAGGCTCGGCCTAGAGGCGGTCAGGAAGCTGGAGGAGGAGCCCACCCTGCGTCGCCTCCTAGAGCTCTCGAAGCGCTTCGCCTACGAGGCCGGCCTCGCGACCCCTAGGGTTAGGGCCGCCATAGAGCTGCTTGAGAGGCACGGCTACCCGGCGTCAATGGCCATGCTGGGCGAGACCGTGTTCACGGTGGTCGAGGAGGGCGCCCGCGAGGCGGCCCGTCTTCTCGAGGAGAGCGGGGCCAGGGTGCTGGTGTCGCGCATCTCATGGAGCCCTGCGCGCCCCCTCTAGGCTGGAAACCTATTTACCTCGACTCCACGCTATGACACCGGGGTTTCCGGATGGTGGAGGACTACTGCAGGGCCCACATCTACGTGCGGGGCAGGGTTCAGGGCGTATTCTTCCGGGCCACCATGAGGGACGTGGCCGAGGAGCTAGGAGTCTCCGGGTGGGTTAGGAACCTGCCCGACGGTAGGGTGGAGGCTGTGGCGGAGGGCCCATGCGAAGCCGTGAAGAAGCTCATAGAGTGGGCGCACAGGGGGCCCCCACTCGCCAGGGTGGAGAGGGTGGACGTCGTGTGGGAGCCCTACCGGGGCGAGTATAGGGGCTTCAGGATAAGGTGGTAGCCTTTGAGGAAGCTTAACCCGGTAGACGAGGTAATAAAGGGAGCGCTCCAGGCCCTCAGCAGTGAGGGGCCCCCGCCAGTGGAGGAGGTGCCCCTGGAGGCCGCCGGGGGGAGATACGCCGCCCAGAGCATTACGTCAGCCTTCAAGCTCCCCCCATACCCGAAGAGCGTAGTGGACGGCTATGCCGCCCGCGCGGACGATCTAATGCCCGCGTCGCCCTCGGCGCCGGTGCGCCTCCGCCTCCTCGAAGGCGTCGTGAGGCCGGGGCCCAGGACGCGGCTTAGGGTGGGGCCAGGAGAGGCTGCCAGGATAGAGACCGGGGGCTACCTCCCCGAGGGGGCTGACGTAGCCGTCCCCGTGGAGGACACCGTCGAGGAAGGGGGGAGCGTGCTCGTGTATAGGAGGTTTGCGCGCTGGGAAAACGTCTCCCTCCCCGGCGAGGAGTACGAGGAGGGCGTGCCCATCCTAAGGGAGGGGTGGCGTATAGACCCGGTCCGCCTGGCAGCCCTACACCTCGAAGGCCTGGAGAGCGTCAAGGTGTACAGGCTCGAAGCGGCGATACTGAACGTGGGGGACGAGGTTGTGGGGGAGTCCGCGGGCTTCAGGCCGTACACCCAGCTACTAGTGGCGCGCTGGCTCGAAGAGCACGGCTTCACCGTGGCGAGCGTCGAGTTCGGCCCCGACGACCCGGACGCCATAGCGGGGTGGCTTCGCAGCCGCGGAGAGTGGCTTAGAGTAGTGCTGGGCGGCACCTCTATGGGTGGGCACGACTACACGGTTAGGGCGATAGAGAGCCTCTCGCCGAGCTTCCTGGCCCACGGCGTCACAATCCAGCCGGGGAAGACGGCCTGCATAGCGGTCAAGGAGGGCCTCGTGCTCGGCCTCAGCGGCCTGCCAGTAGCGGCCCTCAGCGACCTAGAGTTGCTGCTCGCCCCGTTGCTCCGCGGGCTCGGGCTGGAGATACCGGAGAGGAGGGTCGTCGCCGCGAGGCTGGCTAGGAGGATAACCGTGAAGATGGGCATAAGGGGGTTCGCCCGCGTGAAGCTGTACAGGGGCGGGGACGGCCTTGTCGCGGAGCCGTTGATGGTCGGCGGCTCGGGGAGTATGAAGAGCCTCCTAGAGGCGGACGGGTACGTGGTGGTTCCGGAGGAGAGCGAAGGATTCGACGAGGGCGAAGTGGTAGAGGTGAGACTTCTCAGGTGACAGGGGGTGGAGGGTAGGAAGATCTATAGGAGGCTTGTCGGCGTAGATGAGGTACTGCGGATACTCGAGGAGCACGTCCCCCTTAGGCCCCTGGGGGAGGAGAAGGTGCCTATAAGCGAGGCCGTGGGGAGAGTCCTCAGCAGGAACGTCTACGCGGCCACGGGTTTCCCGCCATATACGCGCAGCCTGGTCGACGGGTACGCCGTCCACAGCAGCGACCTCGAAGGGGCGTACGACGACAGGCCTGTGAAGCTAAGGCTTGTCGGAGAGGTAAAGACGGGCGACACAGAGGCCCCGGAGGTAGGGAGGGGGGAGTGCGTCGAGGTGTCGACGGGGGCCATAGTGCCCTATCCGGCCGACGCGGTCGCGCTGGTCGAGTACACGTCGCGCAGCGGCGACACAGTGTATTTCTATAGGAGCGTGAGGCACGGCGAGAACATAGACGTCGCCGGGAGCGACGTGGTTGAGGGCGAGGTAATCGCGTGGAGAGGGGAGGAGGTGACGCCGCTCACCGTGAGCGCCGCCGCGGCCGTCGGCGTGGGGGAGGTATGGGTCTACAGGAGGCCCCGCGTCGCCGTGATACCTACGGGGAACGAGCTGAGGAGAGTGGGGGAACGCCTGGAGTACGGGCAGGTCTACGACTCCAACAGCCACATGGTTGCAAGCCTAGTCATGCTTATGGGCGGCGAGCCCAAGGTCTACCCGCCTGTGAGGGACGACATGGGCGAGATAAAGAGGGTGGTCGACGAGGCCCTCTCCTGGGCAGACGTGGTGGTTACGATAGGGGGCACCTCCGCCGGCCTCGAGGACTACGTCCACAGGGTCTTCTCACAGTACGACCCGGGGGTTATACTCCACGGCGTTAGGCAGAAGCCCGGCAGGCCCCTGGTCGTAGGGGCCTCCGGCAGGAAGATACTCATAGGGCTCCCGGGCTTCCCCCTCTCATGCCTCGTGTCGAGCCACCTGTACCTCGCACCGGTGCTGGCCAAGCTGCAGGGCAGGCGCGGCCCCCTATACCCAGTCGAGGAGGCGACGCTCACAGCCCCCCTCCGGGGTCAGCCCGGGATAACGATGTTTGTGCCAGCCCTGCTGGCCAGGAGGGGGGAAGTCGCGGCGTACCCGCTACCCGGCCACAGCGGGCGCATCGCCTCGTTGACAATGATCGACGGCTTCATAGAGGTGGGCCCCGGAGACGAGTACCTGCCGCCTGGATCGAGGGTTAAGGTTCTCCGCCCACTGGGGTTCCGCGAGTACAGGCTTAACGTTATAGGAAGCCACTGCCCCCTCCTCCAGGACCTAGCCTCTAGGGCCGGAGAGGGCGCCATAAGGCTCGTGAGCACGGGGAGCCGCGGCGGCCTCCAAGCCCTGAAGAGCGGTGCAGCCGACATAGCTGGGACACACCTCCTAGACCCCGCCACCGGCACTTACAACGTGGAGGCCATGAGGGAGATGGGCCTAACATATGAGAAGGGATTCGTTCTCATAAGGGGTTACCTCAGGGAGCAGGGGTTCGTGTACCGCAGGGACATGCCCGTTAGTAGCATGGCGGAGGTCGCCGAGAAGGGGCTACGCTTCGTGAACAGAAACCCGGGTAGCGGGACGAGGCTTCTCATAGACTCTTTGATAGAGGAGGCAGCCCGCTCCTCCGGGATCCCCGTGGACGAGTACAGGGGGAGAATAAGGGGGTACAGCTTTGAGGCTAAGAACCACGAGACAGTGGCATACCTTGTGTCAAAGGGTGTAGCTGACGTCGGGGTGGCCGTAAGGTACATGGCGGAGAAGTATGGCCTGGGCTTCACGCCTATAGTGGAGGAGCGCTTCGACCTAGCCGCGCGCCGCGACGCCGTAAGCAGCGGCCTAGGCTCGAGGCTGGTGGGCTTGCTCAGGGAGCTCCCCAGGGGGCCTGTGGAGGGGTATCCCGGCTACCGTGTAGACGACGAGACTGGGAGTGAAATAATTATCGGAGACAAATGATTATAAACGAAAACCTTATCAAAGTTTTATTAAATAATATTTTTAGGAAAAATGTATAGTAGATATGATGAGCCGGGAGAACGCATAGTCCTAATATCAAGGGGAAAGCTGGTAAAGCCTGTTAAAATACGTGGAAAAGCCGTGCTTTCCACTACAAAAATTATCATCTCATCGGAGAAAAACAGGATAATAATCCCATTATCCGAGGTCATCGATGCATGGGTCGAAGGCATAATCTCCAAGAAACTCTTCATAGAGTCCGAGGATGAACTCTTCGAGCTGCAAATCTCCGACCCTGAGCGATGGGCCGAGAAGATACTTGAGCACAGGGATCTACTGGACAACGCCGAGAAGTATATACTAGGGCTGCCACTATAGCCGGCCTATACTACATGCCTCACGGCAACATGTATGGGCGTGGGTGTGCTACAGCTATCCCTAGACGTTTTTCCACGCATGTTTTTAGAAAAACTATATATCTAAACCATATTATATATTCTCTAGTGAACCCATAATGGCGAGAAAACTGCTCCGCAAAGTCCAGCTAATGGGGGGATCAACATATGTTGTCTCTCTACCCAAGGATTGGGCGGTTAGGCACGGCATCACGCGTGGCAGCACAATATACATACACCCCCTACCCGACGGCAGCCTCAGGATAACGCCGATCTCGATAGAGGAGGGGCCCAGGCCTCCGTCCAAAGCGGTCATAGAGGTCGACGGCACGCATACCGCCCGGTGCCTTGTGCGGAAGATCACGGCGCATTATGTCGCCGGCTATAACATGATACATATTGTATTTAAGAGCCCTATCAGCCGGGACGTTTACGAGGAAGTGAGCAGGGCCGTCTCGAACAAGATCATCGGGGCTGAGATACTGAGCGAAAGCGAGAAGGAGGTGATAATACATGTGCTGGTTAACATAAGGGAGCTTAGCGCCGACGAGATAATAAGGAAGATGGCCGCGACCGTTCTATCAATGGTGAACGAGTGCCGCACGTTGTATAAGAGCGAGAACCCGAGCCCCGAGAGGTTCGCTGAGATAGCGGCCCGGGACGACCTTGTAGACAAGCTCTACCTCTACGCCTTGAGGCAGCTGTGCGCAGTCCTCCAGGGAGCCGTTATGC
>Ga0256833_1001008_pt1 | contig 21252 bp, 19 predicted proteins | sample 356284metaG_FD_190535 | JGI IMG/M metagenome (GOLD analysis project Ga0256833, IMG submission 190535) | Hydrothermal vent microbial communities from Mid Atlantic Ridge, Atlantic Ocean - 356-284 | ecosystem: Environmental > Aquatic > Marine > Hydrothermal vents | place: Atlantic Ocean: Mid... | reverse complement strand
AGCCCCTCCCCCTTACGAAGGGGGAGGGGTTGGGGTGGGGGATTTTGAGCCGCACGGCCCGGCCACGACAGGCTTTGGTCGCGTTCCCGCTGGCTGGGTGGCGGACCGGCTCGGTGATGTGACAAAACAAGTTCCGGAGGTGCGCATGGGCGCCCAGAAGCGTGTGTTCATCACAGGCAGCAACCGGGGCATTGGCCTGGCCCTGGCCCGGCATTTGGCCCGGCAGGGCTGGCAGGTCTTTGCTGCCACCCGCAAGCCCCAGGCCGAGGCGTTGCAGGCCCTGGCCCGGCAGTTTCCCGGGCAGGTGCAGGTGGTGCCCCTGGATGTAACCGACGAGGCCGGCATCGAGGCCGCGGCCCGCCAGGTGCAGCAGCAGGCCGGCGGGCTGGAGTGGCTCATCAACAACGCCGGCGTGCTGGTGCGCGACGAACGCTGGGATACTTTGGACCCCGCGGCCATGGCCCAGGCCTTTCGGGTCAACGCCATCGCGCCCCTCATCGTGGCCAAGCATTTCGTGCCCTTGCTGCGCCGCGGCCACCAGCCCCTCATTTGTCAAATGACCTCGGTCATGGGCTCCATCACCCTGACCGAAGGCGGCGGTTATTACAGCTACCGGGGCAGCAAGGCCGCGCTGAACATGATGAGCAAAGTGCTGGCCCACGAGCTCAAGCCTTTGGGCATCACCGTGGTGCTCATGCACCCCGGTTGGGTGCGCACCGACATGGGCGGCGCGGCCGCGCCGTTGGACCCCGACACTTCGGCCCAGGGCATCGTGCGGGTGTTGCGCGGCCTGTCGCTGGCCGATACGGGCCGCTATGTGACCTGGGAAGGCCAAAGCCTGCCGTGGTAGGCAGCCTGGAGTTTCGCCGGAGTTTTGCCGGAGGTCGCGACCTGCGGGGCGGGCTATGGTGAAAGTGTCACCCCTGACCCCAAGCCTCCTCCCCCAGGTCACGGCCCGCGAGCGCGCTTCGCGGGCCGTGTATTTGCGCTGGCCCCCCGCGGCGCGCGGCCGGCCGGCGCGGAGCCTTTCCCCCACACCCAAAACGCCATGACCCCCACGCGCCTGTTGACCCCCGCGACTTACCCCTGGCCGGGCCCGCCCGAGCAGGCCCGCCCGCCCCAGCCCCCGCGCGGCACCCGCATTGCGGTGGGCATGAGCGGCGGCGTCGATAGCTCGGTGGCCGCGGCTTATCTGGTGCGCCAGGGCTACGATGTGGTGGGCATCATGCTGCGCCTGTGGTCCGAGCCCGGCCGGGAGGCCGAAAACCGCTGCTGCACTTTGGAAGCCGAGGACCTGGCCCGCTTCATCGCCCGGCAGCTGGGCATCCCTTTCCATGTGGTGGATGTGCGGGCCGTGTTCTACCGCCAGGTGGTGGAAGGCAGCTTCTTTCAGGGCTATTTGCAGGGCCAAACGCCCAACCCTTGCCTCACCTGCAACCGCCGCATTCGGTGGGGCGCCATGCTGGCCTATGCCCGAGAGCAGCTGGGGGCCGCGTATCTGGCCACCGGGCATTACGCGCGGGTGCGGGTTTGGCCCTCGGGGGTGGTTGGGCTGCGCCGCGGGGTCGACGCGGCCAAGGACCAGTCGTATGTGCTGGCCCTGCTCACCCAGGCGCAGCTGCAGCGCACCCTGCTGCCCGTGGGCGAATGGACCAAGCCCCAGGTGCGGGCAATGGCCCGCGAGTGGGGGCTGCCGGTGGCTTCCCGGCCCGACAGCCAGGACCTGTGCTTTTTGGCCGGCGACGACTATCGCGAGTTTTTGCGCCGCCATCGGCCCCAGGTGGAGCAGCCCGGGCCCATTCTGGACCTGCGCGGTCGGCAGGTGGGCACCCATCGGGGGCTGGCCTTTTACACCATCGGCCAACGCCGGGGCCTGGGCCTGAGCCTGGGCCAGCCGGTGTATGTGGTGGCCAAGGACCCGGCCCGCAACGCGCTCATCGTGGGCCCGGGTGAGGCCTTGGCCCGCCGCGTCTTCTGGGTCACACAAGTCAACTGGCTGTGGGAACCCGCGACCGCGGCCGTGCGGGCGCGGGTCAAAATTCGCTACCGCGCGGCCCTGGCCCCGGCCGCGGTCTATCCCGAAGACGGGGGACGGCGGCTGCGGGTGGAGCTCGACGAGCCGCTGCGGGGCATTACGCCAGGCCAGGGTGCGGTGGTCTACCTCGACGACTGGGTGCTGGCCGGCGGGCTCATCCAGCGGGTGGCCCACCCCCAGCCCGATTTTGGTTTATAATGAAGCCAGCTTTGGCCCCATCCCCTCAATGGATACGCCAACTACGGAGGACGAGATGTACCATAAAGTCATTCTTATCGGCAACCTGGGCCGGGACCCCGATTTGCGCTACACCCCCCAAGGCACGCCGGTAGCCACTTTCACCGTAGCCACTAACCGGGTGTACACCAACGCGGCCGGGGAACAAACGCAAGAGACGGTGTGGTTCCGCGTTTCGGCGTGGGGGCGCTTGGCCGAAACCTGCAATCAATACCTGCGCCGCGGGATGCGGGTGTACATCGAAGGCCGCCTGGTGCCCGACCCCAACACGGGCAGCCCGCGCATGTTCACCCGCCAGGACGGTACCGTGGGCACTTCGTTCGAGCTGCGGGCGCAGGTGGTCAAATTCCTCACCCCGCGACACGAGATGAACGCCTTGGAAGCCTCCAACGCGGGGGCCGCGACCCCGCCCGCTACGCCCGCCACCGGCAGCGTCGACGACCTGCCCGCGGAAGAGGACGAAATCCCCTTCTAACGCCGCCGAACCCACCGGCCCAAGGCGCAGCCACCCGAGGGGCGGAAGCACTTCCGCCCCTCCTTTACCCCAGCCCCGCGCGGAGCCTTCATCATGCTGCGAGCCGCCCTCGAAAGCCTGCGCCCCCGGCAATGGATCAAAAACGGCTTCGTCTTCGCCGCGCTGGTGTTCGACCGCCAGCTCACCCGGCCCCAAGCCGTGCTGTGGACCCTGGCCGGCTTCGCACTCTTCTGCCTGCTCTCCAGCGCGGTCTATCTGGTCAACGACCTGAGCGACCGGGAGCAAGACCGCCAGCACCCCCGCAAACGCCACCGGCCCATCGCCAGCGGCCGCCTGCCCGTGCCCGTGGCCGTGGGCATGGCCGTGGCTTTCCCCCTGGTCGTGCTGCCCCTGGCCTTTTGGCTGCGCCCGGCTTTTGGCTGGGTGGCCTTCGGCTATTACGCCCTCATGCTGCTCTACACCTTCGTCCTCAAACACATCCCCCTGCTGGATGTGTTCGCCCTGGCCGCGGGGTTCCTGCTGCGGGTCGAGGCCGGGGTCACCCTCATCGAAGTGCAGCGCTTCTCTCCCTGGCTCTACATGGTCACCCTGTTCGTGGCCCTCTTCTTAGGCCTGGGCAAGCGCCGCGCGGAGCTGGAACTGCTGGCCCACAACGCCGGCAACCACCGCAAAGTGCTGGAAGGCTACACCCTGCCCTTTCTGGACCAGCTCATCACCATCGCGGCCACGGCCACGGTGATGACCTACAGCCTCTACACCTTCTCCGCGCCCAACCTGCCGGCCAATCACGCCATGATGTTTACCGTGCCCTTCGTGGCCTACGGCCTGTTCCGCTACCTCTACCTCATCCATGTGCGGGGCTACGGCGGCGCGCCCGAAGAAGCCGTGCTGCGGGACCGGCCCCTGCAGCTCACCGTAGCCGCCTGGGGGCTGCTGGTGCTGGCCGTGTTCTACTTCTTCTAAGCCGCCTGTTCGGGGGAACCGTCGTATGCGCGCGCCGTTCCACAGCGTCGAAGCCCGCGCGCCGGGCAAAATCATCCTCGCGGGGGAGCACGCGGTGGTGTACGACCGGCCCGCGCTGGCCGTGCCCGTGCCGAGCGTGCAGGCCCGGGTGCAGGTGCGGCGGGCCCCCGCGGGCTTCACCCTGCGCGCGCCCGACATCGGCCTCACCGCGGCCCTGGACGACTTGCCCCCCGCCCACCCCCTGCGCCGGGCCGTGGACCTGACCCAGGCCGCGCTGCAGGCCGCCTGGCCGCCCCTGGAAGTGCGCATCGCGTCCAGCATCCCCGTGGCCGCGGGGTTGGGCTCGGGCGCGGCGGTCACCGTGGCCCTCGTGCGGGCCCTGGCCGCGTTCGTGGGCCGGGCCCTGCCCCCCCGGCAGGTCAACGCGCTGGCCTACGAAGTGGAAAAGCTGCACCACGGCACGCCCTCGGGCATCGACAACACGGTGGTGACCTACGCCCGGCCCATTCGCTATCGCAAAAGCCGCGGCTGGCAGCCCCTGCCCGTGGCCCGCGCGGTGCCCCTGGTCATCGCCGACACGGGCCGCGCCGCGCCCACCCGGGAAATGGTGTTGGGCGTGCGCCAGCGCTGGCAGGCCCAACCGGCCCGCTACGAGGCCCTGTTCGACGCCATCGCCGACCAGGTGGCCGCGGCCCAGGCCGCGTTGGCCGCTGGCGACTTGCCAGCCTTGGGCCAGGCCCTGAACGCCAACCACGCCCTGCTGCAGGCCTTAGGCGTTTCGACCCCCGAACTGGACGCGCTGGTGAACGCCGCGCGCGCGGCCGGCGCGTATGGGGCCAAACTTTCGGGCGCCGGAGGCGGCGGCAACATGCTGGCCGTGACCGACGCGACCCACCAGCCGGCCGTGGCCCAGGCCCTGCGGGCTGCGGGCGCGGCGCGGGTGTTGTGCACCACCCTGCCGCCCACCCCGTGAGGACGACCATGCCCCCGCCTCGCCCCCTGTTCGTCAAACTCGGCGGCTCGGTCATCACCCACAAGGAGCGGGCCTTCACCGTGCGCGAAGCCGTGCTGCAACGCCTGGCCGCGGAGCTGGCCGCCTTCCACCGCCAACACCCCCGGCAGCCCCTGCTGGTGGGGCATGGCTCGGGCTCCTTTGGCCACTGGGCCGCGCGGCAGCACGGCTGGCCTCACCCCAAAAACCGTCGGGCCGCGCTGCAAGCCATTGCCGAAGCCGCGGCGCGGCTGCACCAGCATGTGCTCCGGGCCCTGCGCAGTGCGGGGCTGCCGGCCTGGTCCTTCCCGCCGTCGGCCATGGCCCTGGCCCGGGAGGGCCGGGTGCTGCATTGGGACCTGCGCGCCATTCAACACGCGCTGCGCCACGGCTGGGTCCCGGTGCTCTACGGCGATGTGGTGCTCGACGCGGCCCAGGAGGGGGCCATTCTGTCCACCGAGGACCTGTTCGCCGCGCTCACGCCCCGGCTGCAGCCGGCGCGCATCCTGCTGGTGGGGGTGGAACCCGGCGTGTGGCGCGACTGGCCCCACCGCACTCGGCTGTGGGAGGTGCTCACCCCCGCGCAGTGGGCCGCGGCCCAACAGGCAGCCCAGGCCGCGGCCGCGCCCGATGTCACCGGCGGCATGGCGGCCAAGGTGCGCCGGATGCTCGAACTGGTGACCCGCCACCCCGATGTGGAAGTGCGCATCCTCTCGGGTTTGGAACCGGGCGCGCTGCACCGCGCGCTGCAGGGTTCCCCCGCCGGCACCCGCATCGTGGCCCACGCCTGAAACGCGCCCCCGGCCGCGCCGCAAGCCGCGGTAGAATGAACCCCCGTCCGCCAACGCGCGGCCGGTTGGCATCCCTGGCAGGAGGACTTTGCAATGTCGTCGTTGGACGCCACCTACGCGGTCGTCATGGCCGGCGGCGGGGGCACCCGATTGTGGCCCCTTTCACGCCGCCGACGGCCCAAGCACATGCTGCCCTTGCTGGGCCCCGATAGCCTCTACCAGACCACCATCACCCGCTTGCAGGGCGTGTTCCCGCCCGAGCGCATTCTGGTGGTCACCACCCAGGACCAGCGCGAAGCCCTGCACGCCCAAACGCCCTTCATCCCTGCGGAAAACTTTCTGCCCGAGCCCGCGCCCCGGGGCACCGCGGCCGTGGTGGGGCTGGCCGCCGCAGTGCTGCGCGCCCGCCACGGCGACCAGGCCCTCATGGGCGTGTTTCCCGCGGACCATCACATCGGCCAACCGGCCCGGTTCCACGGGGTGGTGCGGGCCGCGCTGACCCTGGCCCGGCAGGGCTATCTGGTCACCTTGGGCATCGAGCCCACTTACCCGGCCACGGGCTACGGCTACATTCAACAAGGCGAGCCCCTGGGCCAAATCGACGGCTGGCCGGCCTACCGGGTGCAGCGCTTCAAAGAAAAACCCGACGCGGCCACCGCGCGGCAAATGCTGGCCCAGGGCGGCTTTTCGTGGAACGCGGGCATGTTCTTCTGGACCGTGGGCCGCATTTGGGAAGAATTCGCCCGCCAGATGCCCGATGTGCACGCGGCCATGGCCCAACTGCAACAGGCCTGGGGCACCCCGGCCTGGGAAGCCACCCTGGCCCGCCTGTGGCCCCACCTGCGCACCCAAACGGTGGACTACGGCATCATGGAAGGCGCGCAGCAGGTGGCCGTCATCCCTGCGCAAGGGCTGGAGTGGAGCGACATTGGCTCGTGGGACGCGGTGTGGGCCCTGCTGCCCAAGGACGACGCGGGCAATGCGACCGTGGCCGCGCCGGCCCTGGCCCTTGACGCGCGGGGCAACCTGGTCTATGGCCAGGCCGGGCGCCTGGTGGCCCTGGTGGAGGTGCACGACCTGGTGGTGGTCGACACCCCCGACGCGCTGCTCATCCTGCCCCGGGAGCACGCGCAGCGGGTGCGCGAAGTGGTGCGCGCGCTGCAAGACCGAGGCCAGGAAGCCCTGCTCTAACCCCCGAGGTGCCCGATGGATGCTTTTTGGAGCGGCGCGTTGGCCGCGCTGGCCGCGTCCGCGTGCTTTGCCGTGGGCCCCACCATGTTCACCCTGGCCGGGCGCCAGGTGGGGCCGGTCATCACCCTGCGTTGGCGGCTGCTGTTGGCCACCCTGCTGTTGAGCGGCCTGCACTGGCTGGGCTTTGGCCGCCCCTGGCCCGACCTCACGGCCACCCAAGCCCTGCTGTTGCTGGCTTCGGGCGCGGTGGGGCTGGCCGCGGCCGATTCCTTCCTCTTCCCCGCGTTCGTGCGCCTGGGCCCCCGGCTGGCCATGCTCATCCTCAACCTGCAGCCCGTGCTGGCCACCCTGCTGGCTCGGGCGTGGTTGGGGGAACGGCTCCGCGCGGGGCAATGGGCCGCCATGTTGGCCGTCTTGTGGGGCGTGTCGCTGGTGGTGCTCGAGCGGGGAACCGACGCGGATGGCCAGCCGCTGCGTTGGGACCGGGTAGGCGTGGCCCTGACCTTGGCCGCGGCCGCGCTGGGCGCGGTGGGTGTGCTCCTGGCCAAGGCCGGAATGCAGGGCCGGGTGCCGGCCCTTTCGGCCAACCTGGTGCGGATGAGCGGTGGGCTGCTGCCCATTTGGGCCTGGGCCTTGGCCCGGGGCCAGCTGCGCCCCACCTGGCAGCGGGTACGGACGCAGCCGCGGGTGCTGCTTTATTTGCTGCTGGGCGCGTCGGCCGGGCCGGTGCTGGGCATGTCGCTGTCGCTGTATGCGCTGCGCACCATTCCCGTGGGCATTGCCACCACCCTCACCTCGCTGCCGCCGGTGCTGCTGCTGCCCGTGGGGCGCTGGGTGTTCGGCGAACGCATCACCCGCAAGGCCGTGGTGGGCACCCTCATCGCCACCGCGGGCGTGGCCTGGCTTTTGGCCGGGGGGTGAAGCCCGGTAGGGGCGCAGCGTGCTGCGCCCGGGAGGATGGAACCGTGGATACACGCGGATGACCGCGGATAGAATAAAAAACCACGGATGAACACAGATAAACACGGAAGGAAGACAGAAAGAAGTGGTGAGCAGGGGGCGGTTGGCACGCCCACCACCCGCCAACTTCTAACTACCAACCACCAACCACCAACTTCCAACTTCCTCCGTGTTCTCCCGTGTCTCCGTGTGAGACTTTGTGGAATGCGGCGACCTGACGCCGCTTTCATGGGCCGCGCCGCCAAATCCCCCCAGGCCCCGGCCGCGTCACGCCGTGGGCCAAGGCCCGACCGCCCCAGACGCGCAACACCGCCGCCTCGCCGCCGGTTCCACCCGCGGAAGGCGGGGCCATGGCACAAGGCCTGAGATGTCGCTTGGGGGCCTCAGGCGTCGGGGGGCGCGCTGGCGTCGGAAGTCGCGGCCTGTGCCGCGTCCTGCGCTGCTTCGGCTTCGCCCTCGGCCGCGCCGGCTTCGGGGGGCAGTTCCATGTGCAGCGGCACCTGGCGAATGGCCTCCACATCCGAGGCATCCAGAATCACGAAGCGAATGGCTGTGCGTACCCGGCCGTGAATTTCGATGTCGACGAACAGGGGCACCACGATGGGGGTATAGCCATCCTGGATGAGGTAATTGCGGGCGATGATGAGGGCCTTGACGGCCTGGTTGACCGCACCAGCGCCAATCACCTGCACTTCCGCCCGCCGATGTTCACGAAATACCCCGGCGATAGCCCCGGCCACCTTGTAAGGCCGCGAATTGCTGGCGACTTTGACGATGTTCATCTGAGGGCCTCCTCATCCGTTGGTGTCGGCCCCACGGACCGCGTCCACGAAGCCGCACTGCCCACCGCGCGTGGGCGATTACGCTTGTATTATACGAAAACCCGGCGGGCTTTTCAATCCCCTCTCACAAAAAGCGGCGAAAAAGCCCCCTGTGCGTCGCATTTGTGGCGGCCTTCGCCCGCAAAAGGCGCGGGGCTGACCAAAGGCGCGCCCCCAGGGGCGGTGGTATAATGCTTCTGGCACGGCCCCCCGCGGGCCGCTTTGTATGGTTAACACGCCCCCACCGGGCGCTTCGGCTCATCCCGCGCCGACGGAAAGGAGTGCACCCCGCTTATGGAACCCGGAACCGTGCTACCCGTCGACATTGTGCACGAGATGCGCACCGCGTATCTGGACTATGCCATGAGCGTCATCGTGGCCCGGGCCCTGCCCGATGCCCGCGACGGCCTCAAACCGGTCCAGCGCCGCATTCTCTACGCCATGTATGACATGGGCCTGCGCGCCAACGCGGCCTACAAAAAATCGGCCCGCATCGTGGGCGAAGTGCTGGGCAAATATCACCCCCACGGCGACCAGGCCGTGTACGACGCGCTGGCCCGCATGGCCCAGGATTTCTCCCTGCGCTACCCCCTGGTCGATGGCCAGGGCAACTTCGGCTCCATCGACGGCGACCCGCCGGCAGCCATGCGCTACACCGAGGCCCGGCTGACCAAAATCGCCGAGGAGCTGCTCACCGACATCGACAAAGACACCGTCGACTTCGTCCCCAATTTCGACGACAGCCTCAAGGAACCCGCGGTGCTCCCGGCCCGGTTCCCCAACCTGCTGGCCAACGGTGCGTCGGGCATCGCGGTGGGCATGGCCACCAACATCCCGCCCCACAACCTGCGGGAACTGGCCCAGGCCATGGTCTTCCTCATCGACCATTACGACCGGCTGGACGACATCACCGTGGACGATTTGATGCGCTACCTGCCCGGGCCCGACTTTCCCACCGGTGGCATCGTGGTGGGCGCGGATGCCATTCGCCAGGCCTACAGCTCGGGCCGGGGCAAGCTCACCGTGCGCGGGGTGGCGCACATCGAAGAGGTCCGGGGCGGCCGCTATCGCATCGTCATCACCGAAATCCCCTACCAGGTCAACAAGACCAGCCTCATCGAGCGCATCGCCAGCCTGGTGCGCGAAGGCCGGCTGGATGCCATCAGCGACCTGCGGGACGAAAGCGACCGCCGGGGCATGAGCATCGTCATCGACCTCAAGCGCGGCGCGCAGCCCCGCAAGGTGCTCAACCAGCTGTACAAATACACGCCCCTGCAAACCACCTTCAGCGTGCAGCTGCTGGCCCTGGTCGACGGCGAGCCCCGGTTGCTTTCCCTCAAGCGGGCCATGCTGGTCTACATCGAGCACCGCCGGGAGGTCCTTCGCCGGCGCTCGGAGCACGAGCTGGCCAAAGCCCGAGACCGGGCCCATGTGCTGGAAGGGTTGCGCATCGCGCTGGCCAACCTGGACGCGGTCATCGCGCTCATTCGCCGCGCGGCCGACGCGGAAACGGCCAAAACCCGCCTCATGGCACGCTTCGCGCTCAGCGAACGCCAGGCCCAGGCCATTTTGGACATGCCCCTGCGCCGCCTGGCCGCGCTGGAACGGCAGAAAATCGAGGAAGAATACCAGGCCCTGCTACAGCGCATCGCCTACCTGGAAGACCTGCTCTTGCACCCCAAGAAGATTCTGGCCCTCATCCAGGACGATTTGCGCGACCTGGCGGAAAAATACGGCGACGAGCGGCGCACCCGCATCGCGGCCGAGGCCAGCGGCGACCTGAGCGATGAGGACCTGGTGCCCGACGAGCCGGTGTTCGTCATCCTCACCCAGCGGGGCTACATCAAGCGCATCGCGCAAAAGGCCTTCCGCACCCAGGGCCGCGGGGGGCGGGGCGTGCGCGGACACGCGACCAAAGACGACGACGAGGTGGTGCTCTTCCTGCGCGCCCGCACCTTAGACACGCTGCTCTTCTTCACCGACAAGGGCAAAGTGTACGCCGAAAAGGTGTATCAGATTCCCGACGCGGGGCGGGGCAGCCGGGGTGTGCCGGCGGTCAATGTGGTCAACATCGCGCCCGGGGAACACATCACCGCGGCCCTGGCCGTGCGCGATTTCCAGCCCGGTGCGTACATCTTCCTGGCCACCCGGCAGGGCAAAGTCAAGCGGCTGCCCCTGGAAGACCTGGCCTCGGTGCGGGCTTCGGGCCTCATCGTCATGCGCCTGGCCGAGGGCGACGCGCTGGGCTGGGCCCGGGTGACCCACGGCCAGGACGAAGCGCTGCTGGTCACCGCGCAGGGGCAGGCCCTGCGCTTTGCCGAGGCCGAAGTGCGCCCCATGGGCCGCACCGCGCAGGGGGTCACGGGCATTCGCCTCAAGCCCGGCGACGAAGTGGTGGGCATGGAAGTGGTGGAGCCCGGCGGCTTCTTGCTGGTGGTGAGCGAGCGGGGGTATGGCAAGCGCACGGCCCTGGAGGAATATCCGCGCAAGGGCCGGGCCACGGGCGGCGTGCGCACCCTGGCCGCCGGCGCCACGGCCCGCATTGGGCCCTTGGTGGCGGCTCGGGTGGTGCAGGAAAGCGACGAACTGACCCTGATTTCGGCCCGGGGGGTGGTGCTGCGCCTGCGGGTGGCCGAGGTGCGGGTCATGGGCCGGGCCACCCGGGGCGTGCGCCTGATGAACCTGCGGGGCGACGATACCGTGGCCACCGTGGCCCGCATTCCCAGAGAGGCCGCCTGACCGGGGGGCCTGCGCGCAGCACCGAGGGGGCTTCTTAAACAAAAGGAGAGCCGGAAACCCGGCCCTCGCTTTCGGAAGGAGGAGAAGAGATGCTCGCCTGCTGCGCTCTTACTATAGCACAAAGGCGAGGGGTTTACTTGACGCAATGCTTACGCTTTTCTTACGCTTTTCTGACGACGGGGAAGAAATCATGCGCCTGAGGCTTGCGATTTGGGGCGCCTGGCTGGTGATGCTGGGGTGGGCCCTGGCCGGATGCACCGCGACCGCGGCGCAGGCCACGCCGTCGCCCACGCCTTTTCGGCCGGTCGCGGCCACGCCCACGGCCCCACCCACCGCGCCCCGGCCCACGCGGAGCCCTTCCCCCAGCCCCACGGCCACCGCGCCGCCCACCCCCACGGCCACCCTCAGCTGGCTGCCCCTCATCTACGAACCCCCCATCCAGGGCTCGGGCGGGAACTATCCGCCCCCGGCCACGCCGCCGGGCAAAATGCCCACGGCCATGCCCGGCCCCTCGCCCGAGCTCACCGACGGCAGCATGCTCACCTTTCTGCTGCTGGGCTCCGACCGCCGCAGCGGACGCTGGTTCCGCACCGACGCCATCATTCTGGTGGTGCTGCGGCCCGCGGAGCACAGCGTGAGCGTGATTTCCTTCCCGCGGGATTTGTATGTGTACATCCCGGGCTGGACCATGAACCGCATCAACACCGCCTACGCCCGGGGCGAAACCAGCGGTTACCCCGGCGGCGGCCCCGGCCTGGTGGCCGATACTTTCATGTACAACTTCGGCATCCGCCTCGATTACATCGCCCTGGCCGACTTCCAGGGCTTCGTGCGCCTGGTGGACGAATTGGGCGGCGTGGATGTGCTGGTGGCCTGCCCTTACACCGACTGGCGTCTCAAGGCCCCCGATTTGGACCCCCAAAACCCCGACAACTGGGCCCTCTATACGGTGCAACCCGGCCGGGTGCACATGGATGGCGAGATGGCCCTGTGGTATGCCCGGGCCCGCAAGAAGAGCACCGACTTCGACCGGGGCCGACGGCAGCAGGAAATCTTGCGCGCCCTGCAGGCCAAGCTCTTCAGCCCCAGTGTGCTGCCCAAAATTCCCGCGCTGTATCAGGTGTGGCAGGAGAATGTGGTCACCAACATCGACTGGCATGTGGTGGCCCGCCTGCTGCCCTGGGCCCGCAGCGTGGGCCCGGCCCGGGTGCGCTTCTATCGCATTGGGCCCAACTACATTCGCTACTGGCGCACGCCCACGGGCGGCTCGGTGCTGCTGCCGCGCAAGGGCAAAATTTCCGAGCTGCTGGAAGAGGCCTTGGGGCCCGCGCCGCCCGAACGCCAGCAGCGCCTGGGCATCACGGTGGAAGTGCGCGACGGCTCGGGCCGCGACGGCTGGGGGGAGCTGGCCGCGCTGCGCCTGCAAGTCAAGGGCTACACCGTCACCCAGGTGCAGGTGCTGAAGGAACCCGAGCCCCGCACCGTGGTGGTCGACACCCGCGCCGCACCCGACCGGGCCACGGGCCTGGCCCTCACCCGGGCCCTGGGCCTGCCCGACGACGCCTACCGGGCCGCGCCGGACCCCAACGCGGGGGCCATGTTCGTGGTGCTGGTGGCCGCGGATTACGACCCGTGTTTCAATCCGTACAAATAGGGGGAAAGGGCCAGCCGCGAGCGCGGCGGCCGTTCACTGGCTGAACCAGTCCCGCAGGCGCTCCCAAAAGCTGCGGCCCTGGGGTTTGACCTCGGTGCCCAAGCTCTCGGCCAGTTTGCGGAACAGCGCCCGCTGCTCGTCGGTGAGGCGGCGGGGAATTTCCACATGGATGTAGACCTTTTGGTCGCCTCGCCGGCCACGACGGTCGGGCACGCCTTTGCCGGGCAGCACCAACACATCGCCCGATTGGGTGCCGGGCGGAATGCGCAGCATCGCCGGCCCGTCCACGGTGGGCACTTCCACTTCCGCGCCCAGGGCGGCCTGGGCCACATTGATGGTCAGGTGCAACAGAATGTCGTTGCCCTGCCGACGGAAGTAACGATGGGGCTTGACCCGCACCTGGATGTACAAATCGCCCGGTGGGCCGCCATAGGCCCCGGGTTCACCCTCGCCGGCGATGCGCACCCGATAGCCGTTGTCCACCCCCGGGGGGATGTCGACGACTTTACGCACGGTTTCCTGCACCAGGCCCGCGCCCCGGCACTGGGTGCAGGGGGTGGTGACCACCGTGCCCTGGCCCCGGCAGGTGGGGCAGGTGCTCACCTGCACCATGGGACCGAAAAAGGTCTGCACCTGGCGGCGCACTTCCCCCCGGCCCTGGCAGGTGGGGCACACCTGGGGCCGGGTGCCGGGTTCCACCCCCGTGCCGCCGCAACGCGGGCACACGGCAGGGCGGGTGAATTCGATGGTCTTGGCCGCGCCGAAGACGGCTTCCTCGAAGGTGAGGGTCACGCTGACCTGGATGTTGCGGCCTTTGCGGGGCCGCGGTCGACGGCTGCTGCGCCCAAAACCGCCGCCCAGCAAATCGGCGAACAAGTCGAAAAGGTCGGTAATGTCGGGCGCGACGCCGCCGGCCCCGCCGATGCCTTCCACCCCTTGATGGCCAAAGCGGTCGTAGCGGGCCCGCTTTTCGGGGTCCGAAAGCACCGCGTAGGCCTCGTTGATTTCCTTGAAGCGTTCCTCGGCGTCGGGCGCGTCGCTCACATCGGGGTGATATTGCCGCGCCAGCCGGCGATAGGCGCGCTTGATTTCCTCCTGGCTGGCATGGCGGGGAACGCCGAGGACTTCGTAATAATCGCGCTTGCTCATGGCGGCGCCCTTCATGCACAGGGTGGGGAACCGACCTCGGGCCCGGGGCAGGGCCCAGGCCCGAGGGGTTTAGCGGGCGACCTTGACCAACGCGGGACGCAGCACCTGGTCGCCCACCCGGTAGCCCTTGCGCACCACTTCCAGAATGTGACCGCTGGGCACTTCCTCGGTGGGCTCGTCCACCGCGAAGGCCTCGTGCAAGTAGGGGTCGAAGGGGTCGCCGGGCTGGGGCTCGATGGGCTCCAGGCCCTGCTGCTGCAAGAAGTTGCGCAGCTTCTGGGCGATGAGGGCGATGCCATCGGCCCAGGCGCCGGCCTTGCCGCGGCGGGGCGGGTCTTGCAGGGCCAGGTCCAGGTCGTCCAAAATGTCCAGCAGGCCCTTGAACACATCGCCCCGCACCCGGGCGCGCGTTTGCGCGGCCTGTTGCTCCACCCGCTGCCGGTAGTTGGCAAATTCGGCCCGTTCCCGCTGCCAGCCGGCCAGATATTCCTCGGCTTTGGCCTGGGCTTCGGCCAACGCCTGCTGCAAGGCCTGCGGGTCCAGCCCGGTCTGTTCGGGCGTTTGTTCCACCGTTTCCTCCAGGGGTTGGTCCTGGTTGCCGTTTTCAGGGACTTTCGGTTCAGCCATGGCTCTCGCTCCCGTTCTCACGCGCCAAACCCTTCAGGAGGACGCGCACGCGACTTCCTGCTCACCGGGTTGGCGCGGGTTCACATGCTTCATCGGGGCTCGTTTCTCATCTTACCACGGGCCGCGGGGGCGGGTCAATCGGTGGTTGTAGGAATTTTGTTAGAGGTTGGGCGACTGGCCGTTGGCGGCCGCAATCTCTTCGGCCCGAAAGACCACTTCTTCTTTCCCGGCCAGCTTGTCTTGAATTTTGCGGGCGATGAGGCGCAGGTGCGCGGGTTGGGCCACATAGTCCAGGTCATCGGCCGGCACGGTGAGCACCGGGCAGGCGGTGAAGTTGGCAATCCAGGTTTCATACAGGGCATTGAGCTGGGCCAGATAGGCCGCGGTGATGCGCCGCTCATAGGCCCGCCCCCGCCGGGCAATGCGCCGTAGCAGGGTGGGCACCGAGGCCCGCAAATAGACCACCAAATCGGGCGCGGGCAAAAAAGTGAGCGCGGTTTCGTACAGCGCCCGATAGGTGCGGTAATCCCGTTCGTCGAGCAAGCCCTGCACATACAGGTTGCGGGCGAAGACCTCGGCGTCTTCGTACACACTGCGGTCTTGCAGCACCGGGCCGGGGTGCAGGGCAATGGCGCGATGCAGGCGCAGGCGATGGGCCAGGAAGAAGATTTGCGAGTGGAAGGCCCAGGCGGCCATGTCGGCGTAGAAATCGGCCAGGTAGGGGTTTTCCACCTCGGGCTCATAGAAGGGCGCCCAGCCCAAACGCTCGGCCAGCAGGCGCACCAAGGTCGACTTGCCGACGCCGATGTTGCCGGCGACGACCACGAAATGCTTCGCCATTGCCATGTCGCCTCCTATTTTTCGGGGAAGTACAGCAGCGCGCGACCCTGGGTGGCGTTGCTCACCAGGCGCAAGGTGCGGCCGGGCCGGGCGTCTTCCACCCGCAGCACCCGCAAAGCCTGCTGCAAGAAGTCGGGGGCCTGGGGCAAAAACTCGGTCAGGCGGTTGGGCAGCTCGTAGAAAAAGGCGCGGTTGAAGCGGGTGCGGGGGTCGTCCAGGTCCACGGCCAGGGGCAAGATGTTGGCTTCCACCAGGTCCTGGAAGAAATGGGTGCCGAAGGAGGGCTCCGCGTAGGTTCCAAAACGACGGGAGGAAAGCTCCACCAGGGCCTTGGCGTTGAAAATGTCGGCGTAGCCCACCTGTACGCCCAACTCGGGGTTGCGGGTGCCCCAGCGGCCCGGGCCCACGCAGATGAAGGGCGTGTCGGCCCACTGCTGGTTGAGCGCGCTGATGGCCTGGATGAGCCGCGCCCGCTGCGAAGGGGAAGCCAAGCGGTAATAGCCCTCAGGAGGGACGAAGAGTACATACGCCACCTGGGGCACCACCCCCTGGGGGACGATGTTGTGGGTGTCGATGACCACATCTTCGGCGGGAACCGCCTCGGGCAGCGCGGCCTCGTGCTCCTCCATGGTGCTTTGGGGCCGACACTGAACGATGGTGATTTCCACCTCGGGCTGGGGCTCCTGGGGGTTGAGCACCCGGGCGGTGAATTCCACATCCACGGGGCGGTGGTAGGCGTCTTCCAGGGTGCGCAAAATGCGCCGCATCCGGTCGGCGAAGGGCGTGCGGCGCAGCCATTCCTCGAAAGTGACCACCAGGTCGTAAATTTTGTCGCGCAGCAGGAAGGTGCTGTGCAGGGGCGTCAGGTAACCGCCGGCGTCCAGGGAAAAAATGAAGCGCAGCGCGGGGTAACGGCGGTCCACCACATCGTAAATGGGCAGCGTGCGAAACGCGTTGGCGCCAAAGTCGATGAGGTCGATGTAGCGCTGGGAATAGCGACGCACTTCTTTGGCCGTGGCTTCTGGCCGCAGCAAGGGGTGGCTGAGGGCCACCAGCCGGGGGTAATCGTCGCCCACCCGGTCCACCGCGCGGGTGCCCAGGCCCCACACCAGACGCACGAAGCCGTCGTCCAAGCGAATTTGCGGCGACCAGCGGAAGAGGTTGCGGCTGAAGGCCACCCCCGCGGCCTGGGGGAAGAAGAAGTTGCGAAAGGCCTCGCCTTGCACTTTCTGGATGAGGATGGCGATGCGCTCGTCGTAGTCCAGCAGCCCCCGGGCCTGGCGATACAGCAGCGGGTCCGGGGCCAGGGCGCTGGCATACACCCCGGCGATGGCCTGCACCAGGGCCTGCAAGTTCTCTTCGGATGTGCCCTGATTGGCGCAAAAGTAGCTGTCGTACTTACCGGCAAAGGACGCGCCGAAGTTGTCTTCCAACAAACTGGAGGAGCGCACAATCAAGGGATGCTGGCCCACCTGTTCCAGCAGTTCCTTAAGCGCGTCTTCAATGTCCTCGGGGAAGCGGCCTTGCAAGAACTCGGCCCGCAGCTGGGGGTAATCGGCTTCGATTTCCTCGCGGCGCTTGTATTTCTGGTCCGCCCAGCGCATGAGGCCGTTGTGAGCCATGAAGGCATACATCACATCCGAGCCCAGGAAGAACGACTCGGGCATGCGCACCGTGGCCTGGATGTCTTCGTCGCCGGCCTTCAGCAGCACCCGGTAGGCCAAAATCATGCCCGCGGCCTTGCCGCCGATTTTGCCCGGGCCGATTTTGCGCTTGACGATGTAGAGCAGGTCTTCCAGGGTGAGCCACTGCCGGGCCAGGGTGACATAGGCCAGCTGGTCGCTGATGATGCGCCGGATGAGCACGACCTTGAGCTCTTGCTCCCGGGCCGCGTGGCGCTGCCGCTCTTGGGGGGACATTTGCAGCAGCAACGACGCGTGTTCCACCAGCAGCTCTTCGGAGGCGAACTCGGGATTGAAGATGATGTCCAAATCCGCGGCGTGGGGGGCGCGCTCGGCCAGGGTTTCGCGCACAATTTGCTCGAACAGCTCAAAGGGCAGATGATAGGCGAAGTACAAATCAGTCAAATGGGAGCGGATGCGGTCCCGGCGGGTTTCCCACACCTCTTCGGGGTCACCGTAACGGGGAACGCCCTCGCGCTGTTGGGAGCGAATGGCGTGTTCCCGCACCAGGGCCTCGAATTCCTGGGGCGAGATGATGCCGCGGTCGAACAAAGCCTTGCGCATGCGGGCGCGAATGCGGGTGCGCAAGATGGGGTATTGGGCCAGGGTGGTGTAAATCCGCCACAGGGGGTCCATGCTGCCCGGCATGGTCATGGCGAGCCTCCGGGGTGGTCGTCCCCTGGGGAATCAGGACCTGGGTTCGCGCCCGGCGGCCACCATGATGCGGAAAATGGCCCAAGTGCCGAGGAGCAAAATGCCCACCATCACCGCGGCGATGAAGCCATCGCGCTGGGCCAGGGTCCATTGCGGGCCCCCGGCTGCGAGCCAAGCCCCAAGCCAAAGCATGCGCATGGTTTGCCTCCTGCGCCTGAGATGGTCTCATTATACCGTGCCTGGCCGCGCGGTGGGCGCAAAAAACAGGCCGTCCAGGGCTTTTTCAAGAATTAACACAAGGTCTGGATAATTTACCCTGTACAATCCAGGCCATCAAGGCATCGGCGGCCGCATCGCAGGTGCGTTGTCCAGTCGGGATCCATCGAAAGCCCCAGCGGCGAAGCAGGGCCGTGGCCCAGACCCGAAAGAGATGCAGGCCTTTGGCAATCCAGCGTCCCCATTGGGCATCTTCACGCCAGGTCACATCCAACACATAGAACAAGCGGTTCTCAATGCCCCAGTGGCCCCGTAAGGCCTGCCACCAGAAATGCGTCCATGCCTGCTCGGAAGGCTGGCCCAAACGAACCCAAATGTCCCAGGGGGCGCCAGCCAACCAGAAACGCTCGCCCTGCTTCTCTTCCCCTGTGGCGATATCCCGTTGCTTCACCCGATATCGCCCTATGACCTGCACCCCAGGCCAGCCCAGGGATTCCAGATAAGCCCGCATCTCCGGGCCTAAACGGCAAACTTCCACCTTCCAGGTGGTCAACCGACCATGGCCCTTTTCGGTAAAGGTGCCTTTGCGCCATGTGCCACACCCCGGTGCCTCCGGAAAACAGGCCGCTAAGGCTTCATAGGTCGTGGGTTGGCTGCCAGCCTTGATCCAACCCACATATCCCCTTTTTTCGCCACCACCCGGGTGACCACCGTACGATCCATCAAGCCTCCATCCAGGCTGAGGATTTTGCCTTCCAGGGAGGGCTGTTCCACCAGCCAGCGGATCAGGGCCGTCTCCTCCCCTGCCCCTTCTGGAACCCAAACCCTATCCTTCAAATATCCCGCGGTCTGCTCCAAAATATGCAACACTTTCCAGCCAGCCTGCCCCTGCTTGCGCTGGCTCCCCCGCAAGGTCTTGCCATCCACGGCCCAGATTTCCAGCCCTGGTGCGGCTTCCCCAAACACCTCCTGCAACCACCCTTGTAGCACCCGTCCCAGCGCCTCAACATCCACCTGCCGCACTACCCGATAGAAGGTGTTGTACTGGGGGACACTCTATAAATCCAGTTCTTCAATGTACCGGGCCATCCAGGTCTCAATCCGCTGATGAATCCATTCCACCATCCCTTTCAATGTCGTCTGGCCCGCCAGGGCCGCCAGCAGCAATAAACCCAACAGGGGGGCCAACGGATAACGCCGTCCGCGACGTCCCCGCGGGTCGGGTACGGCCTTCAACGCTTCTAGTAAGGAACGCGGTTTGCCGGCCATGTTGCTCTCCTCCTTTACCCCTTTTGGTTCGTTGGTTGGAACACTCCTCGCTTCACTACTTTACCCCCATGATGTTAGAAAAACGAAAAGCCCTGCAGGCCGTCGGCGTGCGCGTACGCCAACGGCCGCGGAAAAGCGGGGCGAAAACCCTGACGCGCGGCGCTCAGGCTGCCAGGTTCGCCTGAGGCGTCACAGCCTCGGCCTGCCACGGCTGAATGGTTTGCAGCAGCTCGGCCTCTTTTTGCAAAGCCCAATACAGGTCCCAATTCAGCTGCAAATTCAACCAGAAGTCCGCGGTTGTGCCAAAGAAGCGCGCCAGGCGCAACGCGGTGGAGGGCGTGATGCCGCGCTTGCCGCGCACGATTTCATTGAGGCGCTGATAGGGCATGTGCAAAGCCTGCGCCACGGCACGCTGGGTCAGGCCGGCCGGGCGAATGAACTCTTCCAGCAAAATTTCCCCCGGGTGCCCATGGCTCCTGGGAGGGGTGGGGCGGAAGGGGAATTGGGCCCAGGCTGGCCCGGGCAGCCAATTGCCGCGGCGCCCGCGCGGGCCCAACAAGCTCAGTAACCGCCCTGGCCGTTCATCATGGCCATCAAGCCAAAGGCCGCGGAGCAAATGCTCAGCAAGATGGCCAGGCCGCCGAGCACCAGCCCGACGATGGCCAGGGTGCGCCGATTGGGGGCCTTGAGGCTGAACGCGCCCAAACCAATGGCGGCCAGGCTCAAGGGAAAGCCGCAAATGGGAACCAGGGACGCGCACAACGACAAAACGCCCACCACGGTGGAGGCGATGGCCAGGTTGTCTTTGCTCGCGTCTTGGGCTGCGCCCTGGGGCATGGCCTCGCCGGCGAAAGGTGCGCCGGCCGTGGGCGCGCCAAAATCGGCCTCGCCGCCGGTGAACGGTGCGCCCGCGGTCGGACCGCCGGGGGCGGCTTCGCTGCTACCGGCGAAGTCGCGCCAGGCGTCTTCGCCGCTGCCCGCGCCTTCGGGGGTGGGGCCTTGCGGCTGCTCTTGGCTCGGCTCTTGCGCCGAAGCGTCGATGGTGTTCCAGTCATCGGTGGTCATGGTTGTTGCCTCCTGGGCATGTGTAGAAGCGAATCCGGGCACTGTAATGCATCTTCATTATACAGTCTTTTGGTTCAGAAAAACTTAAAAAGGAGGTCAAGGTCTTGAAGAAAAACAGGCCTTGCGACCCTGCATCGCGTTCAAAAACCGGCCAAAACTTGGATGCGCGTTTTTTCGCCTCAAGTGTTGACGAATACCGAAGAATTTGCTACACTTGGGCCGCCTACAACAGGCCGACGATGTTGGGGCTTGTGGCCGATTTGGGCGTTTGGTATAATAAACCCTGGCATAGGCCGACGTAGCTCAATCGGCAGAGCAGCCGCCTTGTAAGCGGCGGGTTACGGGTTCAAGTCCCGTCGTCGGCTTGGTGTGTCTGGCAGCATGGGCGGGTACCCAAGTGGCCAAAGGGGGCGGGCTGTAAACCCGCTGGGCTTCGCCCTACGGGGGTTCGAATCCCTCCCCGCCCACTGAAAAACGAGCCCTCATAGCTCAGTCGGCAGAGCGCACCCTTGGTAAGGGTGAGGTCACGGGTTCAAGTCCCGTTGAGGGCTCTTTTTTCTTCCCTTGTCCGTTCGGCATTCCCTCTCCTAAGGAAGAGAGGGAATTGCAGCGCGTGAGAGGGCTTCCCCTCGCCATCTTATTCCATAAGGAGAGGCTTACCATGGGCAAGCAAAAGTTCGAGCGGCGCAAGCCGCACTTGAATGTGGGCACGATGGGGCACATCGACCACGGGAAGACCACGCTGACCGCGGCCATCACCAAGTACTGCGCCTTGCAAGGGTGGGGGCAGTTCACGCCCTTCGAAGAGATTGACAAAGCGCCCGAAGAGCGGCAGCGGGGCATCACCATCAACATTGCCCATGTGGAATACGAGACGCCCAAGCGGCACTATG
>Ga0256833_1001007_pt1 | contig 21253 bp, 20 predicted proteins | sample 356284metaG_FD_190535 | JGI IMG/M metagenome (GOLD analysis project Ga0256833, IMG submission 190535) | Hydrothermal vent microbial communities from Mid Atlantic Ridge, Atlantic Ocean - 356-284 | ecosystem: Environmental > Aquatic > Marine > Hydrothermal vents | place: Atlantic Ocean: Mid... | reverse complement strand
ACAGTTTAGAAAAGTTAAAAAAATTATGTCAGAAATCCCCACAAAGGTTGACGTTATATGGCACGATGGCCCCAGGATGCAGGAGTTATATAAACTCCTTGCAGATGCTGGATTTAACGTCAGCATACCGGGAAAGGGACGCTCTGTATGGATGTCCCTTGGATACATCCTGTCTGACGTTAAAGCATACGCAATAGCCCTCCACGACTGTGATATTGTTAACTACTCAAGAGAGCTTCCTGCAAGACTGTTTTACCCTGTAGTTTCTCCTGCACTGGACTTTGAGTTTGCAAAGGGTTACTATGCAAGGGTGACAAACAAGTTATACGGCAGGGTAACGAGACTGTTTTACACGCCCCTGATAAGAGCTTTAATGAAGATATTAGGTTATAAACAGTTTTTAGTTTATCTTGACAGCTTCAGGTATGCCCTATCTGGAGAGTTTGCATTTATAAGAAGTTTGGCTCGCGGAATAAGAATTTCTCCAACATGGGGATTAGAAGTATCTATGCTCAGTGAGGTTTACAACAACACCTCCTTTAACCGTGTGTGTCAGGTTGAGGTTATGGAAACTTACGAGCACAAACATCAGGTGCTGAAAAAAGGAAGCTCATCAGAAGGACTTGTAAAGATGGCAGCAGACATAGCAAAAACACTTTTCAGGGTTTTAGCCCACGATGGATTTGTGTTTTCTGACAGCTTTTTCAGAACATTGATAACCACTTATCTGCAGGAGGCAAGATATGCAATAGAAAAATACAACGCCCTGTCCCTTATCAATGGTTTGGAATACGACAGACACAGTGAGATTGAAGCAATAGAAGCATTTGTTCAGGCTTTAAAGGTTGCAGAGGAAGACTTTAGAGAAGACCCTATCGGCGTTCCTCTCATGTCTGCATGGGTAAGGGTGAGAGCAGCTCTACCAGACATTTCAGAAAAACTGATTAACGCTGTTGAGGCAGACAATAAAGACCCCTAATACTCCCACAGGGCAGTGGTGAGATATTTTTCTCCTCCATCAGGACATACAAATACTATAACCCCTTCCTTTATCTCCCTTGCAAGCTGAATAGCTGCCTCAAAGGCAGCCCCGGAAGACTGTCCAACAAATACTCCTTCTTTTTTTGCAAGCTGTCTTGCCCTTTCATACGCAATGTCTGTCCCTATAAACATAGTTCTGTCTAAACGGTTCTCATCAAAAATTCCCGGCTTTATGGAAGTTTCTATATACTTCAGTCCTTCAATTCCGTGGAAAGGGCTGTCAGGCTGGACACCTATAATCTGAATATCAGGATTGAATATCTTCAGTCTTCTGCCAGTTCCCATTATAGTTCCACCTGTTCCAATACCAGCAATAAAGTGGGTTATCCTCCCTTCAGTCTGTTTCCATATCTCAACGGCAGTGGAATAAAAATGGGAACGCCAATTGGCATCGTTATTATACTGGTCTATGTAATAATATCTATCAGGATACTTTTCTATAAGCTCCCTTACATATATAATGGCTCCATCTGTGCTCTGGAGAGGGTCTGTATAATGTATCTTTGCTCCGTAGGCCTGTATTATCTTTTTCCTCTCTTCACTAACATTGGAAGGCATTGCCAGTTCAACTCTATATCCCAATGCAGTTCCTACCATTGCAAGGGCAATACCTGTATTTCCAGAGGTTGCATCTAATATGATTTTGTCTTTTGTCAGTTTCCCTGAGTTAATAGCCTCAACAATCATTCTCGTTGCTGGTCTATCTTTAACAGAGCCTCCCGGATTATATCCTTCTAACTTTGCATATATCTCAACAGGTTTTTCCTTTATGTCATCAGGAAGGGATTTATCTAATTTTATAAGGGGAGTGTTCCCAACAAGTTCTAATATGGAATTTCTCGTTTTCCTTACTGGTTCATCATGCTGCCCTAATATCCACAATGCCCTTTCACCTTCTTTATATATTGATATAAAACTATAAAATTCTATCTTTTTTCTGTTATTTTTTGAAGGGCTTTTTTTATAGCTTTTTCCAAATCACCTGTTTCTTTGACCGCTTCCCTTGCTGCAAAAATGGCATCTTTTTTCTCAAAGCCAAGACCAGTAAGAGCATTTACCACATCTTCTACAAGCTCACTTTTTATAAAATCTATCCTTCCCTTAAGCTCTAACATAATCCTCTGGGCTGTTTTTTTTCCAATTCCGGGAACATCTGTTAATGCATCAAGATTTCCTTCCTCTAATATATCCATAATCTCTCCAACAGTATATCTGCTGAGAATGGAAAAAGCATGCTTTACGCCTACACCATTAACAGATAAAAGCTGAACAAACAAATCCCTCTCTTCCCTTGTCCTAAAACCATACATCACAGGGCTTTCTTCCTTTATGAACATCTTTACAAAAATCTGCTCTGAATAACCTACATCAAAATCTGATGGAGTATAAACAAAAAAACCTATACTCCCAACCTCAACAACAATAAAGTCCTCTCCTTTTTCTACAATTTTTCCTTTTATGTATTCAAGCATAACTTCACCTTAACTTTTTGTATAAATATAACAATTTTTGTATTAAAATTTATATAAAGTGGGAGGTCAGGATTTATGATTACCTTACCTATGATAATAGGCGGAAAGCCTGTAGATAAAAAAGAAAAAATAGATGTTATCTATCCATATACACAGCAGGTAATCGGTCAGGTTCCAAAAGGCTCCCCAGAGGATGTCAAGAAGGCAGTAGAAAAAGCAAAAGTAGGTCTTGAAAAACTGAAAAAACTCAGCTCCTACGAAAAATACAAAATTTTGATGAATGTTGCACGCCTTTTGGAGCAAAAGAAAGAAGAATTTGCTAAAACCATAGTTTATGAAGTGGGAAAAACCATAAGAGAAGCAAGAACTGAGGTGGAAAGATGTATCTCAACGATAATTCTTTCAGCTGAAGAAGCAAAGAGGATACACGGGGAATACATCCATATTGACGCAGTTCCCAATGGAGCAGGGAAAAAAGGGTTTTATTTTAGGGAGCCGGCAGGTATTGTTGCTGCCATAACCCCATTTAACTTTCCTCTAAATCTAACCGCCCACAAAATTGCCCCATCAATAGCAGCAGGATGTCCCTTTGTCCTTAAACCCAGCGAGAGAACGCCACTGTCCCCAACAATGCTGTGTCAGCTTTTTTTAGAGGCAGGCGTTCCTGAAGAAGCAGTATCAATAATCCCAGGCTATGCTGATGTAGGTCAGACGATGACAACACATCCTGATGTAAGAGTTGTATCTTTCACAGGAAGTCTTAAAGTTGGGGAGATAATAGCAAAACAGGCAGGACTGAAAAAAATAGTTATGGAACTGGGCTCAAACTCTGCTGTTGTTGTAAACAAAGATGCAGACCTTGAAAGGGCAGCAAAAAAATCTGTTTTAGGAGGTTTTGCTGTAGCAGGACAGGTGTGTATTTCTGTTCAGAGAGTGCTGGTTCACGAAGATGTAGCAGAAGAGTTTCAACAGCTTTTACAGGAAGAGGTTTCAAAGCTGAAATTTGGAGACCCGATGGATGAAGAAACAGACGTTGGTCCTGTAATAACTGTTGATGAGGTTAACAGAATACAGTCATGGATACAGGAAGCTGTCCAAAAAGGAGCTAAAGTGTTAGAAGGAGGAGTATCCTGCGCTGAAGAAAAAACTGTTTTCCAGCCAACAGTTATAACAGATGTTCCAGAAGAATCTAAACTGTTTTACGAGGAAGCGTTTGCCCCTGTTGTAACAGTAAAAAAATTCAGAAACATAGAAGAGGCCATAAGACTTGTTAACAAATCCAATTACGGTCTTCAGGTGGGAGTATTTACAAACAACCTAAAAAATGCATGGAAGTTTATACAGCAAGCAGAAGTTGGTGGGGTTATAATAAATGACATACCCACATTTAGAGCTGACAACATGCCCTATGGAGGTGTAAAAGGGAGCGGAATAGGAAGGGAAGGTCCAAGATTTGCCATTGAAGATTATACAGAGATAAAGATGGTGGTTTTTGACCTGAATGCATAAAAAAGGTGCAAAGAATGCACATAAAGTATGCAGATATAATTATTAACAGATAAATAAAGCTGTTAAAATTTGGCAAAAAATTTGCTTAATAAAAACAAGAAAATGGAGGTTGTAAATGAAAAAGATAGAGGCAATCATCAAACCTTTCAAGCTTGATGAGGTTAAAGACGCTTTAACAGAGATAGGTGTTTATGGAATGACTGTATCTGAAGCAAAAGGATTTGGAAGACAGAAAGGACATACAGAGCTATACAGAGGGGCAGAATATGTAATTGACTTCCTCCCAAAACTAAAAATTGAGATAGTTGTTGATGACTCAATGGTGGAAAAAGTCGTTGAAACAATAGCAAATGCAGCAAGAACAGGAAGAATAGGAGACGGGAAAATATTTATTATTCCTATTGAAGATGTGATAAGGATAAGAACTGGAGAAAGAGGACCAGAAGCAATTTAAAATAAAATAAACCTAAGGAGGTTTTTTAGATGGCTATGATTCAGTGTCAAACACCAGACGACGTTTTAAGAGTTATTTCTGAAAAAGGCATTGCCTTTATTGATCTGAAGTTCTCTGACCCGTTTGGTCAGTGGCAACACCTTACAATTCCAGCCCACGAATTTTCAGCAGAGAGCTTTGAGAATGGAATTCCTTTTGACGGTTCCTCTATCAGAGGATGGAAAGGTATTCAGGAATCTGACATGCTTCTCATCCCAGACCCAAAATCTGCTTTTATTGACCCATTTATTGATGACCCAACAATATCTCTTGTATGTGATGTTGAAGACCCTATCACAAGAGAGCCTTACAACAGAGATCCAAGACAGATAGCCAAAAAGGCTATTGAGTTTCTTAAGTCAACAGGCATCGGTGATATTGCTTACTTTGGGCCTGAAGCAGAGTTCTTCATCTTTGATGACATAAAGTTTGTTAACGGTCCAAACATTGCCTACTACGAAATAGACTCTATTGAAGGATGGTGGAATACTGCAAGAGAGGAGATGCCTAACCTTGGATACAAAACACCTTACAAGAGAGGATACTTCCCTGTTCCTCCACTTGATAAAATGGCTGACATCAGAAGGGATATGGTCAAAACATTGGAAGAAGTTGGCATAACAGTAGAGAGAGAGCACCACGAGGTTGGAACAGCTGGACAGGGAGAGATTAACTTCAGATTCTCAGATCTTGTTACAACAGGAGACAACGTTCTCAAATACAAGTATGTCCTGAGAAATGTTGGTTACAGACACGGAAAATATGTAACATTCCTTCCAAAACCAATCGCTGGAGACAACGGTTCAGGAATGCATACGCACTTCTCCATCTGGAAAGGTGGAGAGAACATGTTTGCTGGAGACCAGTATGCAGGACTTTCTGAAGTTGCACTGTATGCAATAGGTGGAATAATAAAACATGGAAAGGCCATTGCAGCATTCACAAACCCAACAACAAACTCTTACCACAGGCTTGTCCCTGGATTTGAAGCACCTGTAAGACTTGCTTACTCTGCAAGAAACAGGTCTGCAGCTATCAGAATACCTATGGGTTCAGCTTCTCCAAAAGCAAAGAGAATTGAGGTAAGATTCCCAGATGCTTCTTCTAACCCATACCTTGCATTTACAGCACTGCTGATGGCTGCTATAGACGGAATTGAAAACAAAATCCATCCAGGAGAGCCATTAGACAAAGATATATACTCTCTCCCTCCTGAAGAACTTGCAAATGTTCCATCAACACCTGCTTCACTGCAAGAAGCCATTGATGCCCTCAAGGAAGACATGGAGTTCCTCACAAAAGGCGGCGTAATGGACGAGGACTTTATAAACATGTGGATTGAAACAAAGCAGGAAGAAGTTGATGCTATAAGACTTGTCCCTCATCCAAAAGAGTTTGAACTCTACTACGACATCTAACACAAACAGGGGGAGTTTTCCCCCTTTTATATTTTTTTATATTTCTGTATAATTTCTAATAAAAAAATCAGGAAAGAATTTGGGAGATAAAGTCACTGCTATCCAATCTTTTCGTGCTGCAACAGATACTGAAATAACAGATATATTAATCATTGTATTCGTTATCCTCTTTCTTATTGTTATTTTTCTATTCATCTTAAACTTCCGTAAAGCACTAAAAGCAAAATTCCTGAAAAAATTGTTTATGAAAACGATTAAAGAAAAAGGACTACCAGAGAAAGCAGGTGAAATACTGTGGAAGTATTCTACTAAGCTCGGTAGAGATCCATTTCTTACCCTTGAAGTAAAGGCATCCTTTGAAAAAGTTATTGACTTATATGTAGAAGAAAACCCTAACTATGACGAAGAGCTAATACAGGATATAAGAAAAAAATTAGGGTTTGACTTTGTTCCTTCTTTTATTCCTTTAAGTTCAACAAAAGACATAGACATTTTTCAGAGTGGTAGATTAACATTTCAGAATAAGACCTTTAACACGTCTCTTTATGATAAAGATGAAAAATATATGTACTGGCTCCTTATTGACGTATCCAATCCTCCAGATATCAAAGGAAAAACAGTAAAGATACAGTTTTTAAGGAGAGATGATGCCATCTACATTATGGAAGGGCAGGTTGTTGACGTAATCAGAGAAGGAAATAAAACAATACTCAAAATCCCTCATCATTCAGAGCTGAAAAGAATTCAGAGAAGACAACACGCAAGAATTGAAGTTGACATGCCTGTGAGTGTTGGAAAAATATCTGAAAAAGGCACAGAAGTAAAATGGCTTGAAGGAAATGCAAAAGATATCAGTGCAGGTGGGATGAGAATATGTATCCCAGCATCCCACAGAATTAAATTTAACTTATCTATCGGGACAGAAATATGGTTAAACTTCACGTTAGATGGAAAAGATTTTCAGCTTAAAGGAGTTGTTGTAAACATATCTGAAAGGAAAACCACTATATGTTACGGAATAAAGTTTGTCAACATAAAAGACAAAGAAGAATCTCACATAATAAACTTTGTTAAAAAGAAACAACAGAAAATGAGAAATCTTGCAAAACAGAGAATAGGGTAAATGTTCACAAAAAATAATAAAAGCTATATATTTATAATAAAAAAGGGGTGGGATTAGGTGCAGAGAATATTAAAGTTGCCCTTTATCATTATAATTTTCATACTTTTACATTCATGTATCAGTTACGATAATCTTGATACAGACGAGTTAGAAATTCTATATCAGAAGAAAAAAGACCCTGCAATATTACCAGTACTATGTAAAAAATATTACAAAAAATTTCAAGAAGAATATCTAAAAGAAGACTACATTAGAAAACATTCTGCAGAATACAAAGCAAAAACAATAAAATACTGCAAATTATCATACGAAAAAAACGCAGATATAGAATCTGCAAAAATTTTAGAGCGGTTGTATCTCTCTAACTATGTTAATCTTCACAAAGACTTTCTGTATTTTCTCTACTGGGCATATAAAGCAAATGATACAGAAGTTATAGATACATTTATAAAGTCTGATTCAAAAATATTTGCCACTTTAGAGCATACAGATACCCTTCTCAAATATCTTATCACAGACATGAAAGACCTGTTGGATGAAGAAGTAATACATAAGTTTTCTGTGGCAAGGAAAATGCTTCAGATGTATGTAAAGAACCTAAAAGATGTAAAAAACTCATGGCTGTTTTTCACGAATAAAGAATACATAATTGAGTATTTTCAAGAGTTAGAAAAAGCATTTGGGCAACTTATCAACGATATGAAAAAAAACAAATACATAATACAGGAAGTCAAGAGGAACTTTAGCCTTTACAAAACGCAGGGAGAAATAAAAGACAGTAGAGCAAAAGTATATTTAAAAATAATTGAAAACCTCAAAACACTAATCAGAATAAACATAGATGACTTTTACCTTTTCCTTACAAGAAAAGAAACACTAAGCAAAGAGATATCAACTGCTATGAATATACAAAAACAAGATGAAGCCATATTAAAGGAGATATCCCCCATCATAAAAAGATTTATAGAAGAAAAAAACAGATACCTAAAAAATTACAATAAATACTTTGAAGAGGTTAAGTAGTGAAAAGTTTCGGAAAAAACCTGAAAATCCTCTCAGTATTTCTTCTTCTTTCTATACTTATATTTTTAGCAGTTCATATAATTGAAGAAAAAGAAATGTATGACCTGTCAACAGAAATGGTAAAAGAAGGAGAAAAATATTACCAGAAAAAAGAGTATAAAAAGGCAAAACTGTTTTTTGACAGAGCATTAAAAAGGTATAACCAGCTAACACTTTTTAAGCTAATAAAAAGAGATGAAATTAAAAAGTTAGAAGACAGGATAAACAATGACCCTATCTTACAAAAAGTTGCAAAAGGTTACATATACTATAATGGGAGATGGGTAAACGAAAAACAGTTAGAAGCTTTAATGAAAGAAAAAAGAAGATTAAAACAAAAGATTGATGTATATCTGAAAACAGCAAAGTTTTTTGGCTCTATAGAAGACATTGAAAACAACATAACCATATATCAGAGTGCAGTTAAAGAGATTGAAGAATCACCTTTTCAAAACGACAAAGATATCCAACAGCTAAAGAAAAAACTGATAGGAAAAATCATCTTCTTATCAGAAGAAGCTGCAAAAAAGTATAAAAAGCAAGGAAACTTTGAAAAAACTGCATACTACTACGAACTTATTTTGAGATACACAGACGACCCTTCCATAAAAAAAGAACTTTTCAACATTTATATGAAAAATCTTAATGAATACATATCTGAGGGACAATACATAAAAGGATTAGAAATTGCATTAAAAGCTAAAAGCTTAAACATAGATACCAAAGCAGTTCTACCTAAAATAGACTTTCTTTTATCCAAAATTGATTTAGAAGAGATAAAACCAAATCAGATAAAGGATCCATACGTATACTTCGTCTTTGCAAAAAAGGCTTATGACAGATTTGACATATTAGAAGCAAAAAAGTTTATAGAAAAATCCCTTGAACTAAATCCAAAAAATCCTGATGCACTTATTCTTTACGGAAAGATTTTATACACTATAGGAAAATATAAAGAAGCAGAAAAAGTGTTAAAACAGGTAATTTCAGAATATGGTAACATACCTGAGGCATTAATAACTCTTGGGGAGATTTATCTGAAAGAAAACGATTATCAAAGAGCAATATCTTATCTACAAAAAGTAGAAGATAAAAAACTGGTGAATCACTTGCTGTTTAAAACCTACAAAAACTTAGGATTCTCTAAAATAAAAAGTGGTTCCCTTGAAGAGGCGGAAAACTATCTTTTAGAAGCTCTAAAAATAAAAGACGACCCTCAGATTTATGTTTCTTTAGGAGATATAAATCTGTCATTAAAAAGATATAAAAACGCAGAAAAATATTACACAGAAGCTATAAAAATTGAACCTTCCCTGAAAAAAAATATAGGTAAAAAATTATCATCAATATATCTATATTTGGGAAAAATGGAAAAAAACAAGAATAGATGCAATCAGGCTATTTCCTATTTAAAAAAAGCTACTTATTATGGAGGAGAAAACTCTGAAATATTATCAACAATAGCAGAATGTTACGAAAAGCTTGGCAAACCACAAGCTGCACTAATCTACTACAAAAAATTAAAAAACAAGAAAGCAAAAGAAAAAGAAGCCTTCCTATACATGAAATTAGGAGAAAAAGCTTATAAGCAGCAAAAGTATTTTATAGCTCTAAAAAACTTTAACGAAGCAGTAAATATAGATAAAAATCTCAAAGAGAAACTAAAAGATAAAATAGTTGCTACATACATACAGATAGGAAAACATTACTACAGTCAAGGAAAATTCAAAAAGGCTATCCAATACTTTTCAAAAGCACTAAAAGAAGACCCCTCACAAAAAGAGAAAATAAAAAATTACCTATTCAACGCCTATCTTTCTATTGGCGAAGAATACTTCAAATCAGGAATGCTTTCAACAGCATTTAAATACTTAAAAAAAGCAAAAGAAATAAAACCTACAGATAAAAAACTTTTATATTACATGGGAATGATATTTTTAACTGAATCTAACTATAGAAAAGCTGCTGAATACTTTGAAAAATATATAAAAGTCTATGAAGCAACACCTGAAATTCTCTCTAAACTTGCACTTATATACGCAAAGTTAGGAAACCTGAAAAAAGCAAAAAAATATGCAGAAAAACTTATAGATAATCCAGAACACAGTGGCCTTGCTTATTACATATTGGGGGCTTACAGTTTATACTATGAAAAAAATCTAAACAATGCCCTACAGCTTTTCTTGAAAGCAGAAAACAGAGGATACAAAAAAGGAGAGCTTTACTACTATATGGGAAGGATATACTACAACAAAGGCAATTATTTAAGGGCAATAACATATCTGACAAAAGCTATAGAAAAAGGATTCAGAAAAGAAAATGTATACTTTCTAAGAGCCATTTCTTATCTAAAACTTAAAGATTACCGAAAAGCCATAAATGACCTGACAGCAGTTGTAAAACTAAATCCAGAAAATGCAAAGGCATACTATCTCAGGGGAAAGCTATACTATGAGCACGGTAACTATGTTAAAGGAGAATACAGAAAAGCTATAGAAGATTTGGAAAAGGCAGCTTCCATGGGAGTAAAAGAAGCTGCTGCTTTATTAGATGAAGCAAAATCAAAGAGGTAGGGAAATGGAAAAATATTTTATTAATGAGCTGAAAAAGGAAGATGCATGGAGATTATTTAAGATAATAGGAGATTTTGTTGATGGTTTTGAAGTTATGCCTGAGTTTATACCGGCGGTTACCTTTTACGGCTCGGCAAGGGTTAAAGAAGGAAACAAGTATTACGAGGCAGCACGAAAGCTGGCAAAAAAATTAGTAGAAAAAGGTTTCTCTATTATCACAGGGGGCGGTCCCGGAATAATGGAAGCAGGGAACAGGGGAGCAAAAGAAGCAGGGGGGAAGTCAGTGGGACTGAACATAACCCTTCCTATGGAGCAGGTTCCCAACAAATACGCAACAGTAACACTAAACTTTAGATACTTTTTTGCCAGAAAGGTTATGTTCAACAAATATGCCACAGCTTATGTTCTGTTTCCCGGTGGATACGGAACCCTTGACGAGCTTACAGAAACCCTTGTTCTGATACAGACAAAGAAACTGAAACCCTTTCCTGTTATCCTCTACGGTAGTGAATACTGGAATGGTCTCGTCAGCTGGATAAAGGAAACAGTTTTATCAGGAGGATACATATCTCCAGAGGACTTCAACCTATTTCAGGTTGTCGATGACCTTGATGAGATAGTTGAGATAATAGTGAACTTCTACTCACAGCATTACGAATATGAAATTTGAGGATATAAAAGACCAGATAGAAAACTTAGAAATAATAGGAGAAGGATGGAGGGGAATTGTCTACAGGGGAAAGTTTAAAGGTAAAGACCTTGCCTTCAAAGTAGCTTCAGAAAAGCAGTTTATACCAAACATTCAGAAAGAAGGAAAGATACTAAAGATTGTTAATCAATATGGAATCGGTGGAAAGCTGTTTCTCACAGGAGAAGACTTTATTGCTTACCAGTTCATACAGGGAAAGCCCCTTAAAAAAGTAATAGATGAAAAAAATGGAAAAATAATAATTTCCCAGCTTCTAAAACAGGCAAGGATATTAGATAGGGTAGGAATAAACAAGGAAGAGATGCACAGACCTTACACAAATGTTTTGGTAGATAACAGTCTCAATGTATATCTGATTGACTTTGAGAGGGCAAGGCAGGGGAAAAACATTCAAAACGTAAACCAGCTTCTCCAGTTTATACTCACAGAAGGATACAGATACCTTCCACCATTTGACAGAGGAAAACTTATTGAGTTTGCAAAAATCTACAAGAAAGATAAAACAGAAGAAAACTTTAAAAAGATTCTGTCTCTGCTTGACATTGAAGACTGATACTCTGATTTATTTCATTTTAATATTTCAGGTGATAGGTCTATAATTGTTAATAAAGACTAACTATCAGAGGAGGAGCAGTTGATAGATAAAGACTTTTCTCCAGAGGAAAAAAAGGCAACCCTTGGTCTTGCCTCAATCTTTTCTCTTAGAATGCTTGGACTGTTTTTGGCACTTCCTGTTCTCAGTATATATGCTCACGAATTTCCCGGTGCTACCTCATTTTTAGTTGGTATTGCAATCGGTGCATACGGACTGACACAGGCATTTTTCCAGATACCTTACGGACTGCTCAGCGACAAGATAGGCAGAATCCCCATACTGATATCCTCTACCATAATATTTATATTTGGTAGTCTTCTTGCTGCATATGCATCACTTGAACAGAGCATATATCTCCTTATAGCAGGAAGACTTCTCCAGGGGATGGGTGCTGTCTCTTCTGTCGTTATTGCCCTGATTGCAGACCTCACGAGAGAAGAGATAAGAACAAGGGCAATGGCAACAATTGGAGCATCCATTGGAATGGCATTTGCCTTTGGAATGGTTCTGGGACCATGGATAGCTTCCCACTTTGGACTTGCAGGTGTTTTTGGGTTCACAGCACTTCTTGCACTGTTCTCACTTCCTTACATCATATTTGGAATACCACGACCAAAAACAGTAACACACCACGAAGATGCAGAATTCACAGGCTCATATTTAGGAACAGTCTTGAGAGACAAAAATCTGCTGAAGATGGACTTTGGAATGTTCGTTCTACATATGGGTCTTACAGCTGTTTTCACATCTGCCCCACTTATTTTAAAACAGTTTATGGACGTTCAGGACCTGTGGAAGGTTTATCTTGTTATGTTCTTAGTTGGGCTGACATTTATGGTTCCTTCTACAATCATTGCAGAAAAGAAAGGACTGATAAAAGAGATTAAGATACTGGGTATATTTATACTGATTCTGTCTTTTGGGCTGTTTATGAAATTTGAAAACCATTTTGTTCCTGCTGTGATAGCAATAATCGTTTATTTTACAGGATTTATGATGCTTGAGCCGATAATGCCTTCCCTGATGAGCAGATACGCAAAACCTCAGGTCAAGGGAACCGCTTCAGGTGTTTTCAACACATCACAGTTTTTGGGAGCATTTGTAGGAGGTGCAGTGGCAGGGTACCTTCTGAAGTTTGGTCATGATTATGTGTTCATATTCTTAGGTATCATCACATTTGTATGGCTTCTTACTGTACTTACTTTAGAGATGCCCCAGTCTGTAAAGGAAAAGAGAAAAAAATAGAAATATATTAAATTGCCATTGTATAATTTTGGATATATATTTAGGGGTGGAGGTGTTTATTATGGATTGGCCTCAGCTGGATTACGTCTTAAGAATAAAACCTGTATCAGATGAAAAATCACAGCGTAGGCTGTGGCACATATACAGAAAGAAAAAAGAGAAAAAGCAGGAGAAAAAAGGGAAAGGGATTAAAGGAAAAAAAGTTGATATATACATCTAAAAATTTATTCTTATGCTTACCTCAGGAGGGGGAACATCAGGGAGGAAAACTCTGTCAACGGTAAATATCAAAGCAAACAGCAGTAAAAAAAGCATCAGTATCAAAAGCTCTGTGTTAATCTGTTTATGATAAAACATTTTTTCCACCTTCAGCTGTGATTTTGTTTACATTATCGGCTTTAAAATTATTAACTTTAGGGAAAATTATTAAAATACGCCTACTAACTTTCTCAGCTTCTCTATCTGGTCTCTAATCTCTGCTGCCCTTTCAAACTCCCAGTTTTCAGCCGCATGCCACATCTCTTTCTCAAGATTCTCTATCTTCTTCAGCAGGTCTTCTTCTGTTTCCACATCTTCCGGCAGGTATTCCTGCATCTCGTATACGCCAATCTCCTCAAGGGATATAAGCTCTTTTACCTCTTTTGATACAGTTTGGGGTGTGATGTTGTGTTTTCTGTTGTATTCCATCTGCACTTTTCTTCTTCTCTCTGTCTCCTCAATAGCTTTTTCCATTGCAGGTGTTATCCTGTCTGCATACAGTATGGCTTTACCATTAACATTTCTTGCTGCTCTACCTATAATCTGTATCAATGCTGTTGTTGACCTTAAAAATCCTTCCTTATCAGCATCTAAAACAGCAACAAGAGAAACCTCTGGCATATCAATTCCTTCCCTCAGCAGATTAACTCCCACAATCACATCATACTTTCCTTCTCTAAGCTCTTTTATAATCTTTGCCCTTTCTATCGTATCTATCTCAGAGTGAAGATAAACAGCCTTTATATCCCTGTCTATCAGATAGTCTGCTAAGTTTTCAGCCATTTTTTTCGTCAGGGTTATAACAATAGCCCTCTCTCCCCTTTCTTTTACGTTCCATATCTCATTTATCAGGTCATCAATCTGCCCTTCTGTTGGTTTTACAACCACTTCAGGGTCTAACAGGCCTGTAGGCCTGATAATCTGCTCCACAATAACACCCTTTGACCTTTCTATCTCCCACGGAGCAGGTGTTGCCGAAACATAAATAGCTTTCTGTATTTTCTCTACAAACTCTTCAAACTTAAGAGGTCTGTTGTCATATGCAGACTTCATACGCCAGCCGTATTTAACTAAATTCTCTTTCCTTCTCCTATCTCCGTTATACATTGCCCTTATCTGGGGAATAGTTACATGTGATTCATCTATTATCAGCAAAAAATCTTCTGGAAAATAATCAATCAGTGTGTAGGGAGGCTCTCCCGGTTTTCTCCCGTCAAAATATCTTGAGTAGTTTTCTATACCTTTACATGTTCCCAGCTCAAGCATCATCTCAATGTCATAATTTGTCCTCTGCCACAGTCTGTTTGCCTCTATCTCTTTTCCTGCTTTCCTGAACTCTTCCACTTCCTTTTCTAAATCTATCTGTATCTGCTTTACCGCATCTACCATGTCAGGACGGGGAATAACATAATGACTGGCAGGAAATATCACTGTTGTGTTTAGTTTTCTTTTTATGTCTCTGTTAAACAGGTCAAGCTCTGTGATGCTTTCTATCTCATCACCAAAAAACTCAACTCTCAAAATAATATCTTCTGTGTGGGAAGGAAGTATCTCAACTGTATCACCTTTTACTCTGAATGTTCCCCTTTTGAAGGAAAAGTCGTCTCTCACATACTGGAGCTCCACCAATCTCCTCAGCAGTTCCTGTCTGTCCATAGACTGACCAACAAACAGGTGAAGTCTCAATTTTTCGTAAAACTCAGGGGTTCCAAGACCATAAATACAGGAAACAGAAGCAACAACTATAGTGTCTGGTCTTTCTATCAGACTTCTTGTTGCTGAGTGCCTCAGTCTGTCTATCGCATCGTTTATAGAGCTGTCTTTTTCTATATAAAGGTCTTTTTCCGGCACATAAGCTTCCGGCTGGTAGTAATCATAGTAAGAGACAAAGTATTCAACAGCATTATCTGGGAACAGCTCTTTCAGTTCCCTGTAAATCTGGGCTGCAAGGGTTTTGTTATGGGTTAAAATCAAAGCAGGCTTACCGTATTTCTCTATAACGTTAGCAAATGTGATTGTTTTCCCTGTTCCTGTTGCCCCAAGTAAAACCTGCTCATTAATACCGCTTTTTAGGTTTTCATAAAGCTGCTGTATAGCTTTCGGCTGGTCTCCTGCAGGAGGAAAAGGCATATTTATCCTAAAAGGTGTTTTACCCATCAGTCCTCCTTTTTTTCTACAATTTATTCCTGTTTGAAATATATCAAATCTCTAAATATAATATCCTTCTAATCTTTTTATTTAAAGGCATAACTATGTATCAGATAATAAACACAGAAGTTGAAAAATATCTGAAAAGTTTACCAGACATAGAAGACCCTGTTATAAGAAAGATGGAGGATTATGCCCAGAAGGTTGACTTTCCTATTATAGGTAGAGAAGGGGGGAAACTGCTATATCTGATAACAAAAATAAAAAATCCTTCCCTCGTTGTAGAGATAGGTTCAGGTTTTGGATACTCCGGTTATTTCTTTGCAAAGGCTCTAAAAAAGGGGAAAGTCGTTCTGATAGATTATTTAGACAGAAATATAAATCTGGCAAAGGATTTCTTTAAAGAGGGAAACCTGTTAGATAAAGCCCAGTTTAGAGTCGGTGATGCTGTCCAGATAGGACAGGAGTATAAAAATATTGACATCCTTTTTTTAGATTTAGAGAAGGTCAGATATTTAGAAGCTATTCAAATACTGGAGAAAAATCTCTCTGAAGATGGCATCATAATTGCTGACAATGTTCTGTATCAGGGAAAGGTTGTGTTTGAAAAGGAAGACAGAAAGGCAAAAGTTTTAGACAGCTTCAACAGGTATATGTTTGAAAATTACTTTTCTGTTATAATACCCATCAAAGACGGAATATTATTAGGGGTTAAGAAGTAGTTTTACAGCCCTGTCTATTCTAATTCCTCTTTTTAAAACAGAAAGAGCCTTTCTTTTATCCTTTATTAAAGCAGGTTTTTCTTTCAAACTCTTCAAAATTAGCTTCCATCCTAAAGCCAAATCTCCAAATCTCAAACATACTTCCCCTACATGAAACATAAAATCTGCCTTAACCTCTGCTGGAACTTTGTCATAGTAATCTCTGAAAACTGTCAGGGTTGCCTTGTAAAACTGTAAATTTCTGCTTGTTCTGTTTGAATGCTCTCTCATCAAAACCATATCGTTATCTAAAATTTTTATTTTTAAATCCTGAATGTAAGCCCTTATGAAAAATTCCCAGTCCTCTCTTATCAGATATCTGTCTAAATAATTTATGTAGCTATCTTTTCTAACTCCTGTAGCTGATGGATATCCAATCTGTCCAGAAAAAATAATCTCCTTTTCAGAGGTTAAACTTTTTTTTGATTTTCTTAAAATTTTTCCTTCACTGTCTATAAATGTTTTAGGAAAGGAGTAAACAATGTGGTAATCCCTAAGATACTCAACACTTTTCTTTAGATAATCAGTTTTCCATTTGTCGTCATAGTCAAGGAAAAATATGTATTTTCCAGAGGAAATCTCAACGCCTTTATTTCTGCTGTAGGCTCTTTCTCTGTTAACAGGATTTTTATGATAAATTACCTTACTATCTAAAAATTCACCAAAGTTCTGAAATATAACCTCCTCTGTTCTGTCTGTAGATGCATCGTTTATAATTATCACTTCAACATTTTCATAACTCTGGCTTAAAGCGGAATCAACAGCATCTTTTATATACTTCTCACCGTTATAAACAGGGATAACAACGCTAATCTTTTCCATCTCTTTTTTCCATTTCCCACAGATATATATATTTTAAAAAACTGTAGTATGTGGCACTTACAGCAACAATCAATCCTCTTGTGCCGTCTAAAAAACCTCTTTTGAGTATATATTCCCTAATAAACGATGCCAGCGGATTGAGAAATATCTTTCTCATCTTAAATTTTTTTCCTTTTTTATACATTTCTCTGGCAGCGATGTAAGAGTAGTTAACTACCTTTGTAAAGTGGTCTTTTATATCCCTGTAAGAATAATGATAAAGAAAACCATTAATTTTTGATACTTTCCCATCTATAACCAGATATTCATGGATATCTCCACCTTCCCAGCGGGGATTGGCGTTTTTTTTAACCAGTCTGAGATTCCAGTCTGGCTGCCATGCATAATTAAGAGGCTTGCCGAGATAGACAGTTTTCCTGTTAATCATGTATCCATCAGCAAAAGGCTGTTTCACTGCATCTATAATGGACTTTTTCAGCTCCTCTGACACAACCTCATCACAGTCTAAAAACAGAATCCATTCCTGAGAACATTTTTTTAGGGCGGAATTTTTTTGTTCCCTGAAACCTTTCCATTCCTCAACAAAAACTTTAGCTCCTAAACTTTTTGCTATCTCAACAGTTCTATCAGTTGAACCACTGTCAACAACAATAATCTCAGATACTATATCACTGACTGCAGACAGGGTTTTTCCTATGTTATCCTCTTCGTTATAGGATATGACAGCAACAGAAAGAGGTAGTTTATGCATTTCTTTTTTCTTTTATTTTTTCCAAAAAGTAGTTATAGTATTCTTCCGCTTTTTTATTTACGGAATAGTTCTGGATATTCTTGAGTGATAATTCTGAATATTTTTCCCATTTCTCCGTATTTTTTAGAATTTCTATGAGGTTTTCAGCTAATTTTCTCACATCCTTTAAAGGAACAAGTATCCCAGAATTTTTTAGAACGTCAACATGTCCACCCTGACTGTCGAAAGCAACTACAGGAATCCCGAGAGCTTGCGCTTCCAGCACAACATTTCCAACACCCTCCCAAAGAGAAGGAAAAGCAAAAACTTTTGCTTTCGCCACATACTTAAATGGATTTTCTTTATACCCAAAGAAATGAACATCTTTGTGTATGTTTAGATTTTTTGATAAATTCTTTAAACGGGAAGTTAAAGAACCATCCCCTATTATAACGAGTTTTGCTTGTGGTATTTCTTGTTTTACTATTCTAAATGCTCTAATTAAATATTCTTGACCTTTTTGTTCTTCAACTCTCCCTACGTTTATAATAACAGGGTTTCTAAATATATCTTTTTCTGGAATTTCAGACTGAGCTAATCTCTTTATCTTTTCTATGTTTATATAGTTATATATGACTTTCATCTTTTCCTTTTTGACAAAAAAAGCTTTATTTACGTCTTCTTTAACAGCTTCTGAAACAACAACAATACCATCAAGATTTTCATATATTCTTTTCATTAAAATCCTATATGGAAACTTGTAAAACTCCTTATTTTCCATAAAATTATCTGAATTATGAACTGAACCTATATAAACTGTTTTTTTATTGGAAGATAAAAACTTTGAAATAGAAAGAATTACATTCTGAGTTAACATGTAACTAAAGACTACATCATATTTATTATTTCCTATAATATCCCTTAATCCTTGAGCTTTACCAAATTCTCCTTTTCTATTTAAAACATACAACTTAAATGGTAAATTTTTTATATCATTATGAATTCTTTTATTCACAGCGAATTCTATATTTACGTTAAATCTGTCTCTTAATACTATTGCCAAATCATAAGCGAGCCTTGTAGTCGCAGATATTTCCCATAAATTATGAAGATAAAACAAAATATTCATATATCTTACGAACCTTTTTGGAAAAATTATACCATATCACCCTCCGATGCTTGTCATTATTCTTCTACAGTCTGAAAATGCGTATCCTGAGCTTACTATTTTCTGGTTTGAAATTTCTTTTTCTATCAGAACCTTTTGGATAAACCTGTCCAAATCCTCATCTGTCCCGTTCCTTATCACCGGTTTTGCGTCTATCTCTTCGTCTGTTCTAAGGCACAGTTTTATATGTCCTTCTGCTGTAAGACGCAGTTTTGAACAGCCATCACAGAAAGGATTAGAGATAGGTGTTATAAAACCAACCTTTGTCCCTAATTTTGGGACTTTGTAAACTCTTGCTGCTCCACTTCCTATTGATATTGCCGGCAACAGCTTACCGTATTTTTGCTCTATTTTAGTTTTTATCTGTTCAAGGGGCTGAACTTTATCCTCTGACCAGTTTATCAGCTCACCACCTACAGGCATCATCTCAATAAATCTGACTTCTACTCCATATTCAGCTCCAAACTCTACAAAATCCAGTGCTTCCTCTTCATTAAGCCCCCTTACTATTACAGCATTTACCTTTATAGGGTCGTATCCCAGCTCTTTTGAAACCTTTATACCTTCCAACACATCTTCTAATCTGCCCTTTGTTATCTGGTAAAACAGCTCAGGTTTAAGGCTGTCTATTGATATGTTGAGTCTGTCCAGTCCTGCTTTTCTTAATTTTTCTGCATGTTTTGATAGGGTTATTCCATTTGTTGTGAGAGAGATATCTGTTATCTGGGGTATCTCCTTTAGCATTTTTACAAGCTCTTCCAACTGGGGACGAACAAGGGGTTCTCCTCCTGTTATCCTTACCTTTTTCAGTCCATACTTTGTCATAGCCCTGACAAGCCTTGCTATCTCCTCATACCTGAGTATCTCGTCGTGGGGAACAAATTCTGAGTTATCTGGACGGCAGTAGAAACATTTTAGATTGCATTTGTCAGTTACAGAAACTCTGAGGTAGCTTATCTCATTCATCTTCAGCTCCTTTACCGTTATTACTTTTAAGATATAACAAAATTTTCATTATTACAAGTAGGAAATAACGGTTTATAATTTAGAAAAACTGAGGAGAATTAGCATTGATAAAGGTCAATCAGTTTTTCTGTATAAGGATAAACTTCCTCTCAGGAAGTCCGTGTATCTTTAAAGATACTGTAAAAGGTCTTAGCTCCTCTTCTACCTGTTTACCTTTCATTATTATGATGTATCCGCCTTTTTTCAGAATATCTTTTGCCCATTTCAAAACGGTAAATGTCTCTCCCGCTGCCCTGCTCACAACAATATCAAACTGAAAATTTACATCTTCAGCCCTCCTGCATAAAACAGTGTAATCTATTTTCAGCTCTTTTTTCAGCATCTCCAAAAATATACATTTTTTCTGAACTGCTTCTATCAGATAGAGGTTTATTCTGTCTGCGTAATATATTTTGAGGGGAACTCCGGGAAATCCAGCTCCAGAGCCTAAGTCTGCTATATTTTTTCCCTCCACTGATATATTTTTCTCTCCAAACAGCTTTACAAGGGAAAGACTGTCTAAAAAATGTTTTGTTATTATCTCTTCTTTTTTCCTTATAGATGTGAGGTTGTAAACCCTGTTCCACTTTGAGAGCATATCAAGGTAAGTCTGGAATTTCTCAAGCTGGTCTTCTGACAGTGTTATTCCGTTTTTCTGGGCAAGCTCTTTTAGTCTGTGTATCATTTCAGGACTTTTCCTGTCTTTATATAAAATATGTATAGGTCAAGCTCTGCCTGTGTCAGTTCAAGGTCTGATGCAATTTTTTCTAAAGCCTGTTCACATTCTAAATAAACCTTTTTTGTTATTGTTTTTCTTGGCTTTACCAGACCTTTCTCAAACAAAAATCTGGATATATGCCTGTCTATTATGGCCACGTCATTAAAGCCTATATTTCTCAAAAAATGGCTTGCTTCCTTGTATCCGTATCCATAAATCTCTTTTACTAATTTTTCTCTCGCCTCTTTCCCGTCTTTTTCTTTTGCTATTTTTAGAAGGAAATCTTCTTTCTCTCTGAGCTTAACAATCCTTTCTGCCCTCTGGTGGGCAAACCTGTGTCCCTTTTTTCTTATAATCTCAAACAGTTTTTCCTCTGGATAGCTTTTAAACCCGTCTATACCTA
>Ga0256833_1001006_pt1 | contig 21260 bp, 22 predicted proteins | sample 356284metaG_FD_190535 | JGI IMG/M metagenome (GOLD analysis project Ga0256833, IMG submission 190535) | Hydrothermal vent microbial communities from Mid Atlantic Ridge, Atlantic Ocean - 356-284 | ecosystem: Environmental > Aquatic > Marine > Hydrothermal vents | place: Atlantic Ocean: Mid... | reverse complement strand
CTATATTTCATTAATGCATACCCGAAAAAAGGCAACAGCATTTGTAATATTACAATTAAATCTATTTGTCTTCTTCCAACAGCTATTTCTAAGAGTCTAAGAAACAAATAAGAGAAACCGACGACAAAAGTAAGCATACCGAAAAGAAAAATTCCTACCTTATAATTTAATAATAAAGAAAATATTCCAAAAATTAAAGGTAAAAAGGGAATAATATCTTCTTTCCTTATCATTTTCTTCTATACCTATATATTGTTGTTTCTATGAGCAATGGCAACCATAGGTGAGCAGTACTTAACGCCACAAATACTAAGAATCCTATTATTATTATAATTACTATTGTGCCTATTATCGTGAACGGATTTAATATTACTCCTTTCAGGAATCCATCGTATACTATTCTCCATAATGAACCAGCCAGTCCAACATATACCCTAGGACCTTCATTAATTACTTTTTTACCTAAGATCCATATCTCATAGTGGTATTTTCCATCGGAGAGGTAAACTTCACAAGATACTTCCTTGGTTTGTCCAGGACCTATTGAATAACTAAATGGACATACCTTATAATTCTCATCAAAATTAAGATCTCTCTCGTATCTTATTACTATCTTTCCAGTACCATTTATTACATATGGAGCGCTATTTAATAATTTCGCTTTTACATAATATGTTCCTCCCCAAACATCTTTATTATCTACCCTGTTACCCTGAGCATCATACCATCCATGTTCTAATACTGTAACTTGTCCAGTCTCTCCAAGATCTTTTATGAATGGATTTAAACCTGCATTTTTTGGTATAACAGTTAGACCAGATTTCGTTGGTGGGAATATACCAAGTTCTTTATCATTCCAATACGCTGCTATATAATATCTCTCATTATGCAAACTCGATGATTGTATAGCTGTAGTTTCAACACAATACACTCTTGGAGTATCTTTTTCTAATACTACATCAAATACTTTTGAAGTTTGTACAATATCTGGTGGCAAATCTCCAACCATTCCTAACGACTGTATGCCAGAATGTCTTTTCACTTCTACCTTCAGTTTACCAGATACTGTTGTAGGTGATACTACTTTAACACATGCTTTTATTGGAGACCCTTCAGGCACTTCTACTACTTTTGTACCATTAGATTCAAACCAGTACTCTTGAACAGTTATTACTTCTGATGGCTTTTCTTCAAGTGCTTTATCTATAGATTTCTTTACTATCAAATCATCAGAAGCATAGTCTCCAGAGTTGCTAAATATTGGTTTATATACCTCAGTTCTAGAATACTTTACTCCATTCCAATAGACGTCATAATGGTATTCTCCTTCATCAGATGGAACAAAGGATACCTTTGTCGTTTTTTCATCTTTAGGTCCAATATAATATTCGTTAGAAAATCTTTTTAATATTATATCTGGACCCGTAACATCTTTCCTTATCTCCACAGTAATACCTCCGTGATAAGAACAAGATTCGGAAGGATTCTTTATAACAACATATGCGTATACATTCTCATTAGCTCTAACAGTCCTAGTAAATTTACCATCTTCATTTTGCCAAGAGGCTATATATAACTGTGGTTTTTTAGTACACTCAGTTATCTTTCCACCAGTTTCTTCAAGAGTGGCTTCTTCTTGCCTTTTAACAAGTATGGTTGTAAATCTATCTTTAGAATATATTGTTTCATCTGGTGCTAGAGTTTTTTCTTTTTTTATTTCAATATCAATACGGTATGTTCCTGGATCTTCAAATACATAAGGTATTGCTACTTTAACATGTCTTTTGCCAGGTTCAAAATAATAGTTTTCTTCAATTATTTTAGTAGCATCTGTATATCCCTGATCTCCTAACCTGTATACATTATACTGTTTGGGGCCTATAATATATATCTTAAAATATGGACCGTGACCTCCAGAATATCTTGGACAATCCATATCTGCTTCAAAATAAAGTGTTGCTTGCCTGTCTTCAATAGGATTTAAAGGTACAGTATATATCCTTATATTACTAAATTTACAATTTGTAGGTATTTGGGGACTTACGGAAGGAGTTTGACTAGACAACTCTTCTTCAGAAGGTTTAGATACGACTATTGGCACTTTAACAGATTTTAATACTTCATCAAAATCATTAGTTTCATCTATCTTAAGCTCAACGTATAAATACTGGGTGCTGGGTGTGTTTGGTGCTTTTAATTTCAAAGTTACCGTCTTAGTAAATGTGCTTCCATCAAAGGCATATGGATATGTGTTTCTTACATTTGGATTAGTAGTCCCCTGATCCCCTATCCTATATTCTGCACCAGCCCAAGAATATTTCAAATATATACCAATAGGACAAGATACTACAAAAGGACCAAAACATACATCATGCCAATCTTTTGTTGCCTGAAACTGAATATTAACTGTAGCTGTAAAATCTTGTCCAGTGTTAACTTGTTTAGGAGCATTTACAACTATCTTTGCTACCTTTATTGAATATGCAAATGATGCTGTAAATAACAGGGGGAATAGTACAAATAAGAATAGTATTTTTTTAAGATTACTCGTAGCAGACATTGTCCTTATATTTATCACATAATGCCAAATATGTATCTATCTGACTGGGTATATATATGAAATACCTCGTGTAATCTGGTACTCTGCAAAATGTTACTGTCTCTTTACCAACTTTCAAATTCACTTCAGTAGATTCTGTCTGATTAATGTATGGGCACTGTTCAGATGTCTGGTATGAATAAAATACAAGGTCTCCAATAATCACTGTAGGTACTCCTACGTAATCTACACCTCTTTTTGCCAACTCAGATTTTAATATACTAAAATCTTTAGGATTATCTACATTGAGCTTTTTCAGTATAATGTGTTTTCCTTGTAGGTGATCCAATATCGCTTGACAATTTGTACAATCATTTTTTAATGCAACTATTACAGTAACTGTGGGAGAAGGTGAAACATATCCGCTTCCATGTGAACTGATCTCTGTCGCAGAACGCCACGAAGGGTAATGTCCATATGATTCCTCTGAGTGTGTCCCAAAATAATTATAATATACTGAAAGCCCGATGAACCCAACAATCGCTAGCATTACCAGCAGTGATAGTTTATTTATCATAAAATAGAATATAGATATAATATTATTAAAATGTTAATCATTGAACAACTAGAAAAGCATTGGCAATAAATAATACATTAACAATAAGACAGATACAAAAGACGTCAAAGCGATCAGATAAACTAGAAGTTTATTTTTAAATAAATTAGAGAACCCAAGCAAAATACCAATGGTTACTAATGCTGCAACAGACATCGAAATTGAAAGTTTTATTATATCGAAACCAGATGTATTTAGTTCAACATACAATGGAACAAGCTCTTCTGCACAACCTTCTATTTTAATTTCTCCTTTCACTACAGTTCTAGTTTTTGGCATTGCTGCATGAATTGTAAACAATTTGGAGCTTCTAGGGTCTATTTTTGATTCTGGTGGATTGACAGAGAGATATCTTGATAATTCAGATGAAATATGGACCTTAACATATATTGGTGAATCTCCTATATTAAATACTGTAAAAGTTGTTGTCCCTTCAGACCCTGGAAGTGAGGAAATTACTATCTTATTCTTATCAAGTACACATAATCCTGCAGCTTGTTTGGCCTCTGGTACTAGATATGGAATCGTATATGATACTGCTAAGGTATAATTACCTTCTGGAAGATCAGACACGTAAAAAGTAGGTTTAGCTGGATCAATTGGGAATGTTTTACCTGCTACAGTAACAGAGGCATCTGTTGCGTCTTTCAAATAATTCAATTGATATGTAGAGAAATAAACCTTTACACCATCCAAATCACAATCTGAGTAAATGTTTAAAGTACATAACGCTTTTGTAGTACCTTCCTGTGTAGCTACATAGGTACATTTAAAATCATTATCCCCCTTTACTGAACAAATAGTTTCAGCATAGACATATACATCATGGTTCGGTACTCCATCAATATCTAGGCGTATTGTATTACTTTTACTCAAATAATCTGAAATATATATTGTTTTATCTGATGAAACAGACAAAGTATTAACTTTGTCGTTGTTTACATAAATCGTAACGGTTGGCGGTGAAATTTTATAACTACCTGAAATTTTATAATCAATACCTATTCCACCTTGTCCTCCAAATATTTCAAGATTATATGTGCCTGGTTGATCTATTATAACTTTTTTATTATACTTGCAGTCCAGACCACAATCTAATGGGTAATTACCTCCATGTATATACGGATTATCTGGATAGTCTCCATCTAAATCAAGACCAATTAGTTCTCCATAAATTTGAACATTATATGCCCCAGGGGGGATAGTTATTGGGATGGATTTTGTAGAACCAGACAATACAGTACCAGAGATGTCTACAGATTTTTCATTAGATACATTTGTAAACTGTATATAGGCATAGTTTATGTTTTTTCCTGGTAGGTTTAACAAGATATAATTGCTACCAGAAGTAGGTGTAAATTTATATGCACATTGGGCATAAAACCTTGCACCATACTGTACTTCAGTCATTGAAAAGTTACATGGAATCTGTATTGAAGATTCAGAGGATTCTCCAAAAAGCAATATAGTGCCAAACAATACAATAACTATAAGTAACATTACTAAATTTAGTAAATCACGGGAATTAGAAGATAACATAGCCAGTTACTTTGAATAAACCCAGAGCAAAATTATTCGTGAAATGTAGCACGTCTGCTGCCCACACTGAATCAGATGCAAACGATAACAAAGATGCTATGAAGAAAAATATGAATATCTCTAGTCCTACAACAAATAACTGTGTTGTTGATGACATAGTATAAATATAATATAATTGATATAAATGCCATGCCAGTGCAGTTAATCCTACAATAATGGAGGAAATTAATGCTGAACTAAAGTCCCTCTGTCCTTCTGACAGTAAAGTCCATACTCCAAAACCAATTACACCTATGAAAAATCCATTTTCTATTATTCCTTTTATACCGTTGATAAAAGCAGTGGCTAATATTGCAGTAGGATCATAGGGAACTACTTCCCCTATCTGCAGTTGTCCGATCATTGTACCTATAAATATCATAACAGATAATATTAACGCTATTGAGAAAAAGACCTTATTGAATGCTCTTTGATACGTTGGGGTAAAATCATATTTATATATTAATTTATCAGCTATCATGGCTACAACAGTTATTAAAGCAAGTATAGCATAATAATAATAAACTTCCGATCTTGTTACAATTTCAATAATTTCCTTAACGGGAAGAGCTTTTATCAGAGATAACCTATATCTGACAAAATATGCAGCATAAGATATGATTATCAATGATATTAAATACTTGAAGAAATCTATTGTAAAACCAAGTCTATATGAATTTGATTGCTCATAGACCATATATAAAATAAAGAAAAAAGGGATATATTAAGGTTAGCCTGTTACAGATGTCGTTACTGGAGATGCATCCTGTGGATGAGCAAAGTTTAATTTCACTGATAACACTTCTTCTCCTGGACCTAATGCTGCATTGTCGCCAGTTGCAGTTGTTTCTGTATCTGCAACGATAGTAACTTTTATTGTTATACCTTCATCAGGTCCTAACTCTAATACTTTCTTTCCATTGAAATTGTCTACCTTGAAGTACCCGTCTTTTCTTAATGGAGATTCTTCATCTAATTCATCGAATATAACTGCATCTTTTACTATTGTTTCTTGTCCTCTTGTTATTGTTACAGTTATTCTATGTACTCCTTCAAAGTCTGTTGGAGTCTCTAAGAACTCTGCTCCTGGTGTTATTTTAATTCCAGTTATTCTGTAATATCCATCAGATACTGTATAAGATAATGATATCGTTTTCTTCCATGCCGTTTGAGCTGCATCCGCTGGCACTCCGAACGCTTTTGATGTTGGTGCATCTAATGTACCTATCTTGTGTAAATATATTCTCTTTCCTAGTTCATGTCCAGACAATACATCTCTCAATTTCTGGTCAACGAAAGCTTGTAATGATAAATCTTTACATACATCATATGGATATACTACTGATGCTTTTAATCCAATATCTAAGGTGTATAAATCACTCCAGTACCCAGTTGCCGTGGCTACTAAATAGTATGTTTTTGTCTTCCCTTTGGCTTCGGGTGTTAATACAGTTACTATGGCTTTTCCATCGTCTCCAGATGTTGCTACTGGAGTCTTTCCTGTTATTATAGATCCAATTTTTGCATACTCTCCCCAATAGTATGGTTTCTCTTCAAATGAATATATGTTTACTCCAGACACTGGTTGGTCTTCTATTTTATCCTTGAATACTAAAGATACATTGTACTCTGTTTCATAAATCTCTTTACCCATATTTTGCCATACTGTGTAACAATCTTCTCCAGATGGTATTTTTTTAACTCCTACTCCAGGTATTAATCCCAAATATGCTGCTACACCCGCTATTATTGCAAGAAATCCAAATGTTGTAATAACTAATAACAACTTATCGATTCTTGCCATAAGTATATTTACTATGTTGCAATATTTAAACTATGTTCGAAACAACATGGTTTCTATGACGAAACAATCTTTTTCTCAACAAATTCAGCAATCATTATTACTACATATGCAATAATATTAATAAGGTATACTAGCGGGTCATAAATTAAACTATATATACAATATATATTAAGTAATAAAACTATAATAAAAATCAGATATAATATCTTCCTTGTATAATAAAGAGGTCTAGCTTCTCCCTTAAGTATTGGATATATGTAAACACCATCCTGCTTAAATGTATCAATAAGATTTTTTTCTTTTAAAGATTTTAAGGCTTTGTACACTTTAGTTCTATTATTATCATTATATTCTTTGAAGATCAATACAACTAGGTCCTTATGCCTTAGGGGTTTTTTATGTTTTAACAACAAATCGAGTACCTTGATCTCAAGGGTATTTGATACACTAACTAACTTATTATCTGCATTTACATAAACTCTCATATCTATACAAAAGTAATGTATATATTAAATAATAACTTTGCTAAAAAGACAGACACAAAAGGTCCAAGTAACATTATTATAATATAATATTGGACAGCATGTCTGCTTTCAATTAATTCTGATATTGAGGATATTGAAAAGTATAGTACGAATTGATACAAAATGGAAAGTAAAATTAGTAAGAACGAGGACGAAATTAAATCAAACATAGAAGTTGAATTTATCAAATTTTTTGTTAGTGACAAATACACAAAAAAGGACAGAATTGAGGATAAAATTATACTTATAGAATTAATACTTAAACCAAACATTCCTGTTCGTATCTTAAGTAAGTGGATTAAAACAGAATACATTAAAGTAATTGAAACTGTATAAAACATTAATGCGGTAAAGAATGCATCTGGAACTATTGAAAATCTCGTATTTATAATTCCTGCGAAAAATGTGATCAAAGATATTAAAGCTGATATTGCAGCACTTCTATTAACTACAAATGATATTAAAATATCATCAATTTGATCAAGTGCAAAGGGTTGCATATCTATATAAGAAGTTTAGGTAGTTAAAAAATTATTTGAATAATAAGTATAAATAATATAGCAACATAGACAGTACAAATATCGAAGAAAATAGAGGATACTTGTCAAAGTTTGTAATTATTGATAGTATACCTAAACCACCACCAGTAAAAATAAGTAAAAGTATAAAAGCTAAAATAGGTGCAAGTTTTTCAGTATATTTTGACAATAATAAGAAAGATAGGTAAAAAAACAGACCAAACAATAACAAAAAGGGCAATAGTAATTTCTCTTCCGATAATCCTTTCAAAGTTCCATAATATAATATGAGATCCCAATAGTTCGGAGCAAGGTTCTTCTCAGAATTTATATGGGATATTATCTCCTGGTCTGGTACAATCATAGTTGTATTTGTTGTCTCATTATACACTTGTTTTACAAATAATTGGGGTAAATGGGTTGAAGAATAAATAGGAATTAACAAATACATGGATCCAAGTATTAAAATAGGGACAGTATATTTTGACAAGAACTGTTCGAAAGATCCGAATATCTTGAGTCCAATCTTGACTATTGCGAAAATGAATACAAGTACTATAAGAATCATTGTTAAAGAAGGAATTACAGAAGGTTGTTTGAAGAAAGAAATTACATTATTGACTACAGAAGTATTCGTAATATTGAGAGTATTATTCCCTAATATTTGCGTGAGATTATTCAGTTGCATTTCTTACAATATTTATCCTCTCAAGAACAGATAAGTCTTTCTCAAGTACCTCTTCGACTATGTCACCAACATGAAACATGTACCTATCAACTTTATATAAAGTATTGAATACTAAATAAGGTTCTAAAATCCTTATACTTAACTCAGATATATCTGGATACGGTTTGTAACCATATTTATCAACAAATGCTTTTTCATGAATATCAGATAGTACCTCTAATATCCTTTTTGAAGCCATGATTGGCCCAGGAAGGCCTGTTACGAATTTGTTAGTTATTGGATCATAGAACAAGGGGGTCTCTGGTTTTAAATTCTGTTTCAGTAAAGAGTTATTAATATCTAATTCAAAGTGTTCTTTATATAGATATGAAGCAAAAGAAGATATGGCTCTAGCTTTACTATATCTTCCCATACAGATACTACAACCAAGATCAACTACAGTAATTATCCCCATTATCTCTCTAATTTTCGAAGTGCCTTTAAAGCCTTTTTGCTCAGTTCTAATGTCGTTATGTCAAATGAGAATAAATCTATTTCCTCTGGCTTTCTTTTATATAATGGTTCAATGTATGGTGTCAGATCGATATAGCCAAATTTCTTGAATAGCATAACCCTCTCTGGAGTATATCTGTCAGCCCCAAGGTACTCTATTTTATTGTTTTTCCTATCATATTTGTATAACAGGATGATCTTGTTGAATCTCTTATTACCAACTATTCCAAGGAAGTCCTTTACATATGGGTCTTCGCTAACTATAAAGAAGTAGATGCTCATTTTTCACCTTCCTTTCGCCTCTTCTCTAACTCCAACGGTGACATCTCATCAACATCAGATATCAGTCCTCTTTCCTTTGCTATATCATAATAATGATAGAACACTTCTACAAGCTTTGGATGATTCTTCCTTATGACTTTTTCGTAATATTTGAATACTCCTGGATGTAAGAAGTAAAAGTTGTTGTCAAGATCTGGTATAAATATCAATGCTTGGAAATGTTTTGTTGTATCTATCCCTTCCTTTTCTCCAGCTTGCTTTATCTTTGAGTTTATAAGTAAAGCCGTATCAGCTAACTCTTTCTTCGATTTAAATCCTAACTCTGCCATTATATCTCTATAATATGCAGTTCTTTTCCTAGTAAATGCAAGTTTCTTCATCAGGTATAGCAACAATTTTAACTCCTGTGGAGAGAACAATCCCCTCTTTTTGGTACCTTCAACTTTTTCAGCAGACTCTACTAATTTGTTTTTAGTGACTCCATGCAACTCTTTAGAAATCTCTATGTTCTGTTCTTGTTCTTGCGGAGCTTCTTCAACAATTTCAATAGGTTCTTCAACAACAAATGATTCTTCAATCTGCCTCAATTTCTTGCCAAGAGATACTAAGTGTTTTATTTGATTTTGTATTAGTTGATGTTTCATAGCTACATAGTTCACAACAGTTTGCGGATCATGTAAGAAGATCATCTTATAGAATTCTAATAACTCACCGATATAGTACATTATTCTATGCATAGCAGCATATTGTGCCTTTTCACCCCTAGCTTTTGTTATTAATAATTCATAATTATATTGTAAATGATTCATCAAAATAGCTATATAATCATTTATTAGAGATATAAAATCTTTTACTTTACCTTCCTTGATGCCTATGAAGGAAAGATATGGAGCATATATTTCAATTATTGTAGATCTAACAATATCAAGCTGAGGCAGATTTTTCATGACATAATCTATGTTATCTGCCTTATACTCTGTATAATACCTCGATAAAGTAGCGGCTGCTTCTATAAATCTTGGATATAATCCAGTATCAACTAAAAAAGAAAAAAACTCTCTTCTTGTTAGCAACCTACTGTATATATCTTGATATAGCGTCATTCTTTAGATCCTGTTTCGGTGTATCCAGCATTTGACAACCTCTCTAGTATTTGTGTTAGTTCATCAATAACTTTTCTCAATCTATCTTGAGTAGCTTGCTCAGCTAATATTATTCTTTCTGGGGCAGTTGATTGCTCTAATGTCTTCAATCTTGATGCAACCCTCTGAGCTTGATCAACAGCACCCTCTGCTATGCCTCTTTCTCTAGCTAATTGCATCCATAATATATCTTGATTATGTATTGCTGACAGAGCAGAGGGGGTTATCAGTCTGCTGACGGTATTCTTTAGATCTTCATACAAGTTAAGAGTGGTTTTTGCCAATAGCTTAGATTCTTCAGCATCAAGGGATTCTTGGATATTTCTTATAACTGCAAACTCTTTTTCTAATTCAGACATGTAGGCTTTTTTAGACAAGTTTTGTAACTGCTTGTGATAGTATGCTATAACATCTTTAGCATTCAATCCTTTATAATATTGATTTATTATCGATGGGTCTAATTTAACGAGTTCTCCTTCTTGTTCTATTGCATTCACAACCAAGACACCTGCTTTTAATTGATGATGAATATGATCAATATCAACAAAAGCCTCATCAAATGAGTGGTATATTGGAGTATGCCTTATAGTTTTGTTCTGATCTTCAAATACTATTCTAAATCCTCCATTATAAAATTCGATATCAACAAATTTTCCCAATATTTTATGATCAGGGCCAAGAACATATACTGGTCTTAAAAACCTTAGAATACCTGCAGCTCTTAACTTTGTTATTATGTTTACCAGAGATACAGGTTCGTCTGCCTTTTCAGCTTCGGCTACTTTCTTAATAACTTCAGCTAATTTCTTCTTTCTTTTTTCATCAAGTGCAGATTTTAACTTCTCTAACTCTGCTTTTAACTTCTCATTTTCACCTTGAAGTTCTATTAGTTTTACAGACAATACTCTTTCTCTTTCAGATTCTGGCAATTGACTTATTTGTAGATATTTCTTCTCTATCTTTAAGTGCAATCTGTCTTGTAACCCAAGCAATAACTTTATTACTTCTGCTTTTAATATCTTAAGTCCCTTTTTGTAAAAATCAAGTATTTTCGCTATCATTTCATAGCTTGATCAACTAAGTTTATGCCTTCCATAACCCCTCCTTTCTTCTTTATCAGTATGGCTAATATAATCGTAAATATAGCAAAACCAACTAGGACATATAATATTATTCTCTTTATTAATTCTAATGGAGACCTGCCTCTTACAGTAAAGTAATACTCCTTCTCCCCTACAGGTGTTGACAATTCAATCTTGTATTCTCCTGGCTCTAGTGATATCACCTGAACAGGTCCTCTACCAGAATACACCAGGTCAGAATATTTATCTCCTTCTTTCTTGTAAATATCAAATTCAACCTGTTTTGCAAAAGTACCATCAAATCTTATTGTTACATTATCTGAAGCATAGATCGTTTCTGGTAGTGTAACTGTTACAGGAACATAACCAGCAACTACAATTTGTTTATCTTTATAGATACTAGAAGTAATTTTTAATGATTTCTTTTTCTCTTCGACTATAAATTCTGGCTTTGACAACTTTTGATCTCCCAAAAACATAGTATAATCTTTAATAGGCTCACCTGTTTCACAATCATATGGGGTTGCTTTTACAGTTGTTCCTACTAACCAATAATAGGTTCCCCCAACCTTTTTTCCATCTGGATCAAAAGAGACGCATAGTTCCTTTTTGGGTATTGCTTCACATTTGAAGAAAGATACATAACCAGTAGCAGCTGCGGATATACAATAAGTTTTTCCAGGAACAACTTCTATTGGAGAGTTGTATGTGATTCTCTTGTTATCAACAAGGATATCGACTGGTATGTTTGATAAATATATTCTTGTTCCATTTTTATCTGTAATATATACTCCTTTTACTATTAGATATCCTGATTGCACAACATAATCAACTTGTAAGGGTTTAGGTCCTTCTTCTGTGTATGTATTTGTTTCACCTGGAATCTGATCTTCTTTTAGTACAGTAACATCAAATACAACTTCATCATGTTCGACTGTTGTTCCCTTTTTACCATATACAATTAAGGAAAACGACAACTTTGTGGGTCTTTTTATTTTTTTAGTTGAAACATGTATCTTTAAATATGTAACATCTCCTGGAGACAATTTGCCAAGTTCTCCATCTTTTATATATGCAATTTCTGCTGGTATTCCTTCTAGATCAGCATCAACAAGTTCTAAATTTGTATTAGAACATTCATTTGCTATAGCTACAGAAATATCAGTATCTGTTCCCATATATACAACTTTATATATTTTGTTTCTCAGTATGTTAAGACATTGTTTTGGTTCATTTTGAGTTGCTCCACCTCCTGCAGTCCCAGAGGATGTTGCATGTAGGTTTATTGCAAAATGTGAAACCCCAGCATCATAAGTTGTATTACCTTCAACTCTCTTAAAGGAGAAGTCAATAGCTGAATGATAGTCCCCAGCAGTATTAGGATGAAATATGAAGTAAACTAGTTGGGTAGTAGAAGGGTTTATCGTAATTGCTTGCGTGGTAAATACATTACCAGAACCAATGACATTTGCACCATATTTAATTGTTACAGATATATTACCATTATATGAAATAGTATATTGATATGTTATATTTTCATTGTTCTGTACCTGTATGCTCAATGTGTTGTCAGAGCCTGTGTGTATTCCCTTATAATATGTACCATCAGGTTGAACGGTTACCCCAGTAAATACAACAGAAGGTTTGGCAAATATTATTGGTAAAAATAGTAGTGCTATAAGTCCTCCAATAATCGCTCTATTTCTTGCATTATATGTGAGTCTTTTTCTTTTGATTGAGGTTTTGATTTTTTCAAAGGTACTTCTAAAGGAGCTTCTAATTCCTCTAACTCCTGAGGAACAACAATAGAGTCTTCTCCACATTTTACCTCGCAACCTATGTCCAACATATGATATCATTGTTCCACAACTTTCTTAATTTTTACTCTTTTTAACAGATCCAAGTACACCTCTGTCAGGTGTCTCTCCACTGCATATATGTTCCCTCTGCCATCTGCTATCTCTCCTATCATTGCAGAAACATATAATAAATTATTTTTATCACTTAATTTGTCAATAAAATATTCTTTTAATTGTTGATATACTTTTCTTGATATTCTTAACTTCTTTCTCAAAATTGGTATCTTCTCTTTTATATATTTAATAACCTCTGACTCATCATCATGTCTTATTTTGTACTTAATCATAAGAATTTCTGAATATACGTCTCTTAAAGCGTTGTTGACTGTGGATATTTGCTTTATAAATTGGTGTTTTACATCATCATTAAGATAGTCTAACTTCTCTAGGATTTCATGAGAATTTTCTATGGCAAATTCTAAATGTTTCTCGGCACACTCAAAGTTTTGATCGAGTCCTCTTAAAGTCATAAAAATTAAAACATTAATATATTAAAAAAGTTTTCTAGTTGGTGAAGTTGATTATTTGTTGTATATTGCTACATACCCATCAGATCCAGTCACTATGTGGATTCCAGATGAAGTTATCTCATAGTTATCATATAAAAGTAATGCTATCAGAAAGATCAATATTATGAATATGTGCCTAATACTTGTAGAATGTATATATTCATTAATAAATAAAAAGATTAAGTAACCTAACTTGGAAGTACTCTAGATAATACAAATTTAAATTCAGAATATGGTAGCGCACCTATCAGCGGAATAATATAATTTCCATCCCTATCTTCGTATATTTGATATGTTGTTACATTGTATATTTGATTAAAGTGGTCTTCTATTTCTACCTTATCCTCAAGAGACAATAGATTTCTAGGAACATAGATTATGAAACTTGGAGTGCCTCTTACACCTAATTGTCTCCCTTTGACAACATCATAATATGTTGCACTTGCAGTTTCATTATTTAAATAACAATCAACGATGTCATTATAGATCTTTTCAGTATCTAAATATATATTTAATAATGCCTTGGTTAAATTCACACCTTTTGCATCGTACCATTTTCTCTTTGACAAATATGTTAGATTCTTGGCTCTTAAATATGCGTCTTCACCAGCATGGACATAAACACACCTCAGGTATTGTGCTGCTTTAAAGGCATTTATCCCATGCAATGACACTAATGGATATTCCTTATCAACATATAATATCTTTCCAGTTTTTATATAGTTCTCATATATTTTTGGGAAAGTGTTTTCATAGTACATTTGTGAAAACGGACATGCTGGATCATAGAATTCGAATATTGCCACTTTAGCACTCCTATTTCCAATAACTATTGGTTGATTTTCCATAAGGAAGTCCTTCAGATTTATCTCATCTAATGTTAAATTATTTGCAACAGACGGTGTTGTGATTACTGTTTTATTTCTAACATTGTTGAAATATAGGATACTATATGTTACCAAAGATGAAACAAATACTACAGTAGATAATATAAAAAGTACATATTTCATTTGTTTTCTTTCCATTTTAATATATCATGAATTGATAATATATAAAGCCTTCTATCTTTCACACACATTACAACGTCTTTTCCTGGACCAAACTTACAATATAATGTACCATCTTCTTTGTCTAAAGGCAACGCTGTATTATCATCAAGAAAGAATAATAATTTTGGATCAAACATTTTTATCAAATACATTTCTAATTCCTTTTTCAGACCCATAGTCAATTAATTAATTGATAAAAATAAAAAAGTTAACATTACAAATTATGAAACAAAAACAAAAGAAAGCAGTAGACCTAAATTTCATTTGGAACTATTAAATCGTGTAGATGTTTTCTCCCAAATTAACCCAAATAGTAGACCGAAACAACCTCTGTTTCTTGTGGAACTCTACTGAAAAACTCCCCTGTTTGTGGCTCAAAATACAACACTTCACCATTTTTGGACACACAAGACACCATTGCGTGGGATACATCGTCATATTCTATTAAAGTTAGAAAGCAAGCTGATCCTGGAAGATTGTATTTTAACGCAGCAAGTGCTACTTCAGCAAAATCATCACAGTCAGAGAACTCACTATAGTAAGGCCTATTCTCTAATAATAAATATGTCTTATACATGACTTTTTTATATATATTAGAGTCGTATGCTACATAATCCTCATCGTAGGGTATCACATATACTTCTAACCCATGCGAATGATGAGATTTCAAAATATCACCAACATTGTCAGCACTAATTAGCTCCCCATTTTCCCCAACGACTTCTTTTACATTCACCTGTGAGAATGGTCTGAAGGTATCCGTTACATCTTTTGAAACAACGAGCTTCAATAGGTCCACCTGCTCCAGTATGTTAGACACAGTTCGATTCATTACAGCAATCCTGTCAGATAGTGAGCCAATCTCTTCGTCTAACGAATTCATATCTGTTTCCAGACGGTTTATCTTGTTGGATAACTGGTTATTTATTGTATCCAAGTTTGATTGCAGTGTCTGATATTTATCTATTATGTCATACTCGAATGTTATCATCTGGGTCCATAATTGGTCTTGTTTGTCGCTAAGGTCAAAGTGCCATATCGTTAACCCCACCAACCAGAGCAAAACAATCGTCTGGAGGAGAGATCTGCGATCCATGATAATACATTAATTAATGTATTAATTAATTTTTCCATCATCACCCAACTCACTATGTGTTTCGAAATTAAAGTAATCAAGGTCTCTAAAATATTTATAAATAATAATACTTATCAGAAGCTAATTCCTTCTATTTGATACTTTCTGTTATTGTAATTTTATAATTACTTTAACAAATTACAATAATTTGTTATTGTAATTTTATATTATTATTATTTAGTAATAATAATAACATAAAATTACAATAACAAATTACAATAACTTATTGTAATTATGATAAATTACAATAACAAAATAATATTATTATTATACTTTTTACAACTTAATTCCTTTTCTTCTCTCTGATTTTATTTATAAATATAATTACAATAAGGATGCGAGGCATGTTGATGAAGTGTTCTGACAACCTTCTTAAACCCCCTTATAAATATATTCTCAATTTGATGCCTATTATTGTACAATTATACGAGTAAAATTTATAAATATAAAATCACCATTATTACCATGCCCTCTACAAAAGCGGACAAGATCCTTTATAGATTATATAAAGGTAGAAGAAGTGTATTATATTTTCCAAAAATTTTGGCAATTGCTATGGATTTGAAGGATGGAGACATGTTAAAATATAAAATAGAGCCAAGAGTGATGGAGGACGGGCGGATAGTTAATGTTTTGATATTATGGAAGGAATAGTTTAAAAAGTTTTCTACTATGGCTGACAAATTGCCAAAGACACTAGAGCCGCACAAGGATTTGATAAATGATTTTATAGAGGAATACTTTAGACATTTTAGCCATTTCTATAACTATATAAGAGAGAAAAAGCACATAATGAGGTTAATAAGGGTTAAAGAAGAAACTGCACACCTTCTAGCAGCTCTGTTTGCATTATATATTGGGAACTATTCCTATGTGTCTCCAGAAGAACTATATTATGTACTGAGGAAGATATACAAGAAGTTTGGAAAACGCATTGACAGAAAATACATCCCAAAAGTTATGTATGAAATGGCAAAGAGGGGGTGGATAATACCTACTAGGAAAAAGGGAGTGTATATGATAGACACCAGCATGATTTCTTTCTTGGAAGATTGGAGAGCAACTGCTTTAAATAGAGCTGAAAAAGAGAAAACTGTCGAAGAGGACATACAAGAGGACATATCCAGAACCATAGAATTCTACTTATCTGCTGAAGAATTTGAAATACCAAGGAGCATGATAACTTATACAGATTCTGGAATACTATTCGATATATCTCCCCTTTTTCTTGATAAGATTGTCAGGCATCTGAGACGAGATGTATTATTTACTTATAAGAAATTAATAGAGATGTATATAAATAACAACTTAGTAGGGAAGAACCCAGATTCTGACAACAACATAAAGAAAATTTCAACTGAACAAATAAGAGCTAAAGCTGAAGCAACAAGACTCGTTCTAAAGTTCGGATCTAATGATCTTTCCTATTTCTCTAAGGAATATTTGGGTTATCCAAAGCAAGCTTTTGCTATGGAGGGCGTTATTGTATCTTATACTCAACCATCTTTCTTATGGTTATTTGATGGCGTAATTTGTGAGAAAAATCACATATCTTTGGTCCACCCAAACACTGCAAAGAACTATGAATTATGTCCTATTGAGGGGTGCGGAGCAAAAATAGCAGATACCTTCAAATATAAAATACCTGGTGTAGAAACAGTCTTCGAATCTGTTGGGGAAACTGGTATAAAAAAGAGCTTGCTCGTTTTCATCCCTCTTCCCATGTGGAAAATATTCGAAAAAGAACCTTCATCTAAGAAAATATTGTTGCTTGCTGAGTTGCCAAGAGAAGCTTTCTTACCACTAAAATCTGTTAAATCTAGATTTATAGCTATAGGATACTTCCCTGTAATAAAAGAATTTACAATTTCTTTGGAAGAATCTGAAAAGATAACTTCATTGTCAAAGAAGCCAACTTGGAAAATAATAAAGATGATTTCTGATACAGTATTTCCCCATCTAACTAAAATATATCACGGTAAAATAGCCTCCATACTCACAGCATTCAGTCAGGGTGTTGACAAAATAAAACTGAAACATAGAGAAATGTATGGTCCAATATATACCTTGTTAATAGGTGCACCACAGACTGGTAAGTCAGAATTATTAAAAGCAACCATGGATTTCGCTAACCCAGTCTTCTTCAGGAACGCAATAATATATGCTGGTTCTGCTTCAAGGGCAGGTATATCCCTATCTTATGATAAAGAGACAAGAGGTTTAAGATACGGTATAGAACCACTAAATCATAGAAGAATCGTTGCATATGACGAGCTTGATAAGGCACTAAACAAAGACGATTTGATTTCGCAGTTGAACGATATAATGTCTTCATTTACTGCAAAATATACAAAAGCTGGTACGACACCTGTTGCATATCCTGCTGTTTCGGCAAAGTTATTCGCAGCCAACCTACCTGGGAACCTATTACAAATACAGGATGTTGATGATCTAATAAATGCCATAAAGAACGGATATGCTGGAGAAGAAACTTCAAAAAGCTCACCTCTATTTGGTAAAGCTACAGACCCATTTATAACAAGAATTGATTTCTTAGCATTTTTCCCAAAACCAATAAGCGTATTCGATATGAAAAATTCCCCAGAAGAGGCCTTGTTAGAACCACTTGATAAAAATATTCCCTTAAAATACATCCAATATTTACATGACAACATCTTATCCCAATCTGAATATACAGAGATTCCAGATGATGTTTACGAATATATGCTAGACAGCCTTGTAAAATTATTAGATAAGTATCGTGCCAATCCCTTTGTCAAATTGTTAAGTGCTCCAAGAAGAGTTAATACTATCTTAAAGGTTGCCAGGACAATAGCACACATGCATCTGAGAAAAGAAATAACTTTTATGGATATTGATGAGGCAATAGCCTTTACCCTATACATTCATACTTATCCATTTCTTGAAATAGTTCCAAAAGATATTGCTAAAGAATATCTAAAACCATTGGAAGAATATCTGAATATTCTTGGGGACTACTATATCTTGGCGAAATCTGAAGTTGAAAGTAAAGTTGAGTTTGCTGGTGAAGTTTATGAGGCAGAAAAACCAGAACCCCTCTTGATAAAGAGCGAAAAAGATTTCTCGAATTATGTAACAAAAAGAGCAAAACAGCTTGGAACCTTCACATTTGAAGAACTAATTAAAGTGATAAAAGAAGACATCTATAGTAAGAGAATAATATTCTCGCCAGGATCGAAACTAAATAGGATAATGAGTTCACAAATCTTTGACTTTGACTCGTATCTTTACGATTTATTTGAACTATTGAACGGTAGGGGGGTCTTCATCCATGTGGGCTCAAATAGGTATCAAGTTGTATCATGATGAACCCCTCAAACCTAAACTATTTCATACAAAGTGATCTTAAGAAGAAAGAAATTATGGAGTTACTCGAAGATACAATGCCTAAAGAACTATTGCCCAAATTAGTTAATGATCTTAATTTAGAGAAGGTAATAATAATTATAGAAACATATAGATTGAGGAAGTATAATGAAATGCTCAGAGAGTTTATTAAGATGGAAAAAAGAATGGAAAAATTGTTGAAAAAAGACAGTTTGGTCTATGATATGGAGAAAATAGATAAAGAAGTAGATTCAATATACAGGCGTTTAAATCTAATAGTTCCGATAGAGGACCTCCTAAAGAAATATGGAATCAAGGCACAACTATAAGATGCCTAATGAATTTAGTGAGGAATGGTATTTAGAAATACTTTATAATAACATTAAGATAGTGTCAAGAGCGTTCCTTAGACATAATTCCATTTTCAGAAGGTTTCCAGCGATATTGAATGCAACAGGGTGGGTCAAGTACAAAATAGAAAAGGCTATGGATGAATATCTCAAAAGAAGATGAATCTAAAACTTGTTGCTAGAAAGGTATATTCGAACAAGGAGATACGGGAGTTATTGTATAACTTCTTCTCTCATAGAGAAGTCATGGTTAGAACTGCACAGAATAAAGTGATAAGACCAGCACCCGTCATAAATGAGGCAGATATAATGGCTCTTGTCAATATAGGGGCGATTTCCTTCCACGCTTCGATAGACAAATATGATCAAGAAAGAATAGGAGAAGGTACCTATAACATTGTAGGAAGAGATTTAGTGGTGGACATTGATATAAAATATCTGCCAAAAGATCTTGGATATGAACACCCATATGAACTAGCAAAAGAGATAGTTAAAGTCATGTATGATCATGTTTTATCCCGCATGCATTGTAAATCCTTATGGATAAAATATTCTGGTAATCGCGGTTTTCATATAGTAATACCATATGAGGAAATACCAAAAACGATACTTGGTCTCCCCTTCAACGAATATGCTCTAGTATTCCATAGGAGCCTCTTATTATTATTAAAATACATTGCATATTCCTACTTAGAAGACTCTGTTCTCATGGATACAAGGGAAACTGTGACAAGCGAGGATATTGTTGATATAGATCTCCAAATAGCCTCACCCAGACACATGATCCGTGCTCCATATTCCGTCCATGAAAAAACGGGACTGGTGTCTGTTGTCGTTCCAATAAAAGGACTTATGAGTTTTGATATTGAATCGGCTAAACCCCCAATAGATGAAATTATACCTCTACCATCTGAATATATAGAAAACAACGAGTTTATCGAAGACATCCTTGTATATACTTTCATAGTCTCTTCCTCCGAATTTAGATTAGAAAATGTATTTAGAGAATTGTCTCTAAAAAAGCTGGCAAAAAAGATAAGAACAAGGCATGCCTATTATAGAAAAAAACTGTCTAAAATAAATTATGAAGACATTTATCCACCATGTGTTAGAAGGATGTTGGAAGGACTAGAAGATGGTAGAAAAAGATCTTTATTCCATCTAACCACATTCTTCAAAGCAATAGGCCTCCCTGCTGACGAAGTTTTATTAAAACTGAAGGAGTGGAATCAGAAGAACAAAGAACCTCTAAGTGACAAGATGATAGAATATACTGTTAAATATCATTATGATGAAAATAGAAAGTATCTTCCATACTCTTGTCAGAGAATTAAGGAAGAATTTGGAGACACCATTTGTAAGCCAGACAAATATTGTAAATTATATCAAGTGAAGCACCCATTGAGTTACTTCTATAAAAGGCTAAGAGATATATTATCTGAGAATGAAGGACAAAAGCATAAATAGGAACATATATTTTAGGGCTACTTTTTACACCATTTTAGCACTTGTAGTATCATCCTTTATGGTTCCAGCAGTAGCAATGTTTTTGTCATCTGTAAAAATAAAATTTATACAAAAAGCAGCGTTTAGATATTTTGTGGACTATACAGATGTAGGTTCTGTAGATGAATTTTATTCTGGATTAGTGGATTATGCTGTCAATTATGCCAAAAATACTGAAGTTTGCAGACACATTAATGTAATGTCTGCTATAAAAAATG
>Ga0256833_1001005_pt1 | contig 21261 bp, 12 predicted proteins | sample 356284metaG_FD_190535 | JGI IMG/M metagenome (GOLD analysis project Ga0256833, IMG submission 190535) | Hydrothermal vent microbial communities from Mid Atlantic Ridge, Atlantic Ocean - 356-284 | ecosystem: Environmental > Aquatic > Marine > Hydrothermal vents | place: Atlantic Ocean: Mid... | reverse complement strand
TTTTGTAAGGATTTTATTATTCTGACTGCAATTTCTCCCCTGTTGGCAACTAATATTTTATTCATATATTGAAGTTTTCGTTTTTAATCGTGTTTATTTAATTCTTTTTAAACAATCGTATTGTCTAATAAAAAAGTCTATATTATATATATTGTATTCTTCAAAACCGCCATTCCACAAAACACCTATTTTATCAATTTCATGTTTTTTTAATATTTTTAAATCGCTTTTGTTGACGGGAAATACAGCCCGGTAAATTAATTTGTTGTTTTTTAAATCATTTTCTCCCGTATCGTTTAAAACATTTTCAAGAAAGACTTTGTCTCCGTTAATCATTGTAATTCTCATCATATTTTTAGCGGCAATACCGTTATACCATACTTTTATATATTTTGTATCTATTATAAAAAATAAGTTCAAAAAAACAATACCATCATTAGTTTTGGATAATGAAGCTTCTCCGGTCATGAAAGGTCTGTTTGTAAAGTATTTTTTAAGATTTTCATTTGTATAGGTAAAAATTGTTTCCTGTTTCAATCCGGTAATTCTTTTGCCTGTAATTTTATCTATTTCATCGTAATCGACAATACAATTACCGGATGGAGATTGAAGTGTTTTTCCCGTTAAATTTGTTTTAAGAGTATCAATTCTTATTGCCTTGTTCGAATTACAAGAAATAAATAAAAGAAAAGATAGTATAAGAAATATGAATGTTTTTTTCAACATAAAAACAATTTAATAATGAAATATAGAACGCAAGATATAAAATTATATTACTCCGAGTTCTTTACCTACTTTAGTAAATGCATTAACAGCTTTATCTATGTGTCCGAAAGAGTGCGCGGCAGAAAGTTGAACCCGTATTCTTGCTTGTCCTTTCGGAACAACAGGATAGAAGAATCCAATGACATATATTCCTTCATCCAGTAATTTATTTGCGAAATTCTGAGATAATTTTGCATCATATAACATAATAGGCACGATGGGATGAGTTCCATTTACGATATCAAATCCGGCATCTGTCATTTTAGTTCTAAACCGTTTGGTATTTTCTTCCAATTTATCTCTCAACTTAGTTGTGCTTGTCAAGGAATCCAAGACATTGATTGTAGCACCTACAATTGCAGGAGCTAATGAATTGGAAAATAAATAAGGACGGGATCTTTGTCTTAACATTTCGACAACTTCTTTTTTTGAAGCAGTAAATCCACCTGATGCACCACCTAACGCCTTGCCAAATGTACCGGTTATAATATCAGGTCTTCCGAAAGCACCGGAATGTTCATGACTACCTCTACCTGTTTTACCTACAAATCCCGTTGCATGACTGTCGTCAACCATTACCAATGCATCGTATTTATCACCTAGATCACAGATTTTATCAACTTGGGCTATGATACCGTCCATTGAAAATACACCGTCAGTAGCTATTAATATTCTCCTGGCACCATCATCGCGTGCCTGAATGAGTTGTTGCTCAAGGTTTTCCATATTATTGCTTTCAAACCGGTATCTTTTAGCTTTACATAATCTAACTCCATCTATTATTGAGGCATGATTCAATTTATCTGAAATAATAGCATCGTCAGGACCTAATAAGGGTTCAAATAATCCGCCGTTTGCATCAAAAGCAGATGAATACAGTATAGCATCCTCAGTGCCTACAAAATCCGCTATCTTACGTTCCAATTCCTTGTGGATATCTAAAGTGCCACATATGAATCTTACTGAGGACATTCCATAACCTTTTATGTCAATAGTATTTTTAGCTCCTTCTGTAACCAGTGAATTTGACGATAAACCAAGATAATTGTTGGCACAAAAATTTAAAACTTTTTCACCGGTGTTCAATTCTATCTCAGCCCCTTGAGGACTTGTTATTATTCTTTCATGTTTGAACAGGCCTGACTTGTTAATTTCATTTAGTTCATTTTGAATTTCTTTGTAAATATGTTCCTTTTTCATTTTTATAAAATTTATTTATGATTAATTATAAAAGAGTATGTTCTTCCTTTTTGTAAAGTATTCTCAAGTGGTTAATCATGCTTTCCACCATTTGTTCAAAAGTGTATTCGGGTTCCCATCCCCAATCTTTTCTTGCTTTTGAATCATTGATGCTTTTGACCCAGGAATCAGCAATATTTTGTCTAAAATCAGGATTGTATTCTATTTTAAAATCGGGATAATATTTTTTTATTTCCAAATAAATATCTTCCGGCGTAAAACTAAATGCAGCGATATTATACCCATATCTCAATCTTATATTTTGCTCGGGAGCAGTCATTATCATAATCGTTGCATGAATGGCATCGTCCATAAACATCATTGGCATCATAGTATCTTTTTTCAAAAAACAATTAAATTTTTCGTGTTTTACAGCCTTATGGAAAATATCTACCGCATAATCCGTTGTTCCGCCTCCGGGTAGAGATTGATAACCGATTATACCCGGATATCTAAGTGACCTAATATCCAATCCGTATCTCTTGGAGTAATAGTTGCACCATAATTCCCCTGTTACTTTGCCTATTCCATAAACAGTATCAGGAACCAACGGGACATCCTGAGGAGTATTTACCTTTGGTGTGGAATCTCCAAATACAGCTATTGAGCTAGGAAAAAATATTTTTTTTATCTTATTATCCTTTGCTATATTCAATACATTTAATAAACCGTTAAGATTGATATTCCAGGTGAACATAGGATCTTTTTCTCCTTTTGCCGAAAGTAATGAAGCCAAGTGATAAATTTGAGTTATTTTGTTTTTCGTTATTAATTCTTGAAAATGTTTTAAATCCATTATATCAAGAATTTCAAATTTACCATGTATATTATCGATATGTCCTATGTCAGTAGTTAATACATTATCAAACCCATATAGATCAATAAGTTTCTCACTTAAAACTGTTCCTATTTGTCCATTTGCACCTGTTATTAAAATACTTTCTTTTTGCATAATCTTGTATTATTCATTTTTTAATAAGGGCTTAAAAATATGATTTATTTTTTAATTATAAAGTACTTTTATTACAATTTGTATTTAAATTAGAATAGATATAATTATTTGCAAATGTTTAGAGCTTGCTATAAAACCTTAAATATTAACTGTTCTAAACAATGTAAATTAGAAATTGATTTTTTGACCGTGAAAGTAATAATAATATTTAAAAATAATCAAATTTCCATTAATTTTTTAATTTTTTAAACAATAAATACGCAATAAGTTTTCTCAAAACATAATAACTTTTAAATTTGCTTAAAAATACCTTATTATAAATAAATAAAATGAAAAATATACAAAAAAAACTAAATGAATTGGAAGCCACAGCAATCAGTGGTAATGATATAAGTTCTTCAGTTTTATATGTCTCCGCATTGGCAATTGCATTTGCAGGGCAATATGCTTGGATTACATTATTGATAGTAGCTTTTGTTTTATTTCTGTTTAGAAAAATTTACGGTGAGGTAGTCGGTGCATTACCTCTCAATGGAGGAGCATATAACGCTTTGCTTAATACAACAAGTAAATCCATGGCTTCGGTTGCGGCAACTTTAACTTTGCTTTCTTATATGGCAACTGCTGTTATTTCGGCTAATGAAGCAATACATTATTTACATCATTTGTTTCCCATTCCGATAATATTGGCAACGGTTATTTTATTAATGATTTTTGCCGGATTGACAATAATGGGTATAACGGAATCGGCTAAAGTTGCTATTTTTATATTCCTTTTTCATTTATCATCGCTTGTTATTTTAACGGTTTTTATTTTATATTATCTTTTTACACATGGGTTTGATATATTTATGGAAAACTGGAACAGACCAATAGAACAGAAAAGTGTTCTTATGGCAATCTTTTTTGGTTTTGCCGCCTCAATGTTAGGGATTTCCGGATTTGAAAGTTCAGCGAATTTTGTTGAAGAACAAGAGAGAGGAGTTTTCCCTAAAACATTAAGAAATATGTGGGTAATTGTTAGTATCATAAATCCACTGATGGCATTCTTGGCATTGTCTCTATTACCTATTCAAGAAGTTAAAGATTTTTATGCAAATACCCTGCTTTCCAGAATGGCTGAATTATCTGCGGGAGAGTGGTTGGCTTATCTGGTGTCTATTGATGCTGTTTTAGTGCTAAGTGGAGCGGTTTTAACGTCGTATGTTGGGGTTACGGGTTTGTTGGAAAGAATGACATTGGATAGGATTTTGCCTCAATATTTTCTTAAGAAAAATAATAGAGGTGCTTCATATAGAATCATTATCGCTTTTTTTATGCTCGGGGTTTCCATTCTTATAATTACTAATGGGGATGTTAAGCTGCTAGCGGGAGTTTATACGATTTCGTTCTTATCGGTAATGGGATTGTTTGTGATAGGTAATATTCTATTAAAACTTAAAAGATCTAAGTTGCCCAGACCTGAAAAGGCATCCTGGATTAGTTTGTTGATTGCTCTGGCTGGTGTAAGTATAGCTCTATTGGGGAATTTTTTAATTCCACCTCAAGAAGGTCAACCTTCCAATCTTCAGGTTTTTATACAATACTTTATACCAACTCTTATCTTCGTAGGAATAATGTTGAATAGGACTCTGTTGTTGAAAATGATTTTAAATATTATTCAATATATTTTTAATCCTATTAGAAGGATGGTCAAGAAAACCAATAAAAAACTTACTGCTATGATTGATAGTATCAATTCGCAGGAATTCGTGTTTTTTACAAAAGGTGATGATATTTCCGTTTTAAATAGAGTAATGCAGTATATTGAGAAAAACGAACATACTAAAAATTTGAAATTAGTAACTGTTCTCAATGAAGGAGAAGAAGTTAATGAGGATTTTTTAAGGGATGTTGAAGTTTTGGATAGGGAATATCCTGATATTGATATAGAATTGGTTATTTTACATGGTAAATTCGGACCTGCATTAATTAAGAATTTATCTGAAAAATGGGGAATTCCTGTCAATTTTATGTTTATTGGTTCACCGGGTGACAGATTTCCTTATAGAATTGAAGAATTAGGTGGTGTGAGGCTTATTATCTGATTGAAGAATTTTTTAAATGATTAAATGAAAGAACCAAATGAAAAACAAAGAACTAAAACTTATTGCCAATACCGTTAGAGGATTGTCTATAGATGCTATACAAAAAGCTAATTCAGGACATCCGGGTTTGCCAATGGGTATGGCTGATGTTGCGACTGTATTATTTTCGGAATATCTAAATTTCAATCCTGATGATACTCATTGGATTAACAGGGATAGATTTATTTTGTCAGGAGGTCATGGAAGTATGTTGCTCTACAGTTTATTGCATCTTTTTGGATATGATCTTTCTTTGGACGATATCAAAGATTTCAGGCAGTGGGGAAGTAAAACACCGGGACATCCTGAATACAAGCATACACCTGGGATAGAAACGACAACAGGTCCTCTAGGGCAAGGTTTGGCTAATGGTGTCGGAATGGCTATAGCAGAATCCCACCTTTCTTCGTTAACCGGATATAAATTAAAACCCAAAGGTAAAAAATCAAAACTGATTGATCATTATACTTATGTTTTTGCAGGAGATGGAGATATGGAAGAAGGGATTTCGCATGAAGTTTGTTCTTTAGCCGGTCATTTGGGTTTGGGTAAACTAATTGTTTTTTATGATTATAACAATATAACAATCGACGGGAAATTATCTTTATCTTCAAATGATAATGTTAGAAAAAGATTTGAAGCTTACGGATGGGAGGTTCTGGATATTGATGGACATGATTATAAAAGTATAAAAAAGGGAATTGATGATGCTTTATTGATTAAGGATAAGCCCAAAATAATTATTACACATACTATTATTGGTTATGGTAGTCCCAATAAGGCAGGAACCAGTGGGGTACATGGTTCTCCTCTTGGATTAGATGAAATAAAACTTACTAAGGAAAATTTGGGTTTACCTTTAAAAGATTTTTATGTTTCAAAAGAAGTCTGCAAACTAACTAATACAATAGTAAGAAAAAATAAAGGGGTTTATGCCAAATGGAATACTCTTTATGATAATTTTGTAAAAAAACATAAGAAAAAATCAAGATTACTTGATGAAATAATTAACAAAGAGTATGATCCGGGTATTTTTGACTGGAAAAGATATGATTTTCCCGAAAGTATCGCTACCAGGTCTGCTTCTTTGATTGTTTTGGAGAAAATATTTGATTCCATACCTTCTTTGATTGGGGGATCTGCAGATTTGACTCCTTCCAACAAAACAAAAACGAAAAATGCCGTTGATTTTACAAAGGATAGTAGAAAAGGAAAGTATATACATTATGGAATTAGAGAGCATGGTATGGCTTCTATAATGAATGGTATTGCTTTATATTCGGGTTTTATACCTTACGGAGGAACATTTCTGGTTTTTTCAGATTACATGAGGCCGGCTATTAGAATGGCAGCTCTGATGGGAATACAAACGATATTTGTGTTTACACATGATTCCATTGGGTTGGGAGAGGATGGACCGACCCACCAACCTGTCGAACAAATATCTTCCTTGAGATTAATACCAGGTTTGGTGAATTTCAGACCAATGGATGCTGCTGAAACCGTAATAGGCTGGAAAGTAGCAGTGGAAAGAAAACAAGGACCTACTAGTTTGATATTATCCAGACAAAATCTTCCTGTTTATTTAAGGAAGAGAGGTGCATTCGCAGATGCATCAAAGGCTGAAAAAGGTGGTTATGTATTAACCCAGGATAAAAACTACCAGGTTATCCTGATTGCTTCCGGTTCGGAAGTTGAAATTGCAGTTAATGCTAAAAAAATATTAAACGAAAAAGGCATTAAAGTAAGAGTGGTTTCAATGCCGTCTCAAGAATTGTTTGACTTGCAGACACGAGCTTATCAAAATAGTGTTTTGCCGGTTAGATTTAAATCAAGAATAGCAATTGAAGCAGGAAGTACGGCTACATGGTTGAAATATACGGGTGACAATGGCAGAGTTATAGGTTTAAATCATTTTGGTGCCTCAGCTCCTTATAGGGAATTATATGAAAAATATGACATTACAGAAACTCATATTGTTAAAACGGCACTGGAAATGATTAAAAAAAATAATTGAAGCGATTTTGATACTTTTTGCATCTTTCTAATGTATGCTCTTTTGTATTTTTAAAAATTAAAAAAATAACAGATGAAACACCGGATTGACGTAATGATTCCAACTCCAAAAGAATGGGTGGATACCGTATTGGATAATTTTGAAGAATTCTTGGTTGATCATGCAGATAATGAAAGAAAAGCATCTGCAATGGGGATGAGTTTTATAGCAAAGTATCCCGATAGAACAAAAATAATACCTGCATTAATAGATCATGCTCTTGAAGAGTTGGAACATTTTAAAGGGGTATACAAAATAATGGATGAAAAAGGAATTGTTTTTCCTCATAAAATCGGAGAAGATAAGTATGCGCAGGAACTTGTCAAATTGGCAAGATCAGGTAGAGATGAGAGGTTTATGGATAGATTAATGATAGCATCGGTAATCGAAACAAGAGGTATGGAAAAATTTAAATTGATAGAAGAAGCTTTGGATCCCGGTGAAATAAAAGATTTTTATAAAGAAATCTGGACGTCTGAAGCAAGACATGGTGACCTTTTTGTCCAACTTGCAATGATGTATTTTGAAAGTGAAAAAGTAAAGGAAAGATTGAAATACTTCAATGAACAAGAAAGCTTGATAATGAAAAAACTACCGGTACGTCCGGCAATGCACTGATTTTTTAATCATGAAATCAGTTGTATAAGTTAATTTTGGACAAATAAAATTATATTAATAACATATCTGCCGATATAAAATTGACTTAGTGTATTGAGTTGTGATTTAATCCGGTGATAAATAAAATAAATTAAAAATAAAATTAGATGATGCCGAAAAATATATTACTTTTGTAGATATACAGGGTATTGATTTTTGATTTAATGATAAGAAAAATCACATGTTTGTTTGAAAAGAATGTTGAAACTTATTGGGACGAAAGAAAATAACGGATCTGAAATTTAAGAATTAAGTTAAAGATAAAAATAATTTTGATATAAGAAGATAAATAATATTTATGTATAAAGATTTAACAATAATCGAACAGAACAAAAGCATTGTTACAGGTTTATCTTCTGTAGTAACTAAAGAAGTAATTGATTATTGTTTGAATTTTGTTGATCTTTATTCCGAAAACACACTAGTTCTTTCTACAACTACACCTTTTAATATTACAAGCCATTTTGGAGATATAGACGCTTTTGTAAATGTGAAAAGAGTAAATGATATAAGATATATTAATAAGTTTTTTGAAGCGGTAAATCACAAATTAGATAATGGAGATTATTTTATTGGCATGGTTGAATCATTTTCCCAGAGGAGAGATAGAAAAAAAATAAATAAATGTCCGGTTATAAGAGCAGTGTATTTCACTATGGAATTTATGTTTCTAAGAGTTTTTCCAAAAATATGGGGGTTAAAAAAAATATATTTTTTTGTTACCAGAGGTAGAAACAGATTGCTATCCAAAGCGGAGACACTTGGCAGATTGGTATCATGTGGTTTTGAGATTGTCGATCATAAAGCAATTGACGGATATACCTGGTTTGTGACAAGAAAGGAAAAAGATCCTTATTATGATATGAATCCAAGTTATGGCCCATTCTATAAAATGCCTAGATTAGGTAAAAACGGAAAAATAATCAAAGTCTACAAACTTCGTACAATGCATCCTTACGCAGAATATCTCCATGATTATATTTTAAAGATTAACGGGTATGCCGATTCGGGAAAACCTGCAAATGACTTTAGACTCACTCCTTATGCTAAAATAATACGTAAATATTGGATTGATGAATTACCGCAATTAATTAATGTATTGAAAGGAGAAATGAAACTTGTCGGGGTACGACCCGTTAGTAAAAGATATTTTCAAGATATACCGGAAGACCTTCAAAAACTACGCCTAACACAAAAACCGGGATGTATCCCTCCGTATGTTGCACTTGATAGAAAAAGTAGTCTGGAAGAAGTGCAGCAAGCGGAAAGAGAATATCTGATGGAAAAATTAAAACACCCGTATTGGACAGATACCAAATATTTTTTTAAAGCAATTTGGAATATTATAATAAAAAGAAAAAGAAGTGCATAAAAAAACCGGAACTTTGAAGATCCGGCTTATCCTCTTATACATCTTAAAAAACCCTTTGGTTAATTAATAATGTTTACAATTGCAAAATTAAATAATGAAATTCTATGGATTTTATCTGATTTCGATAAAAACACATTTTTATTTATATAATATGTATAAAAAATCACTACAACTATTCATATAAATATTGCTAAACATAAAGTTTGGAAGTGTATCATTGTTGCCTTGTAAAGAAATTAATTTGGATTAACTCTAATTTTCTTTTCTCTATGGAATTATTCCTCATATTAATACCATTATTTATATCTAATTATTACTTTTGTAGCTTTGTTTTAATATTAAGATATGTATATATGAAAAGAGATTTAGTCTTTGACCTTATCAGAAAAGAATATAACAGACAACGAACAGGTGTGGAATTGATAGCATCTGAGAATTTCGTTAGTGAAAATGTATTAAACGCTATGGGAAGCGTATTGACAAATAAATATGCCGAAGGATATCCTCGCAGGAGATATTATGGGGGGTGTGAATTTGTAGATGAGATAGAACAGTTGGCAATTGACAGGCTGAAGGAATTGTTTGGCGCTGCTTATGCTAATGTACAGCCACATTCGGGAGCTCAGGCAAATTCGGCTGTTTATATAGGTATTCTTAAACCTGGAGATACTATTTTAGGTTTTAATCTTTCACATGGAGGTCATTTAACGCACGGTTCGCCGGTTAATTTTTCCGGAAAATATTTCAATGCCGTGTTTTATGGTGTGGAAAAAGATACAGGAATTATCGATATGGATAAAGTAGCTGAGACAGCCAGGAAGGAAAAACCCAAATTGATTATTGCAGGAGCTTCTGCATATTCTAGAGATTGGGATTTTAAACGTTTCAGGGAAATTGCCGATGAAGTCGGAGCTTTATTAATGGCGGATATTGCACATCCTGCAGGACTTATCGCTATGGGTCATCTTAATGACCCTTTGAAATATGCTCATATAGTAACTTCCACTACTCATAAAACTTTGAGAGGCCCTAGAGGAGGGATTATAATGATGGGTGAAAATTTTGATAATCCATGGGGGCGACTAACAAAAAAAGGCAATCCGATGAAAATGTCAGCTATATTGAATAGTGCAGTGTTTCCCGGAACACAAGGTGGACCTTTGGAACATGTGATTGCAGCAAAAGCAGTTGCATTTGCAGAAGCATTGACCGACAAGTATAAAGAATATACGAATCAGGTCATTAAAAATGCTCAGGCTATGGCAAAAGCCTTTGTGGATAAAGGTTATAATATAATCAGTGGAGGAACAGATAATCATCTTATGTTGATTGATTTGAGATCAAAAAACATAACAGGTAAAGATACTGAAAATGCTTTGATAAAAGCGGATATAACCGTTAACAAAAATATGGTTCCGTTTGATGACCAAAGTCCTTTCGTTACATCGGGTATGCGTATAGGTACACCGGCTATTACTACAAGAGGTCTTAAAGAAAATGATTGTAAACAAATTGTGGAATGGATTGATGAGGTAATTGTAAATCATGATAATGATTCAAAAATAATAGCAGTGAAAGATAAAGTGAATAAATTTATGGAGAATTTTCCTCTTTATCCGAAAATATAAACTTTCAAAAGGGGCGTTATTGCCCCTTTTTTATTATTTTTTGTGATTTGGAAAACGACTGAACTTGGTTGTATTTTAAATAAATATAAGAATTTGCCATTATTCACTAATTAAAAATAAAAAAACAATCATTATGCATTACTTTTTTGGGGATATTCATACATTGATTTATTTTGTACAAACAAAGAAAAAGCTTGATAAAACGGAAATTGATAAACTAACTTGGCTTTTTAGTGGTAAAAGCTTAATTAATGAAAATTCTATCTCGGGACAATTTATTGGACCTCGTAAAGAAATGGTTACCCCATGGAGTACAAATGCCGTTGAAATCACTCAAAATATGGGTATTCAAGGTATTATCAGAATAGAGAGATTCTTTCCTGATAATGGTGATTTTCCGTATGACAGTATGATCAATCAAAAATATAATATTCTGGATGAAAATTCCTTAAATATTAAAAAAAATCCCGAACCCGTTAAATACATTGAAGATATTTTGACATTCAATTCAGAGGAAGGTTTGGCACTATCTTCTGACGAAATACAATATCTTGAAAATTTAAGTATAAAGTTGGGAAGAAAACTTACTGATACTGAGATATTCGGTTTCTCACAAGTCAATTCGGAACATTGCAGACATAAAATTTTTAACGGAACCTTTGTTATAGATGGAAATGAACAAGATTTGACTTTGTTCCAATTGATACGTAAAACATCAAATGTAAATCACAATAGAATAATATCGGCATATTCTGATAATGTCGCTTTTGTAGAAGGTCCTTCAATAAATCAATTTGCGCCTGTAAAACCGGATCTGCCTTCGTATTTTGAGCTTAGAAAGATAGATGCTGTAATTTCAATAAAAGCTGAAACTCATAATTTTCCCACTACCGTTGAACCTTTTAATGGAGCAGCCACGGGGTCGGGAGGAGAAATAAGAGATCGAATGGCCGGAGGCAAAGGAAGTTTTCCTCTTTCGGGCTCTGCTGTTTATATGACATCGTTTACACGGCTTGAAAATGGTAGATCTTGGGAAAAGCACACAGAACCCAGAAGATGGTTGTACCACGATCCTGTTGAATTATTGATAAAAGCATCCAATGGGGCTAGTGATTTCGGTAATAAATTCGGACAACCTTTGATAAATGGAAGTGTATTGACATTTGAATATTTTGCAGATAATAAAAAATACGGATATGATAAAGTTATTATGCTTGCCGGAGGAGTAGGGTATGCTAATAAACAAGATAGCCATAAAGATGATGCGGTGAAAAATGAGGATATTATAGTGATGGGAGGTGATAATTATCGTATCGGAATGGGTGGAGGAGCTGTTTCTTCCGTAGCTACCGGTGAATATACAAATGCAATTGAGCTAAATGCTGTCCAAAGGTCAAATCCGGAAATGCAAAAAAGAGTTTATAATGCAATTAGAGCGTTAGCTGAAATGGATAATAATCCGATAATTTCAATTCATGATCACGGAGCTGGCGGCCATCTTAATGCTTTATCGGAGTTGGTGGAAACTTCGGGCGCTAAAATAGATATAAGCAAATTACCTATTGGAGACAGAACATTATCTTATAAGGAAATTTTAGGCAATGAATCTCAAGAGAGGATGGGATTGTTGATTAAAGGTAAAGACATGGAACTTCTTGAAGCTATCTCAAAAAGGGAAAGGGCTCCATTTTATGAAGTTGGTAAAACAACAGGTGATATGGAACTTAAGTTTATAGATTCTAAAACAAATAAAATTCCATTTGACCTTGATTTGTATGATCTTTTTGGCAATCCACCCAAATCTGTTTTGGTAGATAAAAATTTGAAACAAACATTTCCAACTCTTGAATACAATATTAATTATTTGTATAAATATGTAGAAGATATTTTGCAAATGGAATCAGTTGCATGTAAAGATTGGTTGACGAATAAAGTTGATAGATCTGTGTCTGGCAGAGTCGCAATGCAACAAAATGCAGGTATTTATCATTTGCCACTAAATAATCTTAGTATTACAGCATTGGATTTCGATGGAAAATCAGGTATTGCAAATGCTTTAGGACATGCTTCAATACCCGGATTAATAGATTCCGGCGCAGGCTCTGTATTATCTGTAGCGGAAGCTTTGACTAATATAATCTGGGCACCGTTATATGATGGGATAAAAGCTGTATCTTTAAGTGCCAATTGGATGTGGCCTGCCAAAAATCCGGGAGAAGATGCAAGATTGTACAAAGCTGTAAAGGCAATCAGTGATTTTGCAATCGAATTGGGTATAAATATACCTACTGGTAAAGATAGTTTATCAATGAAACAAAAATATCCGGATGGAGATATTGTTTATTCACCCGGAACAGTAATTGTTTCAGCAGTAGGAGAAGTTACTGATATAAAAACTGCGGTCAAACCCGTATTGATAAATAATCCCGGATCAAAAATTATGTATATTGATTTTTCCAGTATGAAAAGTACTGTAAACGGGACCTTATTTGCAGTTTTATTGGGTAAACTTGGCAATAGCTGCGCTACGGTTAAAGATGCAGGGTATTTTGTCAGAGCATTCAATACCATACAATACTTGATAAAAAATAAACTGTTATTAGCCGGTCATGATATTAGTGCAGGAGGTAAAATAACAACATTGCTGGAAATGACTTTTTCTACCTTGAATTTAGGTATGGATTTGGATATTGCATCTATTGCGGAAGATGAAGTTGCATTTTTATTCAGTGAGAACCCAGGTATTATTATTCAAGTGGATAGATATGATGAAGTAAATAGAATATTGAATGAAAATGGAATCAAATTTATTGATTTGGGTGAAGTTACTAACAATGGTGTCTTGAAAATAAAATCAAAGACTAATGATTATATTTTTGATGTCAATAAATACAGGGATATATGGTATAAAACATCATATTTATTGGATTCTAAGCAAACAAAGGGAGGTTTGGCAAAAAAAAGATTTGTGAATTATAAAAAACAAGATTTAAGTTATATCTTTCCTGATAATTTTAAAGGCAAAATCTCTTCATCAGAAGCAACTCCTGACAATAACAAAAAAATTAAAGCAGCTATAATAAGGGAAAAAGGTATAAACGGGGACAGGGAAATGGCATATTCATTGTATTTCGCAGGGTTTGAAGTACGTGATATTCACATGACCGATTTGGTTTATGGCAGAGAATCTCTGGATGATATTCAAATGCTGGTATTTCCAGGAGGGTTCTCCAATTCTGATGTTTTGGGATCTGCTAAAGGGTGGGCAGGAGCATTTTTGTACAACGATATGGCAAAAGAAGCTCTCAGTAGTTTCTATTCCAGAGAAGATACATTGAGTCTTGGTGTTTGCAACGGTTGTCAGTTGATGGGAGAGTTGGATTTGATTTATCCGGAGTTTGAAAAAGGCCCAAGATTGTTGCATAATGATTCGCAAAAATTTGAATCAGGTTTTGTGACAGTAGATATAAAAAAGAGTAATTCAATTATGCTTTCTACATTGGAAGGAAGCAAATTGGGAGTGTGGATTGCTCATGGAGAAGGAAAATTTTCATTTCCTACAAATGAGGAAAGTGACTATGATATCCCAATGAAATACGGGTATGAATCTTATCCCGGTAATCCCAATGGTTCGCAGTTTAATGCTGCAGCTATATGTTCAAAAGACGGTAGGCATCTGGCAATGATGCCACATTTGGAGAGAGCTGTTTTCCCATGGCAATGGGCATATTATCAGCCTGACAGAGCAGATGAAGTAAGTCCCTGGATAGAAGCATTTGTTAATGCAAGAAAATGGTTGGAAAAACATAATTAGAGTCTTTATATTGTATATGATTTGTTCTGATTTTAAATTTACCTTGATTCATATTGTGGAAACTGTTCTGAAAATAGAATAAGGAAATAATTACTAAAAAGTTATCTTCTCCATATCATTATTTCTATCTTTGCAAAAATTTTGCAATACCATGTATTTTTAAAGTAAGAAAATAAAATCATTTACCGAATTGTTAAAATAGAATTTTTAAATTTATAATTGTAATAGTAGAAACATAAACGAATTTTTAATCATACATTACATAAGGATACTTTAATAAAAAATTGATAGAATTTATAAATGCATTGTAAAAATTTTATTATCTTTTTTTAAATAAAAATTACAAACAAATGAAAATATCATTAAATTGGCTTAGCAATTATATCGATTTGGATGGACTTTCAGTTGAAGAAATAAGTGAAATTTTAACAACACTTGGACTTGAAGTGGCAGGTGTAGAAAAAATAGAAAGTATTAAAGGTGGCTTAAAAGGTATAGTTATAGGTGAAGTAAAAACTTGTGAAAAACACCCTAATGCAGATAAATTATCTATAACTAAGGTAGATTTGGGAACAGGAGAATTACTTGATATAGTATGCGGTGCACCGAATGTAGCAGAAGGACAAAAAGTACTTGTAGCTACAATCGGAACAAAATTGTATAGTCCCGAAGGAGAAGAATGGATTATCAAAAAAGGAAAGATCAGGGGAGAGGTATCCGAGGGGATGATTTGTGCAGAAGATGAACTGGGGTTGGGTTCAAGTCATGATGGAATAATGGTTCTTCCGGATGATACTCCTGTCGGAATACCGGCTTATGAGTATTTCAATATTGAAGAGGATTACGTATATGATATAGATTTGACACCAAACAGATCGGATGCAACTTCACATTTAGGAGTTGCGAAAGATTTAGCGGCGTATCTGGAAATAAATAACGATTTTTCAGGATACGTAAAAATGCCGGATGTTAGTGGATTTAAAAAAGATAAAGACGGTTTGAAAATAAATGTAGTTGTTGAAGATACCAAAAGATGTCCGCGTTATTCAGGTGTAGTCATTAGTGATATTAAAATAAAAGAATCTCCCGATTGGTTGAAAAATAAGCTCAAAGCGATTGATGTGAGACCTATTAACAATATAGTGGATATAACAAATTTTGTTTTGCATGAACTGGGACAACCGCTACATGCTTTCGATGCAGATAAAATCGCTGGAAAAACCTTGAGGATAAAAACAGTGAAACAGGGGACTAATTTTTTGGCTTTGGATGAAACGGAACGAAAACTCAGGGATGAGGATTTGATGATTTGTGATGATAATTCCGTACCATTGTGTATTGGAGGAGTTTTTGGTGGTCTCGAATCCGGGGTAACTGAAAAAACAAAAAACATTTTTCTTGAATCGGCATATTTTGATGCTCAGACTATTAGAGTTACAAGTATGAAGCATAACTTGAGGACTGATGCTGCTATGGTTTTTGAAAAAGGAGCGGATCCTAATATGACCGTGTTTGCTTTGAAAAGAGCCGCTTTATTGATGAAAGAACTAGCGGATGCCAAGGTGTCTTCGGATATAGTGGATGTATATCCTGAAAAAATAGAACCGGTTGAGGTAAGTGTTAAATTCAGTCATATAAATAGACTCATAGGTTTGGAAATGCCGGAAGAGAAAATTAAGGAAATTCTCAGTGCATTGCATTTTGATATAGTGAAAGAATCAGAAGATGAAATAACGGTGAAAATTCCAACAAATAAAGCTGACGTTACCCGTGAAGCTGATGTGATTGAAGAGATATTGAGAATATATGGCCTGAATAATGTTCCTATACCGTCTAAAGTGTCAATATCTGTCAACCATACAGATGGGAAGGAAAGGTATAAGATTAGAAATTATATTGCTGATTACCTTACTAATCAAGGTTTTTTTGAGGCTATGAGCCTTTCTTTATCGGAATCCGAAAAATATTTGAAATTGTTGGACTACGATGAAAATGATTTGGTATTTATCAATAATACTTCAAATGTGAATCTGAATATTATGCGCCCTGAAATGTTGTTGTCAGGACTGGAAAATATAAAATTTAATCAAAACCGACAAAATAAAGATTTGTACTTTTATGAATTTGGAAGAGCATACCACTTTGTCAATGGAGATATAGAGGAAAAAGAATTTTTGTCTGTTTACATCACAGGAAAAAAATATCATGAATCCTGGAATGCAGATAGCAATAAAGATGTTGATTTTTATACCCTTAAAGCACATGTGGAAAATATTTTGACTAAAATGAATATATCTGCATATCAAGTTTCACCCATTGAAAATGATAGTAGGTTTGACTTTGGATTGGTAATTCACAAAGGGAATAATATTATTGTGAAATTTGGGAGAATTGCGTCTAAATTATTAAAGGGAATTGATATTAAATCAGATACATATTACGGTGAATTTGAATTTGAAAATCTTATGCGTTTTAGTAATGCTAAAATGCATGTTGAAGAGATAAGCAAATATCCGGTAAGCCGTAGAGATGTAGCTATGATAATTGATAAACATGTAAAATTCTCGGATATTGAAAAATTAGCAGCTAAAGCAATTAAGAAAATATTAAAATCCGTAAATTTATTTGATGTATATAGCAATGACGAACAACTTGGTGAAGGCAAAGTAAGTTATGCCGTATCCCTATTGTTCGAAGATAAAACAAGAACTCTTAATGATAAAGTGATAGATAAGGGATTTAAGAAATTTATTTATCTTCTCGAAAATGATTTGGGAGCTAAGATAAGGAAGTAATATTTCGTCCGAAAAAAAAACTTGCACATCCATGTCCTAAAATAAATTTGGCTATATAAAATATATTTGTTTATTAAAGGTTTATATTATTAACACTGTTTTTTAACAATAAAATATTATGAAATGATTAAGAATTACCTTTTTATTTGTATGCTTTTCATATTTTCTTCAAGTGTTTTTTCTCAAAACGATACACCGACTGTCATAAAAGATGCTCCAAACGTGTATTTCAAATGTTGGCAATGCGATATGACAAGAATGAAGAGGGAAATTGATTACGTAAATTATGTCAATCAAAGACAAGACGCTGATATTGTAGTGATTGTGACAACTCAAAGTACTGGTGCCGGAAGAAAAATTTCCGTATATTTTGAAGGTCAAAATCAGTTTGAAACGTTAGATGATACTCTGCAAATTGCAATCTCCGATATTGAAACCGAAAGTGTAGTTGATGATAAATTGATTGCAACGATAAAAAAAGGTCTCTTGCAATACATTGTGAAAACTCCCATTCTGGATAAATTGAGTTACCAAATAGAGGAAACTAATGTTAAAAAGGTTGAGAGAATTGTAGATCCTTGGAATAGTTGGGTTTTTTCAGCAGGCATAAGAGGTAGTTTTAATGGAGAGTCACGATATAATAGGAAATCTTTCAATGCAAATTTAAGTAGTAGAAGGGTTACAAAAGAAGATAAATGGAGTTTTTATTTGAGTTCAAATCTAAGTGAAAGAAATTATTATTTTTATGATTCGAATGATGTGAAAATTGATTCTCTTACCATTACTTCTTCCAGAAAGAGTAGTTATGCATCGGGAAGTTATGTAAGAAGCATAAACGACCATTTGTCAATGGGGCTATTTACAAACGCTGTTTCCAATACTTATTCTAATTATGACTTGAATTTAAGTGCAAATATTGGAGTGGAATATAATTTCTTTAATTATGAAGTTTCAGATAGAAAGAGCTTGGTCTTGTCATATAAATTAGGAACATCTTATAATGATTACGTTGATACAACTATTTATAATAAGCTAAAAGAAACTCTATTTGATCAAAATATCTCTATGAATATCTATTTAAAGCAAAAATGGGGAAATATCGATTTCGGAGCAAACTTTTTTAATTATCTTCATGATGTTCGTATAAATAGTTTGAGTTTTAATACTAGTGTGTCATGGAATGTTTTCAAGGGATTTACTTTTTCCTTAGGTGGTTATCTTTCATTTGTTAATGATCAAATAAATCTTTCCAAGCAAGAAGCCGGTGTTATCGGAACCGTGTTAGGAGATCGATTACTTGCGACAAATTATAATGCATATACTTATATGGGAATTAGATATACATTTGGATCAAAATACGCAAATGCTGTTAATCCTCGTTTTAATGGAGGCGGAAGTACAACTTATTATTTCTTCTAATTCAATACTTAATAGCAATTAGATAAAAATAATTAATTCAGTGATATTAAAATAAAATCATTTTTTTAATCGATACATTTTTCCCGGAAACCAATTTGTAAAATATCATGTTCCCTTCTTGATTGGTTATTCCTGATATTTGTCGTATATTTATCCTGAATTTATTATTTCCTTTATTACCTACTCCTTTATACTCAAAAAGTTTTTTACCATTAATATCATAGAATGTTAATGAAAAATTTGATTTTTCAGGTAATCTAAAAGTTATAATTGTATGATCGATAAACGGATTGGGGATGTTTTGTGATAACTCAAAATCATTTGCATTTCTGTATTGTAATTCGATTTTATGTATATCAAGGTTATTACCCGTATAAACTTCGGAATTAATTGATGTCTTATTAATAGTAAGAATGCTACTGAGTTTTTGTGATATTATGGCTTTTGCTTTAATGTAAAATAAAGGTTTATTGTTTTGTAATTTTCTATTAGATTCGGTAACGCTAATTATTTTTAATATGTCATTATCAAAATAATAATTATTCGGGTCTATTTCAATTGAACCGGATTTCAAAGAAATAAAATCCATGCCTTTTAATGATAAAGCTAATTGCATACCTGAAAAATTTTCTATATCTCTTGAATATACCGGAATTGAATATGTTTTTCCGGCTTCCATATCGATATCATCTATTGAAAATGAAAGTCTATCAGGGACTCTTGTATTCAATAAGCCGGAACTAAAGTTAACGTCTCCTATTTTTATTCCGTAAAAATATACATCTATATTAAACTCGTCAAAGCCTTCTATGTACATTTGCGATGCTTCATCAAGTTCCTTATATGCTTGAAAAGGTTCATGGAATTTATATTCTTTTGGAACACATAGAATGGACACATTTGAAAAAGTATCCGTTTTACCTAATATTACGTTTGCCAATTGAATAAGATCCGCTACGGAAACTTTTTTATCTCCATTGGCATCTGCCGCCAATAATTTATACGGCGAATCAAAATCATATACTCCGAGAATATATCTTTTGATTAAAAGTAAATCCAAAGTTGTGATACCATCACTATACTTTTCCTTAGAATTACCAGCTATAGAAAAACCGGTATCAAATCCAACGTTTTCGAATTCATAAAAACCATATTTATTTGTAGTTCCTTGACGCTTTAATTCAAAATCATCATAAAATATATTTATATCAGAAAGAAATTTGTCGCTTAAGGATGAAACCCAAACTCTAACATCATGGCTTTCTATAGCAAAACCTGGTATTATATCAACTGTATCAACAGTGAAGTTATTAAAATCGCAGTCATTATTCTCTGCAAATTGATCCCATACATAAACAGGAATTGCCAGACTTTGTCCATACCACGAATTCTTGTCAAAATATTTTATCGATGATTTTTCCTCGGGTAACCATCCATCTGCAAATCCGTCTAAAAACATAGATTTGGTACTAATAGAACCGGTTTGCGGGTCATAAAAGTTCATTCCATATTTATTGTATTGACTTTGCCATTTATCCGGATTAGATGAAAAATCAGGTAGTTTTGGACTAAAAGTAAATATCAATTCGGAAGTAGGAGTACAATCATCCGAAGAATATATATCCCCGTTTTGATAACCTCTATCTGTTGATTTTGCTAATAATTTTCTATCGACATATACTTTTGTGTAATCCAAAAGATCAATAGAAGGTGGCTGATTATCAACAATATCAAAATACTGGTCTCCATACGATGGTTCACCCAGACTGTCCAATACCGTCCATTCGACTTTATAATTACCTACAGGTAAAGCTTGAGTTATACGCAATTCTGCATTCATTGTAAAATCCAATTTATCAAGTGTATGATTACCTTGAACGCCTTCAGACGGCTTAGGCGAATAATTGTATGAATATTGTATTATCTGATTGGAGTTTATATCTTTTATCAAGTATTTCCAGTTTAAAGAACTACCATTTGCACATACTTCAACAGTAGCTACAAGTTTAATGTTTTCAACCATACAGTTGCCTGTATTGAAACATTGAAAAGATGTTTTTACTATTAAAGAATTTGGAGAATAATAATGTTTTGCATGAATATCTTTAATGAAAAAAAATGATAAGAATAGGATAGTTAATAATATAACTTTGCTAATAGCTTTGCTAATTAGATTTTTCATAGAATATGTTCTTTAGTGATTATTAATGTTCAAATTTAATGTTTATTTATATAAATTGCAAATGAAATAAGTACAAAAGAGTTAGTAATTTACATATATTATATTTGATAATGCAAATATGGTAGATACACAGGATGTTAAATATTATATTATTTTACTGTCAATTTTATATAAATTGCGTTTGTTCATAAAATATTTAATTTAATAAAAATAAAGATTGCTTTTGGCTTTAAATAAATTTTTAACCAGGTACTAA
>Ga0256833_1001003_pt1 | contig 21284 bp, 21 predicted proteins | sample 356284metaG_FD_190535 | JGI IMG/M metagenome (GOLD analysis project Ga0256833, IMG submission 190535) | Hydrothermal vent microbial communities from Mid Atlantic Ridge, Atlantic Ocean - 356-284 | ecosystem: Environmental > Aquatic > Marine > Hydrothermal vents | place: Atlantic Ocean: Mid... | reverse complement strand
GCCCAAGCTTTCGGGCTACAGCAATGGCAGCCAGAGCATTTTGCACGTTATGCCGCCCTGGCAATTTAAGGAGAACTTCGCCCAAAAATTTTCCTCTCTCATAAACTACAAAGAAGGAAGATCTACCGATCTCCTTAAGCCTGGCTGTATAAGTGGCTTCTTTATCTTCTAAAGCGTAAGTAGCTATCTCAAATTGACAGTTAAGAATTTTCTCTATAAGGGTCCGTACTCCGGGATCCTCCTTACAGGCTACCAAAAACCCACCTGGTTTAATCTTTTGCACGAAGCACAAAAAGGCCTTCTGAATTTCTGCGTAGGAAGAATAAAAATCCAAATGTTCAGCATCGATGTTGGTCACCACAGCTATTTCAGGAGCCAAATTTAGGAAAGAGCCATCACTTTCATCAGCTTCCGCCACTAGAAAGTCTCGTCTTCCAAGCCAAGCGTTCGCACCTTCAAAACCGTTCACCTTTCCCCCCACCGCTACGGTAGGATTTAACCCCCCTTTAGAAAGTAGGGTGGCCAAGATAGAAGAAGTAGTTGTTTTGCCATGGGCCCCTGCTACGACAATATTGGTGCGATGGAGCTTCATAATTTCTAAAAGCATTTCGGCACGAGGCAAAATACGAAGTCCTAGCTGGCGTGCTCGTCGGAGTTCTGGATTGTCTGGTTTGATAGCCGAAGAATAAACAACAACTTCTGCCCCTTCTACGTTTTCCGGACGATGACCGTAAAAAATACGGGCCCCTTCTTTTACTAAAGTCCGGGTGGTTTCTGAAGACCTAAGATCAGAGCCCGAGACCTCAAAACCCATTTTGAGAAGGAGGCGTGCCAAACCGCTCATTCCAATCCCGCCAATCCCTATAAAGTGAAAGTTGCGATAATCAAGCATTGCCCGCTAAAGCCTCCGTTTCCGTGAGAATTATTTCTAAAGCGTTTTGAGGAAGGATGCCGTCCAAGTTCTGTGCCATCTTCTCCCGTTGGAGATGATCATCAGCCAAGTGATGCAAGAGCTCTCCGAATTTGGGGGGGGATATCTCTTCTTCACGAAGCATAAGGGCTCCACCGGCCTCTACCAAGACTTTAGCATTTGCCGCTTGATGATCTTTAATGGCATAAGGATACGGAATCAAAACACACGGCTTTTTAAGGGCGCAGATTTCTGCTACACTAGCTGCCCCGGCACGAGAAATCACAAGATCTGCCTGAGAATAAGCCCAACCCATCTCTTTAATAAAGGGATACACCTTGGCCTTGAGTCCAGCCTCCTCGTAGGCCTTTTTTACTCTTTCAAAATCTCTCTCTCCGGTTTGATGAATGAAAAAGAGCCCTTTTAGTTTTTTTAGTTCCGGAGCAATTTTTATAAAAAGCTGGTTTATAAAGCGGGCCCCCTGACTCCCTCCCAAGACTAAAAGCCCAAAGCCTTTGTGTTCTTTTGGATATTTTTTAAGAACTTCTTCTCTCAAAGGCATCCCGGAAACTATTGTTTTTTGAGGAGGAAAATAGCGGACCGAACTCGGAAAGGTAACAAAGACACGATCTACCAAGCGGGCAAGCACTAAATTGGTCTGTCCGGCGACGGCATTTTGTTCATGAAGGGCTGTCTTGAGCCTCAAGATTTTGGCAGCTACTAGGGCCGGAAAAGAGGCATAGCCTCCTACACCAAAAACCATCTGGGGCGAAAACTTTCTCAAAATATGGAAGGCCTTTAACGTAGCCTTTAAAAGCATGAGACCCGCCCGTAGCTTTTGATGCCAGCGACGCCCCAAAATCCCCTCTGCTTTGAGAAACTTGACAGGAAAGGCCGTTTGAGAAAGGGCTAATTTTTCTATTTTACGCCCACTACCCAACAAAAGCACCTCGCCTCCTCGCTTCTTCACTTCCGTTGCCAAAGCTAAGGCTGGAAAAAGATGCCCTCCCGTACCTCCACCTGCAATCACCATTTTCATCAGTGATAAGTGATGATACTTGTCCGGTTATCTTCTCCTAAAAATTGAGGGGCATAGCCCAAAACCAACTCTCGAAATACATCCCCTCTTTCTTGATAGTTTTCAAACTGGTCAAAACTTGCCGCCGCAGGGGATAAAAGCACCGTGTCCCCTGAAGCAGCTTCTGAAATGGCTAAAGCGACAGCTTCTTCCAGGTTTTCGACAATTTTGGTCTCCACCACCCCGCGCAAATCTTCTGCCATTACATAGCGAGATTCTCCCATCAAGATTAAAAGACGAACCTTCTGGCGCAAAAGCGGAATCAATGGCCGATAAGTGGCCCCTTTATGTTTCCCTCCCAAAATTAAAATGATAGGACCTACTAAACCCTCAAGGGCCTTTCTGGTAGCATCAACATTGGTGGCTTTGGAGTCATTTACAAAATATACCCCTCCGAAACAGCCTATGAATTCTAACCGGTGAGGAAACCCTACAAAGGCCCGGATGGCTTCGCGCACTCCCCGGTCCGTAGCCCCAAGGAGCCTTGCAGCCAAAGCTGCAACCGCAAAATTTAAACGATTGTGCTCCCCTAAAGGTCTAAAACCGGCAAAAGAATAAAACTCTTCTCCTTCTGGTAAGAAGAGGCGAAACCCGCCCGGCTCGACTTTGGCTCCTAAGCCCCCTGGCTGGTGCCCAAAGAAGTAGACTTTGCTTCTGGGAAAAGGAAGGGGAAGGGGCAATTTCTCGGGAAGAATCACGTGTTCTTGTGGCCCCTGATTTTCATAAATCCTGGCTTTGGCAAGGGCGTATTCATCAAAATCACGGTATCGTTCCAAATGATCTGGAGTAATGTTCAGAATAACCGCTACGTCCGGACAAAATTGCGAAATAGTTTCCAATTGAAAACTTGAAACTTCAAGTACTACATAATCTGCCGGCTGCCCGGTCAGGAAAAACTCACTCAGTGGAGTACCAAAGTTTCCCCCTACAAAAGTACGTTTGCCAGAGAGGCGTAAAATGTCAGTCACCATAGCGGTGGTGGTAGTCTTTCCGTTGGTCCCTGTAATGGCTACAATTTTGACCCGAGGAGAGAGAAAGTGGTAAGCCAGCTCAAGCTCCCCAATTACCGGAATCCCGCTACTTAGGGCTGGAGCATAAATCTCCCGCGGTACTCCTGGACTCACGATCACCAGATCTGCCTGTAACATGGTCTCCAGATCATGTTTTCCTGTTTCGAAAGTCACTCCCTGTTCTTCAAAATTGCGCAAAAGGGAGCCAGACAAATATTCCCGGCTTCGGACCTCAGAGACGGTCACTTTGGCCCCTAAAATCAAAAGCAACCGGGTTGCAGCCTGCCCTGAACGTCCAAATCCCAAAACCACAACTTTTTTACCTTTTAATTTTCCCTCAAGCATGGCCTTATCTGAGTTTGAGAGTACTTATAGCCAACAGCCCCAAAAAGGCCGAAATAATCCAAAATCTCACGATTATTTTGGGTTCTGGCCAACCTTTTTTTTCAAAATGATGATGAAGCGGCGCCATAAGGAAAACCCTCTTCCCGCCCGTAAGTCGAAAGTAGGCCACCTGAAGCATTACGGAAAGGGCTTCTGCTACAAAAATGCCACCGGCTAGCACGAGCAAAAGCTCCTGTTTGGAAAGCACAGCTAAAGCTCCTAGAGAAGCACCCAAAGAAAGAGAACCCACATCTCCCATGAAGATTTCTGCCGGATAAGCATTGTACCATAAGAAACCCAGCCCTGCCCCCAAGAGAGCCCCGCAAAAGATGCTTAGCTCCCCAGCTCCTGGAACATAAGGAAGATGGAGATACGCCGCAAGCTTGGCATGCCCCGCCAAATAGACAAAGAGCATATAAACCCCTGCCACTATGATAAACGGACCGATCGCAAGCCCATCAAGACCGTCAGTCAAATTAACGGCGTTTGAAGAGCCTACAATGACCAAAATTGTGAAAGGAAAATAAAAAAGCCCTAAGTCTGGCCGAAATCCCTTGAAAAATGGGACGGCCAGTCTGGTATCAAAATTTCCAAAACGCAGGGCCAAGAAAAGAAAAACCCCCGCTGCCAAGGCCTGAAAGAAGAGCTTCTGCCTCCCCGTAAGACCAAGGGATCGCCCTTTGGTCACCTTGTACCAGTCGTCTAAAAGACCAATGAACCCGAAGACTAAAAAAATCCCCAAAGTAAGCCACAAATAGAGATTGGTAAGATTTCCCCATAATAAAACAGCCCCAACAACGGCTGAAATAATTACCACCCCACCCATAGTGGGGGTGCCCGCTTTGTGCTGGTGATCTGGGCCTATTTCCCTTATTACCTGGCCAAATTGGCGACGTTTGACATAGCGGATGAAAGGGGGCATCAAAAAATAAACCAAGAGCCCCGCGGTTATAATGGCATAAATGGTACGAAAAGTAATGTAGCGAAAAACATTGAAGAAAACGTGCCACTCATGCAAAGGATAAAGGAGATGGTAAAACATCAGCCCCCAACAGAAACCAAAAGTTTGTCTACTAACTCCTCAAGCCCTATCGCCCGAGAAGCCTTTACATAAACCAAATCTCCCTCCCGGAGTTCCTTCTTTAGGGCCTCTAAAAGGGCTTCTTTGTCCTCAAAGAATAGGCCTTTCCCTTCTGAAGCTTCGATTACACCTCGAGCCTCTTCCCCCACGACGTATAAGAGATCGAAATTTCGAGATAGTTCTTCCCCCATTTTTCGGTGCCAAAAATCCGTCTCTTCTCCTAACTCCCTCATAGGACCTATCACCGCTATAAGCCGTTTGAATTTTTCTTTTAGATTTTTAGCAACTTCTATGCCTGCTTTTAAAGAAGCAGGATTAGCGTTATAAGTATCATCTAGAACCCAAAAACCTATCCCTTTTTTGAGTTCGCATCTTCGAGGAAGCGTTTTTAGATAAGGGACCCTCTCAAGCAAGCCTTCCCATTCTGGCACCAGAAAAGAAGCCGCTGCCAAAGCTGCCAAAAAATCCCAGACAAAATGTTGCCCCAGAATGGGAAGTCTTACTTGATATGTTTTTCCTGCATGCTCTAAGCGGAACTCTGTCCCTTGGGTTGAGAGCTTTATCTCACTGGCTAAAAAATCTGCTCCTCTCTTAAAACCGAAAGATCTGTGCGGACGAGAGGAATAAGTTCTTTCTACCAAGACCTTTATTTCTTCTTGATCAAAAGGATAAACTAAGGCCCCTCTAGAAGAGGAAAAGAGGGCCAATTTTTCGGCGAAATAATCCTCAAAAGAAAGGAAACCTTCTAAATGGGCAGGTTTTACTCCCAAGAGAACAGCCACCTCCGGGTCTGCCAATTCTGTAAGGGTAGGAATCTCACCTGGCTGGTTGGTAGCGAGTTCTAGGATCAGGAAACGTATTCCTTGGGGGGCATTTAAAATACTTAAAGGCACTCCTATGAGATTATTCCAGTTGCCCGGGCATTTATAAACGCCTAGCTCTTCAAGAAGGCCGGCCAAAAATTCTTTGGTAGTAGTTTTGCCAGAAGAACCTGTTATACCAACGACCTTGGCCCCCAATTTTTTTCGCCAGTAGGAAGCAAGATCCCGTAAGGCTTTGTAAGTATTAGATACCTTGATAATAGAGATAGCTTTATGGAGTTCGAAAATGTTAACGTTTGCAGGCCAATATTCCAACAATGCACCTTTGGCCCCCTTTTTTATGGCTTCCAAGACAAACTCGTGCCCGTCAAAACGGGGGCCTTTAAGAGCTACAAAGAGCTCACCGGGTTTAAGGCTTCGGCTATCCTGGGTAACACCCGAAAAAGCTATTTTCATATCGCCATTTAAGAGGATCCCTCCAGTAGCCCGGACAACATCTTCAGTAGTGATCATGCTGCCTCCTGCGCCAAGATTTCCTTAACGAAGGTTCGGTCGGAAAAGGGATAGCGTTTTCCGGCAATTTCCTGGTAGGCTTCGTGCCCCTTGCCAGCGATAAGCAATATATCACCGCCTTTCAAAAGGGAAAGCGCCGTCTCAATAGCTTCACGACGATCTATCACAATAAGGGGAGAACTTTTCATTCCCAAAACAATGTCAGAGATAATCTTTTTAGGGTCTTCACCCCGTGGATTATCAGAGGTAAGGATCACGATTTCTGCTATCCTTTCCGCCACTTCTCCCATGAGGGGACGTTTACCTTGGTCTCTTTCTCCTCCGCAGCCAAAAACAACAAAGAGTCTCCTAGCTAAAGGCCTCAAGCTTAAAAGAGCCCTTTGGAGGGCTTCTGGGGTATGGGCATAATCCACAAAAATCAGCGCGCCTTCTTTTTCTGCCACCAACTCCAATCTTCCTGGGGGGGCTTTTACCCCTTTTAAGGCCTTCATGATTTCCCCAAAAGGGTACCCCAGAGCAAGGCCGCAGGAGCAGGCCAGAAGGAGGTTCTCAAGTTGAAAGTCACCGAATAGGGTCGTCGCTAATTCATATTCTTGAGAACCCCACCAGAAACGGAAGGAGAACCCCTGAGGCGATCTTTTGCTTACCATCCCCCTTAAATCCTCCCCTACCTTAATCACGGGCTGCAAAAGATCGGCCAGAAGTCTCCTTCCCCACGGATCGATTACGTTAATCACAGCCTTGCCCTGGGGGGAAAGATGTTCTTTAAAGAGGAGTTTTTTGGCCTGAAAGTAATTCTCCATGTCACCATGATAATCCAAGTGATCACGGGAAAGATTTGTAAAAATTCCCACTTTGAAAGAAAGGCCGGCCAGCCGCCCCTGTGAAAGGGCATGTGAGGAGGCCTCCAGCACCGCGTAAGAGGCCCCTGCCGCTCGCATCCGGGCTAACATTTCTCGCAATTTGAAAGGGCCGGGAGTAGTATGAGAAGCAGACTCTTCCTCTTCACCCCAAAAATAACCCACAGTACCAATGATCCCTGCCTTCTCTCCGAAATATTTCAACAAATCTCTCACAAAAAAGGTCACAGAAGTCTTACCATTAGTGCCGGTAACCCCGATGAGGGTCAAATCATTTTCTGGAAACGCATAGAAACGCGCAGCCAGAAGGGGTAAAAACTCTTTAAGACGAGGTATTACGCAAAAACCTATCCCTTCAGGGGGTGTGATTTCACGGTCGGTAATTACTGCTGTTGCCCCTTTAAATAGAGCCTCTTTCAAAAAATCAAGACCATGACAGCGAGAACCAGCAATTGCCACAAAGGCAAATCCAGGCCGGATCTCTCGAGAATCCTCTGTTAAACCCTTAATTTCTGTGTCTCCGCGAAGGAGAAGTGTTGGCTTTAAATCTGCTGTTAATTCTTTGAGCGTCATCATCGTAACACCAAACGGCAATAAGAAATCTTAGACAGCGGCGTACCAGGGGCCGGCCATTGTTTTACAGTGACCCCAAAGCCCGAAAAATGCACATCAATCCCTAAGGGATTTAACTTTTCAAGGGCAGCTTTAAGGGTAAGCCCCCTTACATCCGGCATTTTCCGAATGCCAGATTTTTGGGACAGGGCAAAATGTTTCGTAATTTCGTCTTTGAAAACATCTTCATTTTTAAAATATCTTACAGTTTTGGAAATAAACCGGGTGTAATAGCAGGGAAGCCCCCAAACTCTTACCCCTTTTGCCATTAAACCAAAGGCCAAATATGGCTTTTGGCGGGGCCAAAGACCCACTAATAAAAAACGGCCAGTTTTGCGGTTACCGCCATACCACCAGATACCTCCCTTCTGGCGGGGTATAAGATCGTCCAATTCTTTTTTTTCTACAGCGATGGTATATTTACCCTCTCCGGCAAATCCTGCTTCCAGGGCTAATTTAGGAGAAAGAAGCTGCCCCGTACTCAACGCCCCAAGGGCTCGCAAAACTTGAATTAATGATCCCTTTACCTCCTCTAAAGATTCTATGTTAGCTGGCAAAAGACCCGGAGGTTCACCTGGAATATCAATTCCGGTGGGTTCTCCAAAACCTAAGGCACGCAAAAATTCATGCCATGTTTCGTACATGCTATCGTAGTAACCCTGTTCAAAGGGCTCAGAAATCCAAGAAAGTACTATCTCTGGGGCCAAAAAAAGCTCAGGATCTCCCTGGCTAACGAGAGCCTTTACCCGGCCAGAATAAATATCAATTACAATCGCCACTCCAGCAGAGGCACGCAAACGCTTTAAAGTATAACGAAGGTCGTTTTGAAGAGTTTCTTGAAGCTCTACTTTGAGGGCCGTGCGTAAAAAACTCCCTGGTTTTTCAAGAAGGGACTGGTAATAAAGCTCAAGACTCCCCAATTCGTTCTCTCTTCCTAAAAGAGGAGAAAAAAGGGCTTCATAAGGGTAAGAACGCCAAAAATATTCTTTTTTAAGGATTCCTCCTAGGGCAGGGACTTCTTGAGAAAGGAGGGGAAGAAAAAAAGGCGAATCTTTGGTGGAAAGGAGAAGGGTGAGTGTTTTTTGGTCTTTTCCCGTAAGCCTTTGAAGCAAATTTAAGTTCTGCAAACTAACCTCAAAGGCTTGGGGAATAATAAGTAACCCCTCTTTTCTCTGGGAGGAAGCCAAAAGGCGCCTTTCGGCGTCATAAACGCGTCCGAGAGCGCAGGATTCTTCAAGCTTTTTGGGGGCCGGTTCTAAAAGAAGTTGGGCCCCTCCGTAACAAACCAAAAGAAGAACCAAACATACTGAAAGTAAAAAGGCTATTTTCTTCATTTTACCTCAATTGAAGTTCGACTATTTGCTCTGGTCGTGCAGGATGGAGTCCCAACTTTGAAGCTTTCTCAAGAACCATCTTTTTGGAAGTTAAGTGATGATATTCTTGTGAAAGAACAGTAACTTGATACCCCAAAGAGCTTACTTCGCTGCGAAGCTTAAGATAGAAACGATATTCCTTATAAACAATTATCCCTCCCACCAAGGTAAGGATAAAAAGGCCTAAGAGAAGCACACTGGCAAGGACTTGAAAAATGTTTATCAAGCGAAACTTTCCGCGCCGGAGACGCTCTTCCGGGGTAAAAGTATAGGTAGCTTGTCTGGCAGACATTTTTCCCCTCCTTTAAATCCTTTCTGCCGCTCGCAATTTGGCACTCCGTGCCCGGGGATTGCTTAGAACTTCCTCTGGTGCGGGTAAAATGGGTTTTTTAGTAAGTACTTTAAGCCTGTGATCGTCTTTAAATGCCTTTTTGACCAGACGATCTTCTAAGGAATGAAAAGAAATTATTACCAGCCTCCCCCCGGGCTTTAATACCTCGGGAGCATCTTCCAAAAATTTTTTAAGATTTTCTAATTCGCGATTTATAACAATCCGCAGCGCTTGAAAGGTCCTAGTAGCTGGATGAATCTTACCGTGACGATATTTAGGGGGCACTGCCTGAAAAATGATCTCTGCCAGCTGACGGGTGGTTCGGATGGGCTCTTGGCGCCGGGCCTTACAGATAGCAGAGGCAATGCGTCTGGCATAACGCTCTTCGCCATAAGCTCGAATTAGCTCTTCAAGCTGTAAAGGTGAAAGTTGGTTCACCAGATCTTTAGCTGTACGGGGAAGTCTTTTATCCATCCGCATATCAAGAGGTTCATCCCGCAAGAAGCTGAAACCACCCCCACTTCCCTCCAAGAGATAAGAAGAAAGCCCCAGATCAAGAAGAATGCCGTCCACCGGAGCTTTTCCCGTCTTCTTTAGAACTTCCTTGAGTAGGGCAAAATTTTCCCGCACCAAAAGATATCTCCCGGAAAACGGTTTTAATTTCTCTTTTGCAAGCCTGTAAGAAGCTTCATTCCATTCAAAGCCCACTAAAAATCCGTCGGGCGATGAACGCTCAAGTATCGCCTTACTATGACCAGCAAGGCCCACCGTGCCATCTACATAAATCCCGCCTGGCTTTACTCGAAGCCACCAAAGCGCCTCTTTTAAGAGGACGCTTTCATGATGTGGCCCCTCCTCCGCCGAGGAGGTTGGCAACGCTTGCGCTGAGTTCGGCAAAATTTTCTCGGACACGTTGGAATTCGGCCTCAAGGCGCTTTGGACTCCAAATTTCGAAATAATTAAGCATTCCAACTAGCACCACCTCTCTTTCAATACCCACTTCTTGCCTGAGGTGGCTTGGAATCAAAATGCGGCCCTGACGATCGGGTTGACATTCTTCTGCAGACCCTAAAAAGTAACGCTTATAGAGCCGGAGCTCTGGTGGATCTATGGGGGAGCTCAAGAGCTTTTCTTCAAGCTCTTGCCATTCAGGCCAAGGGTAAACATAAAGACATTCTGGCGTATTGGTCATAATAAGGGTCGCATTGCCATAGCGCTGCTTGAGCACTTCCCGAAAACGAGCCGGAATGCTGAGGCGCCCCTTGGCATCTAAATTATGAGTTGAGCGCCCCCGAAACCTCACTCACCACCTCCGGCCACTTTATACCACTTTATACCACCTCAAGCTAGTAAGCCTTTATCGGTGATGTCAAGAAAAAACTTTAATTTCAATATATAGTGGTAATTTTTAAACAAAATCCTAAATATTGAGAGAAGCAGATTGGAAAAACGAAATCTTTTTGGTGGTAGAAAGTGGTGGATAGACGAGATATGGCCCTCTTAGCCTGCAGGGGGAACTTTCTATTTCCAACCAAAACGCTCAAGGGGAAAGCTTAATACGAAGAGAGTGCCGGAAAGAGTAGATTTGCAAGAAATTTGCCCACCCCAATTTTTCACTACACCATAAACCACTGCAAGGCCAAGCCCTGTACCTTGGGGTTTGGTGGTAAAAAATGGTTCAAAAACCCTTTGCTGAATCTCTTCGGGAATACCTCCAGCGTTGTCTTCTACCAGAAGTTTGCCCTGCTTTTTTTCTCTCGAAAAACTTACTTCAACAGAGACCTCCCCTCCTGGAGCTGCCTCTAGCGAGTTTAAAAAAAGATTTAAAAAAATCTGTTTTAACTTATCTCTTTCCCCCCAAAAATAGAGTCCTTCGGGAAAAGAATATTTTAGGAGAAATTTTGACCCATATTGGAGGGATAATTCTTCTTCAAGCTCTTTTAAGAGGGGGCGAAGGAAGACCTGTTCTGTATCTGTGACTCTGGGTTTGGCAAAGAGCAAAAAATCTGTAACCAGCTTGTCAAGCCTTTGGGCCTCTCGGGAGATGATGTGAAGGAGTCTTTCTCCTTCCCGGAGCACAAGCCCCCCTTCTTTGAGGAACTCCACCGCTCCACAAATAGAGGCCAAAGGGTTTTTGATTTCGTGAACCAGCCCGGAAGCCATGGTTCCCAAGGCAGCCAAATGTTCGGCACGTCGGAGGCGTTCTTCCTGTTCTTTGATCTCCGTGATGTCCTGAAAGATAAAACCATAACCAAAGATTTTGCCCGTCTCTTCTTTGAGAGGAAAAAAACTATAGCCTATATAGCGAGAGATTTCTCCCTTTTTCAGCGTGAGCTCTGAACGTTTTGCTACTTCGGTGGTCTCCAGCTCGGGCAAGATCTCCGAAAGATTTCTCCCCTCAAGCTGTTCTTCCATGAGGATTTCACGAGCAGCTTGATTTGCCGACATAATCTTTCGGGAAAGATCCGTTATGATGAGTCCTGAAGCTAGGGAATGAAGGATGTGACGATGAAGTTCTTCGGCTCGAAAGAGGGCCTCGTGGGTCTCGCGAATCTTTTTTTGGCTGCGTCTAATTTCTTCGGCAAATTTAAGGGCCAAAAGCCCTGAAAGTCCCATAGCACAAAGAGGGACCGAAAACTGAAGGACGGCTTGAGCATCAAAATTCGGCCGGGGAGCAAGGCCCCAAAAAATAAAACCGTAGAAGACGAGGGTAACAAAGGTAAAAATATCGGCCCCTCGACGACCTAGCTGAAAACTCCCAACGAAAATGAGCAGAGGATAGAGAAACAGAAAGGGGCTTTCTCTTTTCCCGCTAAAATATACAAGAAATGTTACCAAAAAAAGATCTGCAAAAAGTTGGCCCCAAAGAAGCTTGAGAGGTGAAAAACGTCTTCTTAGAAACCAAAAAAGGACTGTTTCTGCCCAAAACCCGCCAAATACCCAATATGCTTCAGGAGAAAATGGCCCTCCTCTTTGAAGACTTATTAAGTAAAGAAGGGTTCCTACTGTAAGTAAGAAAAGGCGTAAAAAGAAGAGGTTTGAAAATTTCCAAATTTTCATGAAAGACCGTATTTTGCTAGACGATACCTGAAAGAACGGAAATTAAGCTTCAAAAGTTTGGCTGCCTCAGTTTTATTGCCACCAGAAAGGGTCAAAGCCTGTCTTAAGAGTGAAATCTCTATCCGAGCCAAAAATTCTTCAAGGTCAAGTCCCTCTGGAGGCAATTTGACCTCGAAATCCTTTTGAAATTCCTTCTCCTTACGGCGCGAAAGTGCCAGACTTTCTGGCAAAATAAGGGGGCCTGTTTCCAAGGCTACAGAACGTTCGATAATATTTTCGAGCTCTCGAACATTTCCAGGAAAATCGTATTCTAAAAGAGCTTTAAGGGCAAAATCGGAAATGCCTTCAATCTCTTTGCCCATCTTTTGGGCATATTTCTTGAGAAAATATTCCACAAGGAGGGGAATATCTTCTTTGCGTTCTCGCAAAGGTGGAAGATGGAGTGAAATAACGTTTAAACGGTAATAGAGGTCTTCCCTAAAATTTCCAGCCAGAACTTCTTTCTCAAGGTCGCGGTTGGTAGCCGAAATAATACGTACATCTACTTTTACCTCCCTGGTAGCCCCAAGAGGCATGATAACTTTCTCTTGCACAACTCTTAAGAGTTTCACCTGTACTTCGGGGGGAATTTCGCCAATTTCATCTAGAAAAATGGTTCCTTGATGGGCTTTTTGAAAAAGGCCTTCTTTATCTCTATTAGCCCCGGTAAAAGCACCAGCTTTATAACCAAAAAGCTCGCTTTCCAGCAGATTTGGGGGTATCCCTCCACAATTTACCACCACAAAGGGTTTGTCTTTTCTGGGAGAAAGCAGATGAATGGCGCGGGCCACAAGCTCTTTACCTGTTCCCGATTCTCCAGTAATTAAGACATTGGAGGGAGCTTTGGCAATTCTGGGTAACATTTCGAATACCCGATGCATGGCCGGGCTCTTACCGATAATACCGAAAGAGGTTCCTTCCTCCAGCAAATTCACTTCGGCATGTTTTTCAAGGGCTTTTCTAATAAGCTTCCGTAACTCATCAAGCTTGAACGGTTTAGAAACATAATCAAAAGCCCCCTCTCTTTTGGCTTGTACCGCGGTATCCAAAGAGGCGTAAGCAGTGATCATGATCACGGGAAGTTTTAAACCCTTTTCTCGCAGGGTCTTGAGAAAAGTTAGCCCGTCCATTTTGGGCATACGAATATCGGCAAGGACTAGATCCGCTGGCTTTCGTAAAAGATAGGAAAGGGCCTCTTCTCCATCCCCTGCCACCGCTACCTCGAAGCCCTCTTTGGTCAGAAAAATCTCAAGAAATTCCTGTAAGCTTTTGTCATCATCTACAATGAGAATAGTGGCCATCTTATTATTCTTACTCGGATTTTTCTTCGCATTCTTTAAAGTGGTGGTTCAGGAGGCGAGAGAAATTTTGTGAGGATAGGATTTGGAAAATGTTGGAGGAGGTGGCCATGCCCAGACGAAAACTCCGCTAACGGTTTCTGCCACCGAAACCTCTAGAGGGAGGGGCAGAAGGAATTTCCGGAGCGGACTCTAAGACTTTAAGATTTAGTTTAGCAAAAGACAAGGCCAGGGTCGTTTGTAGAAACTGTTAGCTTTATTGTCCCGATTTTTAGCCAGGAATTTTTCTCTTTCTTTGAGCATAAGGTAGTTAAGCAATTTTTCGAAGAACATAGTCAAGAAAGGTTTATAGTTGGCCATTTTAGAGGTCAGCATATCCATAAGGGCCTCAAACATCTTTTGGGACTTACTTCTTTGATCTCTTCCATCGTTTACCTCCTCCTGTTTTTTTATTTTTATCAGACACAAATTTTTGGTTTACTCCTGTTGGTGTGGATTCTTCGGGCCCCGCAGGCCCTCAGAATGACTACGATAAGTTGTCACCTGAGCCTCTCCCTTTCCGGCATCCTGAGCCTAAGCCCTGAGCGAAGCGAAGGGGCAAGCGAAGGATCCACTAATCGATCTCTGGATTCTTCGATCGCTCCCGCTCCCCCCAGAATGACTGCGGTAAATCGTCATCCTAAGTGATGAAATTTGGATTTAAAAATTCTTCTGTTTTTTGAGGTGTCCGAGAATTTTAATCCTGGGGGCATAGAATTTTTCTGATTTGTCGTTTAAGCTTTAAAGAAAATTTAGTTCTGTGAAAATTGAATTAGAGCTATGAATAGAGACGAGCTTAAAATCAAATTTGAAGACATTCCTCCAGAGGGGCTTTCGCTGGAGTTTGAAGACCAAAAGGGCGATTTGATAAAAGACTGTTACCCTATCTCAAAACCCATCAGGGCCAGAGTCCATCTCCAGCGTTGGGGGATTGACGTAAAGATTACCGGAGAAGTAGAAACAGAGCTTACCCTTTCCTGTGACCGTTGCCTACGGGAGTTTCCCTTCCGGATAGAAGGAAAGATTAATGTCTTATTGGAACCCCGGGCCATACTATCTAGGTTCAAAGAAGAAGTACGTCTTACAAGAGAAGATCTTGACGTTATTTTCTTTGACGGAGTAACGGTTGAAGTTGACGAGGTAGTGAGGGAAGAGATCTTATTAGCCGTACCTATGCGGAAACTTTGTAAAGAGTCCTGTAAGGGTTTGTGCCCGATTTGCGGGCAAGATCTAAATGAAAAGGCTTGTGGTTGTAAACCCACCCTCAAAGATTCCCCCTTTGCAATTCTCAAGAAACTGGTAGTTTCTTCCCGTTAGTCCGAGAAAGGAGGTGCCAAAATGGCTGTTCCTAAGAGAAAGAGCTCTCGTTCTCGCCGGGGCATGCGAAGGGCTCACAAACATCTTACAGCCCCTGCGGTGGGTGTATGCCCCAAATGTAAATCTCCCAAACTCCCTCACCGTATCTGTCCCTCCTGTGGGACTTATCGTGGCAAGGTCTTTTTGACCACGGAGGAAGAGGAGCTTTAAGAAGTGGCGATCTGGGTGGCTCTGGATGCAATGGGGGGAGACTTTGCCCCCCGCGCCACAATTGAGGGGGCTCTTCTTGCTCTTAAAGAATTTTCTGATTTGGGGATTTATTTAGTAGGGCAACCGGAAATTCTTACCCCGCTTCTCAAAAGAAAAAAGAGCAGGCGTCTAGAGATTATCCCTGCCAGTCAGGTAGTAGCCATGGATGAGTCCCCCATAGGGGCCCTACGAACCAAACAGGATTCTTCCATTCGAAAAGTTTTTGAACTCCTCAAAGAGAAAAAGGCCCAGGCTGTAGTTAGTGCTGGCAATTCCGGGGCGGTTCTGGCTACGGCCCTTTTCGTGCTGGGCAGAATTAAGGGGGTTTCAAGACCTGCTATTGCCACCGTCCTTCCCACCATAAAAGGCAGCGCTGTGATGATAGATTCTGGGGCTAATGTGGATTGTAAACCTCATCATCTCCTCCAATTCGCTTATATGGGGATGGTTTTTTGCCGAGAAATATTAGAGATTGCTGATCCCAAAGTGGGGCTTCTATCTATCGGAGAAGAAGGAGGAAAGGGGAACACTTTGGTCAAACGGGCGCACCAGCTCCTTTCCCAGAGTCAGCTTAACTATGTGGGCAACGTAGAAGGGCGAGATATTTACCGGGGAGATGTGGATGTGATCGTGTGTGACGGATTCGTTGGCAACATCTGTTTGAAACTTTCTGAAGGGTTGGCCGAGGCCCTCATGTGCATGATGGCCCAAGAGATAAAAAAATATCGTCTTGCCCAGTTAGGCTTTAGTTTTGCCAGAAAAGCCCTCAAAAGTTTCAAAGCCCGTATCGACTGGCGAGAAAGAGGAGGTGCCCCACTTCTCGGAGTAAAAGGAGTGGTAATTATAAGCCACGGTCGTTCTGACGCCCAGGCCATCAAAAATGCCCTGGGTACAGCCTTAGGCTTCGTAAAAGAAGACGTAGTGACCAATCTTGTAGAAGCCTTAGAAAACCTGCCAGCAGTTTTAGCACCAGGGGAAAGATGAAGACTGGCGCCCTTATTATCGGTTTAGGAGCGGCCCTTCCCTCTCGTCGGCTAACTAACCAAGAACTTGAAAAACTGGTGGACACCTCTGACGAATGGATAACCCAGCGAACTGGCATCAAAGAAAGAAGAATTGTAGGCCCTGGAGAATCAAACAGCAAACTGGCGGTCAAGGCCGCACGCCAAGCACTCGAAAGAGCCGGCATCTCCCCTGAAGAGCTTGATCTCATCATCGTAGGAACCCTTACCCCTGATTATCTCATGCCTTCGGTAGCAGTTTTAGTCCAGAAAGAACTCGGAGCCCACCGGGCTGGAGCCTTTGATCTTTCAGCTACTTGCTCTGGTTTTATCTATGGTCTAGCAGTGGCAGACCAATTTGTGCGAGTTGATCCCGAACGCAAGATCTTGGTTATCGGAAGTGAGGTTCTCTCCAAAAAGGTAAATTGGCAAGATCGAACCACCTGCGTGCTTTTTGGAGACGGTGCCGGAGCCGCTGTAGTAACCGGTTCTTATAATGAAAACCGGGGCCTTCTTTCTGCCCATCTCCATGCCGATGGAAGCCTCTGGCATCTTTTAACTCTTAAGGGTTGCGGCTCTCTTTATCCTCCCTGTGGAGATGAGCTACCTCTTGAAGAATATTACATTCGGATGCAGGGACGCGAAGTGTTTAAAAACGCCGTGCGAGCTATGGAAACCGTAGCTCTTGAGGCTCTTTCTGCTAATGATCTTTCTCCAGAAGATATAGATCTCGTAGTGCCTCATCAAGCCAATATCAGGATTATCGAGTATTTAAGAGAGCGTTTGGGGCTTCCCAGGGAAAAGGTCTTTGTAAATCTTCACAAATATGGCAACACCTCCGCGGCAAGTATTCCTATTGCCCTTGCTGAGGCTCAAGAGGAAGGAAGATTGAACCCTGGAGATCTGGTCTTAATGGTGGCCTTCGGTGGAGGGTTTACCTGGGCCAGTGCCCTAATGAGATGGTAGGGGCGGGAGGCCCCGCCCGCCTCGCCTTCTTTCTTAGTGCTTACCCGGTGCTAAAGGAACTCCCCTTCTTTCCCAAGTGATGTAAGCTTCAAGGGCAATCATACGAGGATCATCTAAAGGCAGCGGTTCTCCTTCTAAAGGGTTTTGAATACACCAATTGATCATATCTCTTAAGCCCACCACTTTCCCTAACTGTTTTTGAAACTTGGGATAAGTCTCAGGATGTGTATTGGCAGCGTTAGGATGGCACATATCGCAAGAAACCCGGTTTTTGCCAAGGGTTGGAGAATGGAAGAGTTTTTCTCCTTCCTGCACCACCTTCATAAAAGAATCTTGCCATTTTTTGAGATCTTCTTTGGTAAACTCATCTGCGGAAGCCTTTCCTACTAAAAAGAACACTGTTAAAAGGGCCAAGACCAAATATTTTTTTAACATCTCCGTTCCTCCTTATTCGTATTTTTTAGTAATGAAATTGTGGTGGTATGCGTTTGGCTGGATCCTGATATTCTTTGTCTACCGGATGGCCAAGCTTCTCATCGTAATAAACTGTCCGTGGAGTATTTTCCCAGAGTTCATAATGATGAGTCACCCGTCCATTTATAACTTCGACCCAGGACCAGCCCGTTCCATCTCGCTCGTGGAAAGGATCCGCCCGGTTCATCATAACCGTAATTTTGGGGAAGTTATTGGGTTTCTGCGTGTAAGTTGGAGGATAAGGCCAAGGCCAGGCAGTAGACATAAAGGCGTAAAAGGAAATGTTGCCTATCTGGTTATAGATAATCTGATGAACATGACCATGCATCACCGTTACTTTTTTAAAACGGGAAAGGATGGCCTGGACCTCTTCGGCGTCATCAGTCCAGAAATTCCAGGGTTTAAAGATTTTGTAGAGAGGAGAATGAGTCAGGACGATTATGGGTATATCTGGGGAGACTTTAGAAAGATCTTTTTTAAGCCACCTACGACCTTCTTCCCCTACGATAAATGGTGACCCTTTAGGATTATCAAGCCTTGCCATCCCTAACATGCGCTCCATAGGGTCTTTAAACTGGTCAATCCAGCTCTGGTAGGTGAGGATGCTATTTAAGACCACAAAATGGACCCCTTTGTGATCAAAGCTGTAATTAAGCGGGGCAATGTTTTTTTGCCAGTATTCTCCCATATCAAGGTAGAAGTCGTGCTCTCCCACCACAAATTTGATAGGCAAGCTGAGCTTTGAAAGCATCTCCAGCCCGTGATCCAGCTCTTCCTTTTTTCCAAGCTGGGCCAAATCTCCGCCAAATACCACAAAATCCGGTTGCGGATCCATAAAAGAAACTTCCATAATTGCTCTTTCAAGCCCCTCGTCAAAATTTCTCACGAACTTCGTCCCTTTGATGTGAGTAAGATGGGCGTCAGAAATGACAGCAAAGGTAAATTTTTCGTTTTCTTTCCCGTAAACTACCTCTACCAGTTTTAGAGGAGCTGCGGCGGCAAGACCGGCCACCGCCGTCTTCTTTAAAAAAGATCTTCTGGTCAACTTTTTCTTCATCTCTTTTCTCCTTTCTTCCTTATTTTCTGAGCAAATGCTGGTATTCGGGGCTGGTCAAGCTCTTGAGAAACTCGACCAGATCTTTCTTTTCCTGCTCGGTGAGGTTAAGGGGCCTGATACCGCTTGCAAGAAAAGGATTTTTATGCCCGCCCTGATTGTAAAGTTCAATAACTTCTTCCAAGGTCTCAATACTCCCATCGTGCATGTAAGGAGCGGTTACCGCCACGTTTCGAAGAGTAGGAGTCTTAAAGGCACCTACATCGCGAAGTTTGAGCGTTACCGCAAAGCGTCCGAGTTCTGAAATCTCGCTACTGGTAAGGACCTTTTCGTCAAGCTTTAGGCCTTCTTTTTTGGCTCGCCGGTAAGTATTTATAATCTCTCGAAAGCGCGGGAGAATCTTTTCCATCCCCACCCCAAGGTTGTGAAATTTATTGTCGGTAAAAAGGGCAAAGCTCTGATCTAAACGATGACAATCCTGACAACGGGCCTTGGTCTGAAAGAGTTTGAAGCCCCGCTTGGCCGCTTCTGAAATGGCATTTTCTTCACCTCCAAAATAGTAACGATCGAAAGGAGAGTTTCCGGAAATTACCGTGCGCTCAAAGGCCGCGATGGCCTTTACTACGTGATCAATGGTTATTTCCTGTGGGCTAATCCCAAAAGCTTCCTTAAAGGCCTTGCGGTAAAGCGGATCTTCACGACAAATCTTGACAATGGGCTCGTGACTCTTGAGGCCATGTTCTACGGGATTCACAAAAGGATCAAGCGCTTGCTCCTCCAGGGTCTTTCGTCTTCCATCCCAGAACTGGCTGGTATAATAAGCAGCATTGATCACCGTAGGGGCGTTACGTGTGCCCTTAAGGCCCTTTATCCCCTCTGAAACCGGAAGTCCATCCACAAAGGCCATTTGGGGATCATGACAGGTGGCACAGCTTACCGTTCCATCGGCAGAAAAGCGGGTATCATTGAAAAGCCTCTTACCCAGAGCCACCTTTGCAGGAGTGATAGGATTGTCAGCTGGTACGGGGACCGGAGGGAGTCCCAAGGGAATCTCCCCGGCCCATACCGAAGAAAAAAAGAGCAGAAGAAAACCCAAAATTAACCTTAACATTTTCAAACCTCCTATTGCAAATGATTCTATTTTTCTTAATCAAAGATTTTGCAATTTTATTGTTTTTTATAATTATTCTTAAAAAATGTCAAGAAAAAATTTTGACGCCTTTGCACCCCGGGGAGTAAGCTTTAGGTATGCAAATAAGGCCTGCGGCGCAAAAAGTTAGGGCGAAACTTGAAAATTTTGCAGTTGTTATGGTGGAGACCCTTTATCCGGAAAATATTGGGGCTGTGGCCCGGGCCTGTGCCAATTTCGGAGTAAAAGATCTCATCCTGGTGCGTCCTAAAAATCTTGATCAGGAAAAGATGCGGGCCATGGCCACCAAAGCAGGATTGACCGTGCTGGAAAGGATGAAAATTCATGAAAACCTTGAAGAGGCCTTGGCCCCTTTTGGCTACATCGTGGGGACCACTGCTAGACTTGGGCGTCAACGCAAAGTCTATGAAACCCTCCGGGAAGCCGCTCCCCGCTTTATAGCCTTTTCTCAGGAAAACCGCGTTGCCCTTTTATTTGGAAATGAAAAATGGGGCCTTACTAATGAAGATCTCTACTATTGTCACACGGTAGTAACTATCCCCACTACGGAAAATGCTTCTCTCAATGTGGCCCAGGCGGTAGTAATAGTACTTTACGAAATTTTTTCTCAAGCCAGCGAAATCGAGCTGCCCAAGCCCAAGCTTGCCACCAGCCGTGAACTTGAACCTATGTATCATATCCTGAAGGAAACCCTTGAGGCCATAGATTATGTACCTCATGATAATGTCACCCTTTGGATGACTACTATCAGGAGATTTCTTTCCCGGCTGGAATTAACTTCCCAGGAAGTGCGCATTATTCAGGGCTTTTGTCGCAACCTTTTGTGGCACCTCAGACATCAACCTGATAAAGGCCCTTCTCCAGAACAAACTTCCGTACCCGCTCCGGAAGGAGAAAACGAATAGAGCCTCCTTTCCTCACCAGCTTCCTCAAGTAAGTAGAGGAAATATCAAGCCTTAAAATAGGAAGGTATCTCAAGGTGTAACCTCCGGGAAACCTGAAAATGTCCCCTTCCTGATGAACTATAGGAAATAATTCCTGGACCTTTTTTAGAAAGGCTTCTTGCCCGCCCTCACCTCTTGTAACAACTACCAGATGTGCTAAGAGAGGGAGCTCCTGGTAATGATACCAAGTTTCAAGCTCCAAGAAGGCATCCAGGCCGAGGATGAAAAATATTTCGAGATCCTTTTGTGCTTCGCGTAAGGCTTTGAGAGTCCTTACAGAATAAGAAGGGTGAGGAAGTCTTTCTTCCAGATCTGAAACCTCAAAATAAGGAACCCCTTTAATGGCCAACCGGACCATTTTTGCCCGAAGTTCAAAGGGGCTCAGGTCTGGCCGTTTTTTATGGGGGGGATCAGCTGTAGGCAAAAAAATAACCTTTTTAAGCCCAAGGGCGTGATAGGCCTCTTCGGCTGCCCTTAGATGACCATAATGGACAGGATCAAAAGTACCCCCGAAGAGGCCTAATTTTTCCATTATTCCCGGATTTGGCCTTCACCAAAAACAATAAATTTGAGGGTGGTGAGCTCCTCAAGTGCCATAGGCCCGTAGGCGTGGAGTTTGGTGGTGGAAATACCAATTTCAGCCCCTAATCCCAGTTGCCCCCCATCATTGAAGCGAGTAGAGGCATTTACCATCACTACGGATGCATCTACCTCTCTTAA